>SXGT01883844.1_pt1 | contig 96230 bp, 57 predicted proteins | sample 3176221 | NCBI WGS metagenome assembly SXGT01 (sample SAMN11356862, study PRJNA531348) | freshwater metagenome | isolation source: freshwater sample F1-120 | place: China: Fuxian Lake, Yuxi | collected 2017-12-25 | reverse complement strand
GGCTGCGTTGTGCATGGGCGTCGGATACCTGGGATGAAAGTTTCCGCCAGGCGGTCGATGCGCCGCCAAGGCCGCTAGCCAATGGCTTGAAATTACAAACCTAAAAAAGAATGGGCGCTCGGGTTTGGATTTGCGCCCACGGTCGGCGACGTCTGCGCCAATACCTTCTGCGTGTCGGGCCAGGACACCAAGCTGTGCAAAGCCACGACGGACTGCGCCAAATACGAGGACGGCGACGCGTGCAACGGCACGCTGTTCTGCAACAAAGCGCTGGGCGTCTGCCAGATGAACCCGGCCACGGTCGTCTACTGCCCCACGGTCAACGACACCGCGTGTGCCGCCAACCAGTGCCAGCCGGCGACCGGCCAATGCGCCATGATGCCCAAGCCCGATCAGACGCCGTGCAGCGACGGCAACTTGTGCACAACCGGCGAGGCCTGTCAGTCCGGAATCTGCAAGGCCAGCCAGGGCGCGGACACCTGTGGCTGCAAAGCCGACGCCGACTGCGCCAAGTACGAGGACGGCGACGCCTGCAACGGCAAGCTGTTTTGCAATCTGGCCCAGGCCAAGTGCGAGCTCAACCCGGCGACAGTGGTGGTGTGCCCGACCGGCCTGGACGCGGTCTGCGGCAAGAACGTGTGCGACAAAGCCACAGGCGCGTGCGCGTTGGCGTTCGCTTCGACCGCAACGCTTTGTGATGCGGACGGTTCGCCGTGTACGCCGTACGACCACTGCGAAGCTGGAAAGTGCAAGGCAGACGTGAGCTTGTGCCAGTGCCAGGTCGCGGGAGACTGCGCGGCATGGGAGGATGGTGACCTGTGCAACGGCAACTTGTACTGCGACGTCGCAGCCAAGAAGTGCGCGGTCAACCCGGCGAGCGTACCCGCGCCTTGTGCGCAGACCGGGACGGGGGCTTGCAGTGTGCAGGCGTGTGTGGCGGCGACGGGGAAGTGCGCCGCGGTGGCGAGTTTCGAGGGCGGGCCGTGCAGCGATGGCGATGCCTGTACCGCTGGCGAGAAGTGCGCGGCGGGCGTGTGTGGCACAGGGCAAGGCGTAGTCTGCGACGACAACCAGCCGTGCACCGACGACACCTGCGACAAGGCGAAGGGATGCGTCACACTGGCGAACGCCGGGACCTGCACCGACGGCAATCTGTGTACTGCGGGCGACAAGTGCGCTGGCGGCGTGTGCCTGGCCGGGGCTGCGAGTGCCTGCGACGACCAAAACGTGTGCACCAGCGACGTTTGCGATAAGAGCATGGGGTGTATGCACAATCCGCTGCCGGGCGAGGGGGCGTGTGACGATGGCGATCCGTGCACGATTGGGGAGAAGTGCCTATTTCCGCTTGGGAAGTGCGGTGGCGGGGCGGCGAAGAGCTGTGACGACGGCAAGGTGTGCACCAAGGACAGCTGCGTGGCAGGCATCGGCTGCGAGTACCTGCCCGTCGCTGGGAGTTGTAGCGATGGCGATGCGTGCACCGTGGGCGATGCGTGTGGGGGCGGGGCTTGTTTGCCGGGGAGCGCGACCAAGTGCGACGACGGCAATGTCTGTACAGATGACAGCTGCGACAAGGCCAAGGGGTGCGTGCAGTTGGCGAATGCGGCGAGCTGCACGGACGGCAATGCGTGTACGGAGGGCGATGCGTGTGCGGGGGGCAAGTGCGTATCGGGCAAGGCGAAAGTGTGTTCGGTTGGGGTGTGCGAGCCGAAGGACGGGAGTTGCCCGGCTGGGTGCGGCGACGGGTATCTTGCGATTCCGATTGACGATGCTGGGGTTAAGAAGGTGGTTTGTGCGCCGGAGGTGCCGGTTTGGGGGCAATACGCCGCTCATGTGACTGGGCTTACTACTCTCTCCAATGGCACGGTCTTTCACAACCTGACCGGACTCATTTGGCAAGCCACCGGAGCTCCTGCAAAAACCTATGCCTGGTTCGACGCGGCTGCCTATTGCGACGCACTGACCCTTGGCGGCATGAATGATTGGAGGTTGCCCACGCGCACCGAGATCCTGTCGATTGCCAGCCGACAGAAGAAAAGCGCGCCCCTTGCACCAGTTGAAATTGTCGGCATCACAACGAGCCAGCTTTGGCTAGCGTCGGCTCACGCACCTGTGCCGGACTCGCACTTGACCTACGATTCCTTGAGCGGCGACGTCAGGTGGCGCAAGGACGGGGAGCCGCACAAGCCCATTTGTGTTCGTGGGACTGCGCCACAGAAGCTGGTCGCCGATCGCTTCGTGCCGCAACTTGGCCTGCTGGCAGTGTTTGATTCATGGACAGAACTGGCGTGGGAGAAGAATCAGACCTGTTGCAAGAACTACGATCAAGCGCTCCTGTATTGTGCGGAGCTGGCGGCCGTCGAAGAACCCGGTTGGCGCGTGCCATCGTTCGAAGAACTCGAGGCACTCTTTGGCCGGCCCAAGCCAGGGCTGTCTGCACTTGACCCGAGTATCTTTCCGTCGGGTAATGCTCAATTCAATCAGTCAACTTCCGAAAGTGGAACCGGATTTGGCAATTATGGCCTCCACAACGACAGTGGGCTCACAGAAGCGCACAGCAAGACTTGGGAGTACGCAGTAAGGTGCGTACGGGACTGTGGCGATGCAAGCCAATGCACGACCGACAAGATGGACCCCAAAACCGGCACCTGCACCCACACGCCCCTGCCCGACACCGCCACCTGCACCGACAACAACGCCTGCACGCTCAACGACACCTGCAAAGCCGGCAAGTGCACCTCGACCACCACCGGCGACTGCAACGACGCCAACGCCTGCACCACCGATGTTTGCGACGCCAAGACTGGCTGCAAGAACACCGCCGTCACCGACGACACCCCCTGCGGCGCGGGGCAGATCTGCAAAGCTGGCGCCTGCAAGTTTGGTTGCGCGGGCACCGGCGCGTGCGATGACCTCAACGCCTGCACCACTGGCGACACCTGCGCAAATGGCGGCTGCTCGGGCAACGCGCTCACCTGCGACGACAAGAACGTGTGCACCACCGACACCTGCGACAAGGCCAGCGGCTGCAAGTTCACGCCCGTCAGCGACAACGCCACATGCGACGACGGCAAACTGTGCACGACGGCCGACGGCTGCAAATCAGGCACGTGCACTGGCGCAGTCGTGACCTGCAACGACAACAGCAAGTGCACATCGGACAGTTGCGACCCCGGCACCGGCAAGTGCATCAACACCAACCTGTGCGACGACTTCAATCTGTGCACCATGGACAACTGCTCGCCAAGTACCGGCTGCACCTACCAAAACGCCAACAATGGCGGCAGTTGCGGCGGCACTAAGACCTGCCAGGCCGGTAAGTGCATCGCGCTCGGGGGCTGCACCGACAAGGACGTGTGGCAGACCACCTTCGGCTTGATGGGCACCGACGAGGTCCACGCGATGGTGCCCTTCTTCGACAACACCACCTACCTGGTCGGCCTGACGTCGAGCAAGGGCAAGGGCGACGACGATGTGTGGCTGCAGCGCATCTCTGCCTTGGGAAGCCCGGTCAGCGACTGGACCTTTGGCACCACGGCCAGCGATAGCGCAGAGGCGGCCACGGTGACCACCCAAATTTCGGTCATCTGGATGGCCGGCAGCACGTTTGGTGGCGGCAAAGGCAAAGACGACGGCTATGTGATTCGGCGCGCGCCCGACCTCACCCACAAGGAATTCGTGCTCGGCGGTGCGGAGAGCGACGCGTTCAAGGCGGTGGCGACTTCGCCCGATGGCGGCGTGTGGCTGGCGGGTGCGTCGTCGAGCGCAGGCGGCAACGGCGGTACCGACGCGTGGCTGGTGCGCATGGCTGTCGACGGCACGGTGGTGTGGGAAAAGCGCTTGGGTGGCGCCAAAGACGACGAGGCCAGGGGCGTGGTGGTCTTGAAAGACGGCGGGGCGTTCGTGGTCGGCAAGACTTTGAGCTTTGGCGCGGGCAAGAACGACGGGCGCGTTTGGCGCGTTGACGCGACCGGCAAGGTGCTGTGGGATTATCCGTTTGGGAGTAGTGAGGACGACTGGTTCAACGCGGTGTGCCCCGATGGCAAGGGCGGCGTCGTGGCGGTGGGGACGAGTTGGAAGAATGGCGTTGCAAATGGCGACGGCTGGGCGATGGGGCTGACCGACGACGGGGATTTCAGCTGGAACGCGCCAGAGCGGTTTTATGGTGGGGCCAAGGGCGAGGCGTTGTTGGCGTGTGGCGTTGGGCAGTTGGGGCAGACGCTTTTGGCGGGGCACCAGACCGGCGCGGGAGGTTTGTTGGAAGGGTGGCTGATGGCCGTGGATGGAAGCGGCGTACAGCAGTGGCAGAAGGGCTATGCCGGTGGCGATGGGACTGCGGCGCGGGCGGTGGCGCAGGTCGGCGTGCAGGTGCAGGTGGCGGGGACGCGGGAGGAAAGTGTGCCGGGGACGCAGGGGTGGCTGGGGAAGGTTGATGGGTGGGGGAATGCGATCTGTGCGGAGAGTGGGGGGTGTTTTGCGATGAGTTTGGCAGTGTGTGGTGATGGCGACTCGTGCACCACCGACTTGTGCAGCAGCGCCACAGCTTGCCAGCACGGGGTCAGCGACACGAGTGCTTGCCTTGATGCGAGTCCATGTACTGCGGCCGGCGTGTGCAAGGGCGTGTCCTGTCAATTGCACGAAAGACTATGGGGCGCAAAGCCGTATCACGAAGTGCAGGCGTCGTTTGACACGGTATTCGTCAAGAAATCCGGCGGGATCATCGCGTTTCAGGACAAGGGGAAGATGCTCGTCCATGGTTCGGGCGGCGAGTTGATTCTGGAGCGTCCGACACCTGCTGGTGGTTCTCAAATTGGTTGTGCGAACCAGTTCGGGTCAATCGCCATCGCAGGCGGCGGGAAGCGCACGCGATTCTCCCCGTCCATGTCGACCATGTGGACGGATGCAGGTGCCTGGCAAGGGTGCGCGCTGAGCGATGAGGGTGTGACCTACGCGGTGCCGGACGATGCCGGATCAGTATTGGTAAGCCTTGGGGCAACCGGTGTGCAAACTTGGTCTGGCGGCACCGGGTTCGGTCAGTTGTCTTCGCGTGCGGCCATGGGCTTGACTTCAAATCGCGTGTATTCCTGGTTCAGCACCTCGACGGTCGGCAAGTTGTCGGTCCACTCGTTGGCTGGAGAACTCGTGGCCTCAAACTCAACCACCGGCCGGCCGGGAGGCAGTGGAGCTATCCTCTGGACGAACACTGGTGTCATTGCATCGAAGTGCGAGAACGCAGTGTTCCTATTTGGGAGTGTCGGGTCGACCCAGTACAACGGTACACCTTGGGTTGGAAAACTCGACAGCGCAGGCGATTCAAAGTGGGAGCTGGCGGTAAAGCCGGACCACGGATGCAATGGAGGCAAAGGAGCGTGCTCGTTCATTGGCGGCGCAGCGTCCGCCGACTGTGGATTTGTTGGGATCGCCGCGAGCGTCGGCCCGGTGGTCGGGATCATCAGGTTTTCATCAGCAGGAAAGTTGGTTGACCAGCGGGAGCTGGGCCTCTGGACTGCCTTTATTTTCTCCGGGCCAAGTGTGCCAACTCCTGACGGAGGCTTCTTTTTCACGTTCGGGATTTCCAACACCCCAGGCGTGTTTTCGGCGCGTGTCGACTCGTGGGGCAACAAGAGTTGCGGCGTCGGGAATTGCCAGAGCTTGACGTGGGAGGACTGCGATGACTTGAATGCATGCACAACCGACTCGTGTTCACCAACTGGTGGGTGTGTACACCCAGCCAACTCGCTTCCTTGCCCGGACGACGGCGTGTTGTGTACGGATGACCTCTGTGCGGCCGGAAAGTGCACGCACGCTTGGGGCAGCGCCCCCTGCACCGACAACAACCCCTGCACTGCACTCGACACCTGCGCAAGCGGCACCTGTAAGTCCGGCACGCCCGCCGCCCAGCCCACCTGCGCCATGACGCCCATCCTCGCCAGCAACACAACACTCGGCTGCAACCCCGCCACCAAAACCTGCCCATCGTCCGACGCCAGCCCCGCCCACGCCGTCACCCTCTCCACCTACTCGCTCGACACCACCGAGGTCACGGTCGCCCAATACGCCGCCTGCGTCTCAGCCGGCAAATGCACGCAACCCAGCAAGGTCTCAAGTGGCTGCACCTACGATAACGCCGTAAAAACCAACCACCCCATCAACTGCCTGACCCACGCCCAAGCCGCCGAGTACTGCGCCTGGACCGGCGGCGGCGGCCGCCTGCCCACCGAAGCCGAATGGGAGCGCGCGGCCCGCGGCAGCGACGACCGCACCTACCCATGGGGCAACAGCCCCGACCCGACCTGCTTGCACTCGACCTACGGCAGCCTGTGCGGCACCGGCACCAAAGCCGTGGCCATCAACCCCTCTGGCAAATCGCAAGCCGGCCACTTCGACCTCGCCGGCAACGTCAAAGAGTGGACCGCCGACTGGTACAGCGCCACCGCCTACACCACCGACTCGCAAACCGACCCCAAAGGCCCCTCAACCGGCACCAAGCGCGTCGTCCGCGGCGGCGGCTACACCAGCAATGCCGACGCCTTGCGCACCTACGCCCGCGAGGCCGAAGACCCGAGCACCACCAGCCCGCAGATTGGCTTTCGGTGCGCGCGGTCGGGGAATTGACGGCCCGCCAAGCGAACAGTCAAGGCGTGGACGCCGCTTTGCGGGGCGGTACAACTCGCCGTGGCTTTCGAGTCACTGTCTTCTTGCCACTGGCCGCTTGATGCGCGCGCATCATCTCAAACAACTTGGCCATGTCGCCGCCAGCAGCCGCCCACATCGCCTCTCGAACCTGGTAGATCTCTTCCAAAATCGGGTCGTGGTTGCTCATGTCTCGTCTTCCTCGTCCAGCAGCTGGTCTGGTGTGCAAATGGTTGCTGGCGTGTACCCCGCGTCACGGCACAGTTGTTCGATGCGCGGCCGGGTGACCGCATTGGCGATGTGGCGACAATTCCAAGTGAGCAAGAAATCGACACCGTGGACGGTCGCTATCGCAATGTGCGTGGCATCGACGCCAGCTCGCGGTGGCAGTCCGCCGTACGCAATCAACCGGCTGGCAAGGTCCAGGGCTGCGTCCGACAGTTCCAGTAGGCGCACGCCTTCCAGTGCCGCCAGCCTTCTCTCGGCAGCCGCAGGATCGCCCGCCGCGGCCTCCTGCACGACCGGGTCGGCGGCAACCAGCAAGAAGCGGTGCCGACCCTCCCACCATTGCTGTGTAACTGCTTGATGCGCAGCGCGAACCAGATCACGGCTCGGCCGCGCCGTCAAGTAGCTGACAACGCTGGTTTCGATGTACACGGTCGGCCGGCGGCTCACGGGCACCTGCGTCGCGGGCGGATTTGTGCCCGCGGCTCAACTGGATTGTGACGGCTTCGGCAGCCTCGGTCAAAGACGGCGCTGCTGCGTATGCTTGTTGGCATGACAGAGGGCCGCCGACACCAGCCGGATGCCAATATTGCCCCCAGACACCACCGACCCGCCAACCGACCCCAAAGGCCCCAGCACCGGCACCAAACGCGCAAGCACGAGGTTCGGTCAGACCCGCACCAGCAGCATCTTGAGTGCGAACTCGCCATCCAAGCTCGGAAAATCGGCCTCCGGGTCGATCCAGGCGTGGTCGAGCAGCGGCCGGCCAACTTTGCGGGCGCAGCGCTGCAACTGGTCCAACCAGGTCGCGCGCGTCACGCTCGGAACATGATGGGTGCACAGCAAAAAGCCGCCAGGGGCAGTGGCCAGCAGCGCCGGCTTGAAGATCGCCGCGTAGTCGACCACCACGTCGACCACCCCGAACGGACTGCGCGAGTAGCGCGGCGGGTCCAGCACGACCAGGTCGAACGTTTGCGGCGCCAGGCGGGCAAAGGTCGGCAGACGAACGCCGCGCACTCTTTGAGGCTGGCCCAAGTCGGCCAACTGGCGCAAGGCGGCGAAAGCGTCGCACTGCACAAACGAGATGGCGTTACCCTGGCTGTTGAGCGCGGCGTTGGCGCGACCGATCTCCAGGCCAGACGCCGCAAAGTCCACGTTCAGCACGGACTTTGCGCCGGCCTTGAGCGCGGCAACGCCCACGCCGCATGTGTAGGCAAATACGTTGAGCACGCTGCGGCCGCCGGCCAGGCTCATGATGCGGCGCCGGCCTGCGCGCAAGTCAAGAAACAGCCACGGATCCTGGCCAGCGTGGCGGGCCTGGTAGTGGTATTGGACCCCGATCTCAGCAAAGGTCCGCGGTGCGCTTGCAGAATCGCCCGCCTCGCCCTGGGTCGCCGCGGCCACCCGCGAGTTGGCTTCGCTGCGGTCGTTGTAATGCACCGGCACTTGCGGCAACTGGCCAGCCAGAAACGTGCGAATGTCCTCCAATTCAGCAGCTTGGAGCGAGCGGTGAAAGCTCTGGACCAGGACAGCCGCACCGTAGCGGTCCACCGTCAGGCCAGGTTGCCCCTCGACGCTTCCGTGCAACAGCCGATAAGCGGTGGTGTTTTCGTTGGCAAGGCGTTCGATGAGCGCCTCGCGCGCCCGCCAGGCGGCGGCCAAAGACTCGGTGAGGTTCGACGGGGACATCGCGGCGCTCCGATGCGAAAGCGAGCTGGCGCGATGGGCAACAGCGAACGTGCGCGGGCCGTCCAGTGTACACGACTTGGCCAATTCCAGGTCGCCGTTGCGCGTGTCTTTTGTCGCTTCGCAATCCGGCATCGACGCAGGCGGCGACCCGTGCCACAATCCGCATGGTCACGCGCGGTTGCCCCGTGCTGCCGGGTCCAAAGCCGCGCCATGCGGTGCCCCAATCGCCACCAGCGAGGTCTATCATGCCCCACCCCACGACCCTCATCGCCCTGACGATCGCCCTCCTCGCCACACCCGCCGTTGCCCAGGCAGCGCCAGCCGAAGCGCCACCGCCACCGCGCTCTCTGGCCGACCCAGAAGTCGCCGTCGGCATCACCGCCTTGAAAGAACACGGCTTTGGCGTTGCTGCCCGCGCGCTAGTCGGCCGGGTTGGCGTCGAGGCCGCGCTGGCCACCCAGCCGTGGTTCTACGCCATCGCCGGTGGCTGCAACGAGGTCCACTTCGAGTTCTTGAAGCACGCGACCGCGGGTGCCGTGATCGCCGTCGCCAACATCAAGGACAAGTTCCGCGTGCTCGTCAAAGCGGGTGCAGGTTGGAACGAGGCCGTCGGACCCGAAGGCCGGGCCGGCGCCGGCTTTGACCTCTACCTCGGCAAGCGCATGTTCCTCGATTTCGGCGCAGGTATCGCCGTGGTGCCGGGCGTGGTCGACCGAATGCGCGCGGTCGCCAAGGACAAATGCGGCACGGGGGCGCTGACCTCGTCCGACGAATCGCAGGCAATCGTGCAGCCGTTTGTCGGGGCGACCCTGTACTTTCGGTTCTGACCTGGCACTACAGCTTGGGAAACACGCACTTGCTGCCCTGACACGTCAAGCCGGCCTGGCTACAGGCAAAGCTGCGGTAGCCGGCAGCGCCATCGCAGAAGCGCAACACGTCGCCATCGCACTTGGGCTGCGTGCCGGTCGTGCACAGGGGCGTCGGGCTGCATTCGGCCGATGCTTTGCCCGAACCCGTCGTCGTGCTGATACACGAAGAGAACGCCAAGCCGCAGTCTACCTGCTGCAAGGTCCCGGACACGCAGGCGCTGAGCACATTGCCGGCACACTTGGGCGGGTGGCTCGCCGCAGTGCATGCACCGCCAGCTCCGAACGTGCAGACCTTTTCCTTGTCGAAACTGGCTTGCGGCGTCTTGGCACAGACGCCACCGATGGCGCCGCAATCGAGCTTGAAGGTGATGCCGCTCGACTTGTCCAAGCCAAAGCAGCCCTGCACCACCGAGCCGGAACACGACACGTCACCAGGCTTGCTACAGGCGCTGCTGGAGCCGCACACCAGCACTGAAAGGCTGGACGCCTTGTGAAACTGGCAGGGCAGACCGACCTTGGCGCAGTCCAAGGCCAACGTCGTGTCGCTGCTGCAGACCCGGGCTACCGAGCCGACGCAGCTATCGTCGCTGTTCGTTGTGCACTTGGGCACGCTGCCCGCAAGGCATGCCTTGACCGTGTCGCAGTCCTTTGCAGCGGACAGACAGCTGGCTTGGGCTTCGACAAGTTGCGGCAACAGTTCTTCTGGGCCGAACAGGTTGGTGACCGTCAACTGCTTGGCGATGAGCTGCGGGTTGAGCGGGTTCATGCACTTGTGGAAATCGACCTTGTTGACGCAAGCCGCAGCGCGTGCACAGGCGATGGCGCGCTGGGTGTTGAGTGTCCCGGGCGTCGTGCAGGCCGTGGCGGTCACTTTGCCGTCCGCGTCCTTGGTCTCCATGCACGACTGGCCGCTGGGACAGGCGGCGACCTGCGTCCAGGCGCCGGAATTGCACTCGACGCGCGCGGCCGCGCCCAAACCGCAGCCGATGGCGCCGTCGGGTTGGCAGGTTGCTCCGACGGGTCCGCCGCTGACCTGCTGGCCGCCGCCCATCGCGGAGCCGCCGCTGGTACCAGTGGATGCTCCACTGCCGCCGCCGCTGATGCACGCCGATGCAGCCAGCGCGAGCGCCGTCAGGCCGGAGAATCGGGCGGTCGTTGGCATGGTCATGGCGAACCTCCAGGGCGGTCAGGGTACCAGCCGGTAAGCAGGTGGACAACAGAGTTTGCAGTCCCGCCTTGACTGTGCCTTGTGCTACGCTGCGCGCGGCCGGGAGCGGCATGTCGTCGCGCTTGGCGTTGCCCGGCCGCCGCCGAAGCGTTGCACGCCGATGACAAAGCCACTTTCCCCGCTGCGCTCCACCCGGCATGGCTGCTTGGCGGCGCTGCTGCTTGGCGGGCCGTTGCTCATCCTGGTGGCGTGTTCGGACTCGCTGACTGGCCTGCAGGACCAACCGACTCCCCTGGTGGTGCTGCGCGTGCACGTCAACGGCGACGTCGGTCGGTGGCCGCAGGCGTACTCGGCCGTGCAGGCGCCCAACCTGCGGGTCGCCCTGGTCTGGGCCGGTACGTGGAACCCGGATCCGCTGTGCATGCGCTTTGCGGTCTGGCAGGCCAAGGGCAGCGCCGCGATGCCGTTGACCGAACAGGAGCACGCGGTCGCCAGCCAGGGCTGCCGCGACGCCTACGGCTTCGTGCCGGGGTGGGTAGGACCGAGCGCGCCGGTCGACAGCAACGGCAATGCGACGTTGGCGCTCTATCACCTGCCACCGGCCGAAGCGCTGGTGGGGCCGCCCGCTGGACGCGTCGGCTACGCTTCGCTGGTGGTGTTCGACGACGTTGGCCACAATGACACGCTCGACTTGTCCTATCCGGGCGGCTTTGGCCTTGGCGGTCCGCCCGAGAACAGTGGCCGAGAGCGCCAGGGCGGCGAGTCGATGTTCCCCATGTTCAACGACGTCGCGTTTGGGGCGTCCTTCATCAACATGCAGCAAGACCACGTGCGGGTGGTCTACCGCGAGGGCAACTTCAACAGCAAGTCCACGTTCTTTCCGGCCATGGGCTGTGCGGCGCCGCCGTTCGGGTACTCGATTGCGCGCATCAAGGGCACCATGCAGGCGGCGCAGTGCACGTTCGTGGCGGCGGATGCCGAAGTCGTCCAAGTGAGCCTGGTCGACCCGGATCACATCGGCGAGGTGCTGTGCATCGGCGAGTCGACCCGCTACATGCCAGTGCCACCCGAGCCCGAGCTCAAGCCCAAGGCGCAACATATGGTGTGCGCGAACGAAAACGAGCTGGTGGTGCCCGACGGCGCGGCCCGGTGTGCCGGTCTGACCCGCTTGCAGCTGGTCGGCTGCTTAGACGATCCCGACTGCGCCGAGCCTGCATGGGAGGCGCCGGCGCAGCTGCCCGAGTGGTGGCCGTGTGCAAAGCCGTAGGGCGGCAAACACGGACCCTACCTTTGTTCAGACGCATGAAACTAGGTCACTTTTTTCACGCGCCGCGATCGTCCCTACTGCCCTGCCCTTGTGCTACGCTAGCGGCCTTGACTGGCGCGGCCCGTTTGCGCCGGAGGCCCATGATGTCTCGTTTCTACGTGTGCCTGATGCTCAGCGTCGTCCTCGCCGCCTGCGACGCTCCGGTTGTGGCCCCGGATGCTGCCGGCACCGCCGTCGACGTGACTGCCGCGGACAGCGGCGCCGCGTTGGTCGACGTTGCCGCAGTCGATACAGCCGGCGCTGACGCCAACCCGGCTGACGCCGAACCCATGGACGGCCAGCCGGTGCCCGATGGCGCCGTAGCCGCCGACAGCCCAGCCCTGCCTCAATGTACGACCGTGACGGACTGCCCGGCGGCGCCAGCGTGCCAGGTCGCGACCTGCTCTGCCAAAGGCCAGTGCGGCTACACGCCCAAGGCCGACGGTCTCGCGTGCGACGACAGCAACGCCTGCACCACCGGCGACATGTGCACCGCGGCCACCTGCGCCGGACCCGGAACATTGGACTGCAACGACGACAGCCCGTGCACCACCGACAAGTGCAACCCGCTGGCCGGCTGCATCAACCTGGCGGCCGCGCCCTCGACGGCTTGCGACGATGGCAACACCTGTACGGCTAACGACGGCTGCCTCGACGGCAAGTGCCAGCCCGGTACACCCATCTGCTAGTGCGAGAGCAACGCCGACTGCGGCAAGTTCGAAGACGGCGACCTGTGCAATGGCACGCTCTACTGCGACAAAGCGGCCGGCGCGCCGTACACGTGCAAGCTCAACCCCGCCAGCGTGGTCGTGTGCGCCAAAGACAAGGACGGCCCGTGCCAGAGCAACGTCTGCGTCGCCGCCACCGGCGCGTGCCAGTTGCTGACCAGCGGCGAAAACACCCCGTGCAACGACGGCGACAAGTGTACGGTCGGCGACTACTGCACCAAGGGCCTGTGCCAGCCGGGCACCAACACCTGCTTTTGCAAAGACAACGTCGACTGCAAAGGCCAGGAAGACGGCAACGCCTGCAACGGCACGCTGTTCTGCAACAAGGCCAGCGCGCAGTGCGAGGTTCATCCGCTCACGGTCGTGACTTGCCAGACCTGGGCCGATACCGCGTGCCAGAAGAACGTCTGCAACCCCAAGGAGGGCAAGTGCCACTACCTGCCGGTCAACGACGGCAAGCCCTGCGACGACGGCAACGGGTGCACCCCCAACGAGGTGTGCGAGGGCGGTAGTTGTGGCTCCACGACCAACATCTGCGAGTGCGTCAAAGACGCCGACTGCGCCAAGAAGGAGGACGGCGACCTGTGCAACGGCACGCTCTACTGCGACGTCAAGAAATCCAAGTGCACCGTCAACCCGGCGACTGTCGTGCAGTGCGTGACCGACGACGACCCGGCCTGCCTGCGCGACGTATGCAACGGTAAGACCGGAAAGTGCGAAGCATGGACGCTGCCCAAGGACGGCACCAGTTGCGACGATGGCAACGCCTGCACGCCGGCCGATGTGTGCGCGGGCGGCAAGTGCACCGCCACCGCCAACACCTGCGAATGCCAGCAAGACGCTGACTGCAAGGCCAAAGAGGACGGCAACCTGTGCAATGGAACGCTGTACTGCGACAAGGCCGCGGGCAAGTGCGCGGTCAACCCGGCGACGGTCATCAGTTGCTCCACCGCTTTTGACGAGCCGTGCCTCAAGAACCAGTGCGACCCCAAGACCGGCGGCTGCGGTATGAAACCGGCGTGGCAAGGCAACCAGTGCGATGGCGACAACGCCTGCAGCGCGGGCGGCTGGTGCAACCTCGGCACCTGCGAAGTCACCAGCGGCAGCGTGTGCGCCTGCCAGCAGAACGATGACTGCGCCAAGTTCGATGACGGCGATCAGTGCACCGGCACCATGTACTGCGACAAGACCGGCGACGTGCCCGTGTGCAAGGTCAACCCGAACACCATCGTCGTGTGCCCCAAAGCCAACGACACCGCGTGCACGAAAAACCAGTGCAAACCGCAAACAGGCAATTGCGCGATGACGCCCGTCGCGGGTGCGTGCGACGACTTCAACCCGTGCACGACCGTAGACTTGTGTTACAGCGGTAAGTGTACGGGCGGAGGCCCGCTGGTCTGCAACGACGGCAACGCGTGTACCAAAGATGCATGCCAGGCAGGATTCGGCTGCGTCTACCAGGCGCTCGATGTCAGCGCCTGCGACGACGCAAATCCATGCACCAGCGACGGCTGCGACCCCGGCAGCGGCTGCAACCACGGCTATGTCAGCGGCGTGTGCAACGACAACAACGCCTGTACCCAGGGTGACAGTTGCAAGTTCGGCGTATGCAAAGGTGACGCCGTGGCCTGCGACGACAACAACGCGTGTACCGACGACGCCTGCCTTAGCAACGCCAACGGCTGCGTGTACTTGCCCAACGCAGCGACGTGCAGCGACGGCAATCCATGCACCGCCAAAGACACCTGTTCGCTCGGCAAGTGCGTCGGCGCCGGGGTCAACGGGTGTGACGACGCCAATCCGTGCACCAGCGACAGTTGCTCGGCCAAGGTCGGCTGCTTGCACGGTTTTGCAGCCGGTTCGTGCGACGACGCCGACCCTTGCACGCTCGGCGATGGCTGCAAAGAGGGCGCGTGCCAGGGCGCGGCCAAGCAGTGCGACGACGGCAATGCCTGTACCAACGACGCCTGCGACCCCAAGACCGGCTGCACGACCACGGCCAACAGCGCGCCGTGCAGCGACGGCAACGCGTGTACCAGCGGAGACGCGTGCAAGGACGGCAAGTGCGGTTTCGCCAAGACGGTTGCGTGCGACGACGGCAACGTCTGCACCGACGACGGCTGCGACCCCAAAGTCGGCTGTGCCACCAGCGCCAATACGGCACTGTGCAACGACGGCAACGCGTGCACCACCAAGGACGGCTGCAAAGGCGGCGTGTGCACCGGCAACCCCAACTGCGAAGACGGCAACCCGTGCACCGACGACGGCTGCGACGCCGGCAAGTGCGCGTACCTGAACAACGGCAGCGCCTGCAGCGACGGCAACGCCTGCACCACCGGCGATAAGTGCGCGTTGGGCAAATGCGCGGGCACCGGCAAGCTCGGCTGCGACGACAACAACGCCTGTACCGACGACAGTTGCGACCCCGGCAGCGGCTGCACACAGGTCGCCAACAGCGCGGCGTGCAACGACGGCAACGCGTGCACCACCAACGACGCCTGCAAGCAGGGCCTGTGCACCGGCCCCAAGAAGACCTGCGACGACGGCAAGCTATGCACCGACGACAGCTGCGACGTGGTCAGTGGCTGCAAGGCCACGCCCAATTCGGCTGCCTGTGACGATGGCTCAGCGTGCACCACCGGCGACGCGTGCAGCCAGGGCAACTGCGCGGCCGGCAAGGCCAAAGACTGCGACGACGCCAACGTCTGCACCGCTGACAGTTGCCTGGCCAGCACCGGGCAATGCAGCAACGTCGACGGCAGCGCGAAGACCTGTGACGACGGCAACGTGTGTACCACGGATGGTTGCAACAAGGTCGCCGGCTGCCAGCATCTGAACAACGCGGGGGCGTGCGACGACAACAACCCGTGCACCGACAAAGACAGCTGCGCCAACGCCAAGTGCGCGCCGGGCAGCGCGCTGGTGTGCACGGACGGCAAGGTTTGCACGGACGACGCCTGCGACAGCAAGGTCGGCTGTACGTTCACGGCAAACACCAAGGGTTGCGACGACGGCGAGTCATGCACCATCAACGACAAATGCGCCAACGGCAAGTGCGCCGGCACGATCAACTGCGACGACAACAATCCGTGTACCGACGACGGCTGCGCGGGCAGCAAATGCGCGTACTTGGCCAACAGCGGAGCCTGTGACGACAGCAACCCCTGCACACTCGGCGAGGCATGCAGCGGCGGGGTCTGCAAGCCGGCCAAGGTCACGGTCTGCGACGATGGCAACGTGTGCACCGACGACTACTGCGATTCGGTGGGCGGCTGCAAGACCAAGGCCAACGACACCGTGCCCTGCAAAATCGACAGCGCCTGCACCGCCGTTGACGTGTGCAAGTCTGGACAATGCCTCATCGGCAGCAAGCCGCGATTCTTCAACAAGGCGTACGGCGATGGCGTCACCGGCAAAGTGGGATACAGCCTGGTCGCGCTGCCCGACAATGGCGCGATTGTGGTCGGCAACGCCAATGCCAACGCTGGCAGCGACGGCAATGCGTTGGTCGCGCGCCTGGACGCTGCTGGCGACGTGGCGTGGGAAAAGAGCGTGAGCGAGTCGAACCACGACTTTGCGCAAGACGTGGCGCTGGCGCCTGACGGCAACATCCTGGTCAGCGGCTTTGGCCTCAACAATTTCGGCATGTACCTGGCCAAATACGACCTCAAGGGCAACAAGCTGTGGACCGCCCAGGCCAAGGACGGCTACCAGGGCGGCCATGCAGTGGCCACCCGGTCGGTGGATGGGCAGGTGCAGCACGTGGTCTGCGGGGTTGCTTGGGAATCCGACATCGCCTACGCCCGGCTGATGTACGTCAGCCCCAACGGCAGCCTGTTGCCGGTGACCAAGTGGAACCCAGGCCCTTCGGGGTACTCACACAGCACCGACGTCGAGTGCAACGACATCATTGCCGACGACAACGGCGGCCTGGTGTGGGTCGGCTGGACCAACGACGTCATTGACCCCAATCCTTTTATCTCCGGCGACAAGAAGGCCATCCTCGACACCGTCGACAAAGGCTGGGGCGCCTACGACCCGACCAAAGTCCGCTACTACGGCGGCACTGGCGACGAGGCTTTCTACGCGGTCGACAAGGCACAAGGCCCGCTGCCGGGCTGGTTCGCGGTCGGCTACACCACCTCCAAAGGCGCCGGCAAGTCCGACGGCTGGTTGGTGCGACTGAACAGCGATTTCAAGGTGGTGTGGGAGGCGACGTACGGCGACACCGGCGACGACCGCTACCATGCAGTGGCGTCGATGCCCGATGGCGGTGCAGTGGTCGCCGGTTCGTTCACCGCGCCAGGCCAGGCCAAGCCGTTTGCCTACTTTGGCCGCTACAACGCCCAAGGCGTCAAGGTCTGGCACACCGGGGGCGGCAATGGCGGCGACTACCACGAGTTGTTCGACGTCAAGGTGCTGATGCCGAGCGGCGACCTGTTGATGGCGGGCGCGTTCAGCACTGGAACCAAGCAATCGCAGTTCGTGATTCGTCGAGTCTCGCCGTGGGGTTACGAGCTGTGCAACACCAACAGCTGCGGCGGTCAATACCTGGCGGCGTGCGACGACAACGGCCCCGGCAACGACAACTTCTGCACGGCGGACGCCTGCAACCAGGGTGGCGGCTGTGCGCACGTTGCGATGGACAAGCTGGTGTGCACCGATGGCAACGCCTGCACCGAGCCGGATGCGTGCAGTCTAAGCGTGTGCGTGAGTGGTGCAACCAAGGTGTGCAATGACAACAACCCGTGTACGACCGAGACCTGCGACAAGGTCAAGGGGTGCGTGGTGACGCCGGTGCAAGATGGCGTGACGTGCGGGAGCGGCAAGGTTTGCAAGGGGGCGGTTTGCAATTAGGGCCTGAAGCGATTGAGGCAGCCCCTTCTACGACGTTCTCGTTTGCCGTACTTGTCGTCCTTGTCTCGCTTTGTGGGTCCCAAGCGCGCGCCTTTGCACACCGACTCGCCTATGCGCCGTCTGGCGAGGTCGGCTGCGCGGTTTTGACATGCCCCTCTTAGCCACGCTGACCCACAGCCGCGGACCATGCTACCCTCGCTGCGCGCGCCGCCCACCGACGCGGCGCCGGAGCGCCCGATGCCGCCGCCCCTACCGCGCTTGCCGCTCGGCACCAGCGATTTTCGCGAAATCCGCCGCCAGCGCTGGTACTACGTCGACAAGACGGCGCTGGTCGCCGACGTGCTCGACAACAGCAACAAGGTACTGCTGCTGCCGCGGCCGCGGCGGTTTGGCAAGACGCTGAACCTGTCGACGCTGCGGTACTTTTTGGAACTGCCACAGCCCGACGAGGGCGAGGCCGTTGCGGCGCGCGCGGCGCGGGCGGCGCTTTTCGAGGGGCTGCACATCGCGTCGCGCGCAGACCTGTGCGACGCACACCTGGCTGCGCATCCGGTGCTTTTCTTGACGTTCAAAGACGTCAAGGCGGCCAACTGGGCCGATTGCCGTGCTGGGATTGCGGCGACGATCGCCGCGGAGGCGAGCCGGATCAGTGCCACCCTCGAGCCACACCTCGGGGCCGACGACCGCGAACGCCTGCAGGCCCTCCGCGCGCGCACCGCAGACAACGCAGACCTCAGCAAGGCCTTTCTGCACCTTTCGCAGTGCCTGCACCGCGCCACCGGTAGGCAAGTCGCGATCCTCATCGACGAGTACGACACCCCGCTGCACAGCGCGTTTGAGCACGGTTACCACGACGAGGCGATTGACCTCATCCGCAACCTGCTGTCCGGCGGGCTCAAAGACAATACCGCGCTGTACAAAGGTGTGCTGACTGGCATCTTGCGCGTCGCCAAGGAGTCGGTGTTCTCGGGGCTGAACAATCCTGGGGTGTTCACGCTGCTGCATACGCCGTTCAGCACCGCGTTTGGCTTCACCCAAGCCGAGGTCGAAGCGCTGCTGCACGCCGCCGACCGCTACGCGGACCTGCCCGAGTTGGAGCGCTGGTACAACGGCTACCGCTTTGGCGGCCAGGTCATCTACAACCCGTGGTCGGTGCTGTCGTACCTCAACAACCCCGTAGATGGCTTTGCACCCTACTGGGTCAACACCGCGTCGGACGCTTTGCTGCGACAACTGCTGGTGCAGCGGGCCAGCGCCGAGTTGCCCGACCTGGAAGCGTTGCTGCGCGGGGAGACCGTCGAGAAGCTGGTTGACGAAGCGGTGTCCTTGCGCACCGTGTACGCCGACCCGGGTGCGGTGTGGGCGTTCTTGCTGCACTGCGGGTACTTGCGGGCCGACAGCGCGACACCAGAGCGGCGCTACTGGCGCGCCACGCTGCGGGTGCCGAATCGCGAAGTGGCGTCGGCCTTGCAGGGCCTTTTCGAGACGGCCTTGGCTGCAGGCGTCGGCGGCAGTTCAGGTGTGGAGCACCTGTGCCAGGCGCTGCTTGGCGGCGATGCCCGCACGGTCCAGCACACGCTGGGCGAGCTGCTTGCGCTGACCCTGTCGTACCACGACCTCGGTCGCGGCCGGAAACCGGAGGTGGTCTACCAGGCTTTCGTCGCCGGATTGCTGGTGGCGATGGACCGCACCCACGAGGTGCGCAGCAACCGTGAGTCGGGCTTTGGCCGCGTCGATGTGCTGGTGCGGCCGCGCAAGGCTGGTGCCAATGGCGTGGTGATGGAGCTCAAGGTGGTGGATACCGAGATGGACGAGACCGCGGAGCAGGCGATGCTGGCCGCCAAGGCGCAGCTGATCGAACGCGACTACGCGGCCGAGGTGCGCGCGGCCGGGGCTGCGGTGGTGCGGCAGTATGCGGTGGTTTTTGACGGGAAGCGGTGTCGGGTGGAGGTGGTGGGGGCGTGAGCGCGGACTGACGGCCCCGATTCGTGGTACTGGCAGGGCCACGGCGTCGCAGAACAGCTGCGGTTCTTTATCGTCGATTTGGTGGGCATCGAAGGTGGGTTGTAGCGGTTGGCGCAGCAGGAGCGCGGTGCCTATTTGGGTGGCGTCTTGCGCCGATAGACGCCATCTTCCATGACGATGAGCAGGTCTTTGCCGGTCCAGTAGGTGCCGAGGTGGCGAGGGCCCTGGTAGACCTTGCTGAATTTGTCGAGATTCAGGTTCATTTCGGCCTTGGGGTAGGTCTTCGGCAGCTCTTCGGTGGTCCAGGTCTTGCCGTCCCAGTGGGCGGGGCCCCACCAGATGTCGTCCTTGGCGAAGACCCAGGGGCGGCCGCCGCCCAGCGTTTGGTGGAAAATTGGGTCGAAGGCGGCGGGGCCGTCGACCTTCCAGAGCAGGGTGAAGCCGGAGTAGGCCGCCATGCCGTGACCGCCGATGATGCAATGCTTGTCGCCCATGCAGTGGTAGATGTCGGTTACGCGGGCGACGAATTGGGGGCCAAGTGCGGGCAGCTCGGCCTTCTGGTCATTGACAGGCATTGCTTCATGGTAATCACTGCATGTCATTGCAAAATCTCGCCGAAAGTACTCTGCACCGCGGTTGTCGTCTGGGCCGGTGGCCTCCGAAGGCCAGAAGTACGTATCGTCCTCATTCTTGCTCAACGGCAGCATATTTTGCTGCTTAGCGCACCACAACGCCTTGCCGGCATCGTCCCACAAGCAACTGTCAGCGATAGGTGCGAGGCGCCGGAGACCGCCGTTGATGAGCACAAAAGCATGGGGCAAACTGATGGTACCCGGCACAACGCGGAATACGCGGTGCATTTTCCACATTTCTTGCCACGGCTTGGAGTCCTTCGTCACCACATCGACAAGAAAGTACTTCCACCCTCCGTCGACAGTCCACTGGCCAACGCCGCACTCGTCAATGCCAATCCACAACTCGGAGGGCTGAACAACAGCCAGAGAATGGACAAAGAGCTTGTAAGTACTGCCACTGCAGGGTGAAAACGCGTTGTCGATTAGTTTGGGAATCTTTGCTGTTGTCACAAGGCTGAATTGGTTGCCAGTCCATTGTTCAATCCGAAAGGCTGCCGCCGTCTCTTGAGGGGCATAACGGACGACATAAACCGCGCCTGTTGCTGAACTGTCAGTGCCGCCAATTGTGCTGCCATCCGTCGGGTAGTCTTTGGTGCTCGAAAATGGCGATTCCGACGACTTCCAGGCCGCATCCTGAACGAGTTCCCAGTTCGCCGTCGACGGCTTGGGGCCCGTTGACGTGGCATCCCCAGCCGTCCCAACCACGTCACCAGCGGTGGACTTGGCATCCGGAGCGACTTCAGACTCCAAAGTTTCGTTCGACGGGCCGAAGCAGCCACTGTCGCTGGCCGGGCCCGCCGTGACAGCATCTCCACCATTGCCAGCTGGCTGCGGCAATTCAGGCGTCGAGCTCCGGGGCTGCTTGCACGCAATCATCAAAAAGGTCGCCAAACCGAGCAAGCGCAACGCGGTCATGCGAGCACCTCCGCAAATTCGCCAGTCGACGGAACATTGTTACTGAGGACGGCAAAAGCCAAGTACCAACCCGGGATGCACACGGTTGAATTCGTGATGGCCGGAAAGTGCACTTCCTGCGCCTGCCCTGTCGACTCGACTGGTGCCGGCAGGTCGACGAGGACCGTGCGAGCGTCAGCAGAGTAGCCGTGAGTGACGGAGTTGCAGCGGCAAAGAACGACGCGGACCAGCGTGACTCCCACTGGGATTAGGCATTTCCAGGTGAAATCCTGCCCGATCTTGATCTTGGGCGTGGTGTCGCCGAAGACCAAGCTAGGGCGCGGGTACCAGAAGTACCAAGGCTCGTAGTACTCCATGCTCAAGTTCGCCGAATCGGAACTGGACGCGCCATCGCGATTCGAACTCGCGACAAGGACAGCGCCGCTCTGCATCAACAGGGCGACACTGTGGTAATTGCGGGGTTCGTTTGCTGCGGCACCAATTTGCCACTCCCCGGTCTGGCCGGTCAGCGGTTTTCCGCTGGGCGGTGGGACATACAACTCGGCGTTTCGAACGGCATCGGCGTCTTGAATTCCACCGCCAAGCGGCTTGTCGATCGTTTCGATGCCCTCGTAGTGATCGAATTGGCCGAAATGTGCGTAGAGTTGGTTCAAGCCGGGAGGGATCCCTTTGGCGACGTCGCCTGGCCCGTGGTCGGTGTCAATCGCACCGTCAATCCCGCCAGTTACTACAAGTTCCCCCGACGGCAACCGCGTCGCATTCGCCCGAAATCGGTTGGCGGGCTTGGCGCGTGGCCCATCCAGGTCAGGGAGCTTGGTTTGATAGAACGCCCCGGTGGCACCGTCGTACAGGAAGGCAATCATGGCGCCGCCGAGCAACACGCGCGCCGATTCCTGATCTGTGTCTGCGGGAATTGACGCCGGCAGCGGCAACAGTGTGGCAAAAGTGTGGTCTGAGCCGAACCAGTCGGTCAACTTCGGCCAAGCCGGTACAGCCTTGAACCCTTCCGCAAGCGGTGCAGCGCCATAGCTCGATTGGTTCTTTGCGGCCAGGTTGACATTCAGGAGCTTCTGCCCTGACCACATATACAAAGTTGTATTTTTGGGCGCTGTTTCTCCTGCGTCGGCTGCGCCGCCCACTGGGGTCGGTAGGAAGCGCTTCATGTAGTTGTTGATCCAATAGTAGCTATAAATCCAGGGCAATTTGCCCTTGGAGGCCGTACCAACAAAGGCACGCGGGTACATGTAGCCTGCTGAACCCTCGTCAAATTTGGCCTTGCTGAAGTCCTTTTTCGGCGGCTCCGCGAGCCATTTGGGTATGAAGTTGTCCCAGTCCTTGCCGGCAATCGGCACCCAAGTGTTGCCTACGGGCGTGTCCGCAGCCACAAACTCTTCGACGGACCAATTGTTGTGCCGCACGTCCGTCGACCCCGGATGCCCGCCCAACGCAAGTGCCCCACCGGCCGGCAACTCAAGAATCGTCGGATACCACCGGCCTCCAACGTGCTGGGGCGCGGTCTTCTTGAAGTCCACCAGATCCGTCTGCTTGCACTTTTCGATGGCCGCGAGGTCCGCTGCGGTGAGTTTCTGCTTCGGGTCTGCAGCATTCTCGCTTTTGCCTTCCAGACCCAGTTTCTTCTTGCAGGCCTCAATCCACTCCTTGTCGAGTAGCTCAGGCGGTAGCAGGAACTGGCCATTCGGAAATTCGCTCAACGGCCCGGTCGGCGCAAACGTCTTCTTCCACGGATCGAACAACCACGAGTCATGGCTGCCCGGCTGATGGCCTGCGGCATGATGGAACGCCTTCGGACTGTACGTCCCCGGCGGCCGCTCCGTCCCGCCTGCCAGCAACAACTTGCCATTGGCCAACATCGCGTGGCCGCAGCAAAACAAGTCGATCAAGTCACCGTTCTTGTCCTTGTTGCCGGTGCCGGGGTAGCTCGGCCCATCCACATACGTCACCTCGCGCGTCGCGCAATCGAACAACCGCACCTCGGTCAGCACACCCTTGTCGCACTTCATCTCAATCGACCAGCCAGGGTTGAACGGATAGCCCTGGTGGCTGCCTGCGCCGTCGAAAATACCCGCGACCACAAAGAACTGCTGGCCCTTGGTGACGTTGAACGGCACGTAGCTGCAAGTCTGACCGCTGCACACCGGGTCGCCGTACTTGTTGTCCCACATGTAGGCCTGGCAGCCGCTCGATTGGCACGCGCTGCCCGAGACGATGAACCAGTCGAGCACGCCAAACAGCTTGCCGCCCGGCTGGGGCAAGCCCTCGTTGTACTCAATTAGGGTACACACGCCGTCGGCGGGCGCGGTAAACTGATACGTGTACTCAAACCCCGTGTCCGCGCCATTGTACAGGTAGCCTGGCGCCGAGCAGCCCCACGACGAAATCGCGCCGGTGTACTTGCAGTTGGGGCCCTTGCACGAATAGACCTTGTTGTCCGAGGCGCCACAGTCGGTCCACTTGCCCGCTACCTTGCCGGCGTTGGCCGTCAGCGTGTTGACCGCCAGACATTGCCCAGCGTTGACAGCCGGCGGGTCGTTGCTGATGTGCTGACATACCCCGGTCTTGCACTGGTCAAAGGTGCACGGGTTGCCGTCGTCCTGGCAGCCGGTGCCGTCGGCGACCGCGGGGTGGCTGCACGCACCGGTCTTGCAGGTGTCGGTGGTGCAGGTGGTGCCGTCGTCCTGGCATGCGGTGCCGTCGACCAACCCGGGATGGGTGCACGCGCCTTTGCCGCACACGTCGAGCGTACACGAGTTGTTGTCGGTGGCGCAGGGAGTGCCGTCAAACGCCGCGCCGCTGGAGCAGGCGCCGCCCGCGCAGCTGTCGGCCGTGCAGGGGTTGCTGTCGTCGCAGGTGGACGGCAAGCCCGCGCACAGCCCCGCTTTGCAGGCGTCTTTGTCGGTGCACGGGTTCTGGTCGTCGCAGACACCGCCCTCAGCGAGCGCCTGTTTGGTGCACTGTCCGGTCTTGGGGTCGCAGGTGTTCTTGCTGCACGGCGTGTCGCCGGTGGGGTTGCACGCCACGACCGACACCGGGCTGACGATGCACTTGAAGTTGTCACACTGCAAAACGCCATTGCACAGGTCGCCGTCGTGGTGCGCTGCGTGCCGCCCGCTGAGCTCAAGGACGGCTCCGGCAACTGGTTGCCCTACGCGACGACCTTGACGTTCAGCGACGACACGGTCCTGCCCGACAAGCCGGTCGGCCTGCGCTGCACCGGCACCGCCAGCGGCTGCCCGACGCCTGTCATCGCCGCAGGGCCGGCCTGGACCATCGCGCCCCAAGGCGGCGTGACCCTGGTCGGCAGTGGCAGTCACGCGCTGGGCGGCAAGAAAATTGCCAAGTACCAGTGGACCCTGCTCAAAGCGCCAGAAGGCGCCAGCAATGTCGGCTTTCATCCCGCCGCCAACCTGCCGAGTCCCAAGCTGGGCGTCAAGCGCAAGGGCAAGGTCAACGGCGTGCTGGCCGATGTCGTGGCACTCGATGTGGCCGGCGACTATCAGGTGCGGTTGGTGGTGACCGACGACCAGGGCGTCGTCAACTGCCTGCCGGCAACCGAAACGGTCCACGTGATTCCCGAAGCGGCGGTGTTCGCCGAACTGGTGTGGTCAACACCCGCCGACCCAACGCCCGACACCGGGCCCGGCATGGGCGCCGACCTCGACCTGCACTTTGCCCATCCAGGCGCTGGCAACGCCAAGAAGTGCGCGAGCCCACCGGCCATGTGCGCCGGCAAGCCCTGCCCGTGCCAACCCGACAACGACGGCGACGGCGCGGTCGATCCGTGGTTCCATCCGCTCTACGACTGCTTCTGGAACAACCCCAAGCCCAACTGGGGCAGCGTCGATCCGCTGGTCGACGACGACCCGAGCCTGGATCTGGACGACACCGACGGCTTTGGCCCCGAGACGCTGCACCTCAACGCCCCGCAATACGGCTCGCACTACGCCATCGGCGTGCACAGTTGGGACGCGCACGACTATGGCCCGTCGATGGCGCGGGTGCGCGTGTGGGTGGGCGGCTTGTTGCAGGCGGTGGTGCAGCGCAAGCTGGGCGAGTGCGACTTGTGGTGGGCGACTGCGGTGGCGTGGCCCAAAGGCGTAACGCCGATTGCGAGCGACGGCAAAGGCGATGGCAAGGTGGTCGTCGGCTACAAAAGCACGGCGGTTGGGCTGGTCAATGGCAAGTGCGGGGCCAAGTAGGCGCTTGTCCGCGTTGCCACAGTGGACAGCCGCCGCCTACACTCCGCCTCCCGCGGCCGCCCGCCCGCCAGCCCTTCCATGCCGTCCACTGCCGCCGACCCGTCGCCCCTGCGCGCCCGCGCCCTGCCCGCCTTGCTCCTGCTCGCCCTGCCCTTGTGCTGGCGCTGGGCCGGTTGGTGGCTCCGTGACGCGTTTGCGGACCCGCGCCTGAGCGTGCGCGACGCCATCAAGGGCAACGCTTGGGACCTCGTCTTGGCGGCCTGCGCGGTGGCTGTCGTCCTGGCGGCCGGCCACTTGCGCGGACGCTGGCACCTGGCCGCTCGGTTCGCTTTGGTCAGCGCGGCCATCGGCAGCATGTTCGTGCGCTGCATCGACACCTCGCAGTGCTACTTGGGCCACACCCACTTTACGGCCGACTCGTTCATGTTCTGGGATCCCGACTGGATTTCGGGGCGACGCGATGCGCCGGTGCTGGGGCTGGCCGGCGGCTTCTTCGCCTCAGCGGCCCTAGCGACGTGGTCGGTGCTGCGGCTGACCCGGCCGTGGTCGGCGAACTGGCGGCCAGTCGTGTGGGCGACCGCGGGCCTGACGCTGTTGCCGGCGGCGTGGTCGCTGCGCGACGGGATTGCCTACCCCGCGCACGCGTACTCGCTGCGGCTGGTGGCGGAGGTCAACTTCGCCCAACAGCTTGAGGTGTGGCTCAACCCGCCGCAACTGGACACGGCCGCGCTGGTGCAATTGCCCGCTGACCGCGCAGCCCGCTTTGTGCGCGCCGGCCTGATGCCGGCGACCCCGCTGGTGGCCGAGTTTCCGCTATCGCGCGCCGGTCTCGACGAGCCGCCGTTGGCGTTGCCACGCAAATCAGGCGTGGCGCCAGACGCGCGCCCGAACGTCGTGCTGACCATGGTCGAGAGCCTGAGTCGCACCTTCGTGCACGAACTGTCGGGACACTACCAAGGCTTGATGCCGCAGATGAGCGAACTGGCGCGCCGCTCCACCGCCATCGAAGGCTACCGCAACACCACGGCGCCGACGATTGCCGGCCTGCTCCTGACGCTGTGCAGCCTGCACGCTCCGAGTCACCCGCGCGACCTGCAGCCGGGCCAGCGCATGGACCGCAACACGCCGTTTGTATGCATGCCCGACGTGTTGCGACAGGCGGGCTACCGCACCGTGTTCGTGCAGACGACCGCACTGGAGGCGATGGGCATCGAAGCCTTCTTGCGCACCCACGGTTTTGACGAGGTCATCGGGCGACCACAGGTGCGCGCCAAACACCCCGCTCGCCCTGAGGGCCCGTTCGGCGCCCATGACGACACGCTCATCGACGTTGCCAGCGATGTCCTGCGCAAGCTCGAGGCCGAGCGGCACAAGGACGGCCGGCCGTTCCTGCTGGTGGTGCTGACTATCGACACCCACGAACCGGGCATGGCGCCAGCGCACTGCCAGGTGCCGCCAAATGTGACCGACGCGCCTGCGGAGGCCGGGCCGCGCAAGGTGCTCGCAGCATTCCATTGTACCGATGACCAATTGGGGCGGTGGCACGCGTTGCTTGCGGAGCCGAGTCGGGCGGCCAACACGCTGTGGATGTTGACTGGTGACCACAGCATCCTCAACACCTTGAATACGCGACCCTTGTTCCGAGGCCCCGGCGACGGCATCGCCTGCTCGCCCGGCGTGTGGCTCATCGGCGACCCGCTGCACGAGCTGCCGGCGCGCCCCAAAGTCGTCAGCGGTTCACAAGACGTGGCGCCGACGCTGTTGCACCTGCTGGGGCTGCACCGCGGCGAGACCACCATGGCGGGGCACAGCGTGTTTGGCCGTCGGCCCCAGTTTCCACTGATCCTCGGTCGCGTCGGCGGCCGCACCGCCTTCGTGCAGTGGCAGGCGCAGCACGCAGAGCTGTCGGCGGAGGACCTGCGGCAGCGCTGTGCCGCCAAAGAACCGCTGCTGGGCCCAGGTACGGCCGACCCGCCGGACTTTGACGCGTGCGATTTCGCCGCCTGGTTGAAGTGGCAGGACGGCCTGTGGGACGCCAAGCGCTTGTTTCCACAGGTGCGCTACAAAGGCGACCTGTTTGCCGACAAGAAGCGGCTCAATGCCGAGGCGACGTTGGATTGGTGAGTGGCGCGCTTTTGGCGGGCATGGTCACCTTGCTGGCTTGTGCAGCCATCACACGTCATCCACGTTCTCGCGCAGCGCGGTGCGCACGGCGGCCAGCAGATCGCCGCGAGCAAACGGCTTGATGAGGCGCGTGACCAACTGCACCTGGCTGCGCTGGTGGTCGGCTTTGTCGTCGTAACCGGTCCACATCACCACGGGCAGCGACCTGGCGCGCATGCGCAGACGCGCAAGGGTCTGCCAGCCGTCGAGACCGGGCATAATGACATCCAAAATGACCAGGTCAATTGCCGGGTTGCTCTCGAGTTCAGCGAGGCCGGCGGCGCCGCTGCTCGCCTCGAGGACGCCAAAACCAGCCTTTTCGAGCACCGCCCGGCCCAGCCGCCGGACCACCGGTTCGTCGTCGATGATGAGCACCAGCTTGCCCGCGCCTTCAGTGGACGACAGCCGCAGTTTCTTTGGCGCCTGAGTCGTCAGCGGTGCGTCGCACGGGGCGAACATGCAGCGCACGGTGGTTCCCTGGCCGGGGGGCGACTCCACCGTGACCCAGCCGCCGTGCTGCTCGACGATGCCGAGTACAACGCCAAGCCCCAAACCGGCGCCGTGGCCTTCGGGCTTGGTCGTGAAAAACGGCTCGAAAATGCGGCTGTGCAGCTCCGGCGCAATGCCAGGACCGTTGTCGCGAACCGACAGCTCGACCCAACGCGACTTGCGCCGGGACGGATGATTGGCGGCGCCAAACGGCTCGACGTCGACGATCCGCAGGTTGGTCTCGATGCGCATCGGCGCGTCGTCTAGGTGGTGTGACAGCAGGGCGTCGCGCGCGTTCAGGCACAGGTTGAGCAGGATCTGGTGAATCTGGTCGCCATTGACCTCTGCCCAAATCGGCGTACTGGGCGCCTGGTTGTCGATAACGATGCGCCGGTCGAGCGTCGGCCGCAGCAACCGCAACGCCTGCTCCGCCAGGTCGCCGAGCTCTGTGGCCTGTCGTGCCAGGTTGGCGCGGCGGCCCAGTGTCAGCAACTGTCGGACCAACGCGGCCGCCCGCTCAGTCGCCGTGGCCACGTCGGCGAGGGGCTGCTGCAGCACGTGGTCCGACGCCAGATCGGCCTGGGCCAGGGCGACGTGACCCGCAATCGGGGTCAGCAGATTGTTGAACTCGTGCGCGACGCCGCCAACGAAGCGGCCAATCGCCTCCATTTTCTGGGTGTGGCGCAGTTCCTGCTCCAGCTGGCGTCGCCGCGTCACATCGCGAATCGACAACACCCGCACGCCATCGCTGGTGTCAGCGCTCTGCGGCTGCAGCGAGCACTCGACGTGCACCTCGCGGCCGTCCGCCCCATGCAGCGTGGTGGCGTAGTCCTGCAGCGGCGCGGTGGCGTCACACAGCGGGCAGACGCTGCTGTTGCTCTGCCGTGCCGCGCGGTGGAAGGTGTCGTGAAACCGCTTGCCGACGACGACCTGACCCAGCATGGCCTCGCCCGCTGCGTTACAGAAGGTTACGGTGCCAGTGGCATCCAGACCGCAAACGCCCTCCCACAGCGCCCCGAGCACCGCGGCCTGCAGGCGCACCGCCTGGTCCAGCGCAGAGGTGCGCTCCTGAACCATGGTCTTTAGCAGCTGCCGCTGTTCGTCGAGCGAGCGGTTGGCGGTCTCCAGGGCCTGCGCGTGGCGCTCGCGGTCTGCCGAAAGCTCCGCGTTGCGCAAAAGTGCTGCCATGGCGACGCTGGTCACGCGCATGGGCGACAGTGCGGCGAGCGTAAAGACGCCCTCGCGCGCACTGTGCTCGGCCACCAACACAGCGACCAGTTCGCCGGCAAGAAACGTCGGCAGCGCCAACAGCGAACGCAGGCCGTTTTGCACCACCCACGGATCGCTGGCAAGGGTCGGCGATTGCTGGGCATCCTGCTCAGCGACGATTTCGCCCGTGCGCGCTGCTTGGGCAATCGCAGATCGGCAAAGCGCTGGAAACTCGTCGAGCGCCACGTCCAGCACGCGCGGCACACCGCCCGCCTGCATCTCGGTGCGCACACGCAGTTCGCCGCCGCGCGCCTCCAGCCACAGCACGCGCTGCGCTTCCAGGTGCGCCTGGGTCAGCCGCACGAAGGCTGCGCGCAGGTCGTCCGGCGTGTCGACGGCCGCCAGCGCTTCGGTGCCTTGCATTGCCACCTCGGCGACCGCGTGCACGCCCGAGTCGTGTTGCTTGGCAGCGACCGCCGAGTCGCCGGCCAGCGCAGCCAGCGCTGCGCTGCCCCAGCTGCGCCAGCTTCGGGCTGCCGCCTGCCGGGGCCCTCGTGCAAGCTCGACTGCGCCGGCCGCGTGCAACAACTGGGCCTGGGTCAGCTGGGCCACAGCCACCTCGTGCGTAAAGCCGGCGGTGGTAAGTAGCGCAATGCTGGTGTCCAGTTGCGCCAAGGCAGCGGTCTGGTCGCCGCTGCGCGCAGATATCAGAGCGCCCAGCAGTGCGACACGGCCGTCGTAGTCCTGCGGGCACAAAGCAGCGCGAGCCACCAACTCGCGATGGCAGCGCCGCAATCGCCGCATCGACGTACCCCCACGTGCCGTAAACTGCCTGCCGACCGCGATGCCTGTGAAGTAGTAGTACAGGGGCACCAGAACGGTGCCAGCAACACCCTCAAAGTCCCGTTGCGCCGCACTGGCGTGGGCAACTGCTTGCCGGTCGTTGCCCTGCAGCACCGCCAGGACACAACGGCAGAAATGCACGGAGAAGCACACAAACCGCGCCGCCGGTGCCACTGAACTCGTGTGGCGTAGTGCGCGGTCGTCGAGCAGACCAAAACCATCGGACTCGCCAGCCAGCAGTTGTGCCAGCGCGGCGAACGGCGCCGCCGTGTCGTGCGAGACCAGTTGACCGCGCCGGCGCATGTCGTCGAGGTTCCGACGGGCCTCGCTCGCCACGGTGGCGACAGACGTGCCGGAAAACAACAGGTGGATGGTGTAAAAGCAGGCACACACGCCAGCCTGCAGGATGTCTCCTTCGGCAAGGCCCGCCCGAAATGCCTGGCGCAGCGGCAGCAGCGTGCTGGCCAGCGGTGCGCGCAGGTGGTGCAGCGTGGCCAGCCAAACGCCGCGCGACAGTGCATGAATGCCCTGGTCCGGATGGCGGTCAATCATGGCCAGGGCCGTCGCGCCCAGCCGGTGCCCCGCATCCAGGCGACCGAGTGCGCCGGCCTGAACCAACCCAAAAACCAGCAATCCGTAGCCCGTCGCCGGGCAATTGCCGGCAGCAAGGCCAAGGCGCAGCATCTCGCAGCACAGAAAGGCGAACAATTGCGCGTCCGATAGATAGGCGGCGGTCGAACTGCGCAACAGCAGGTGCAAAAGCAAGGCCCGGTCCGGATCACGGACAGGGGCGAGCGCTGCCAGCGATTGCTCGGTGTGGCCGCGCAACGCCAGTTGGGCTCGCAGCACTGCCAGCAGCAACGTCGGCTTGCCGACCTGGCCCGGCAGGCGATAGCCAAGCAGCGCCAAGGCCTTGCGAATGTCCGCCATAGCGCCGGCGGTGTCATAGACCTCGAGCACGGCATTGGCCCGCAGCGCCAGTGCCGAGGCCAGTTGCTGGGGCGACGGCTGCACGGTCATCAACCGGTCGACAAGTGCAGGCACCCGCGCTGCCGCCGTCGCCCGCGCCGCGCTCGCCGCTTCGACGACGAGGTCGCGGTGCTTGTCCTGTGCAACGTGCATAGTGAGGCGCAGTCCGGCATCGGCGAAGTCCAGCGCGGCGGCAAATGCGCCGACCGAGTTGGCCGCCTGGGCCGCCCGCAAATTGGCGCCACACAGCTGCGCGTCCGTGAGATCGGCCCGTTCTGCCCCCGCGCCGAGATTCAGCTGGTGCACGGCAGCCATCACCTCAAGCGCCGGCGCATCCGTGGCTAGGCGTTGCCATAGTGCGCGGCCGATTTGGGCGTGCAATTCCAGTCCAGCGGCAGAACCGGTCAGTTCCAACGCTGCCTCATGCAGGCGGTCGTGGACGAAGCGCCACATGTCCACTGGTCTGTCCGGCGCCAATTGCGCGACGACACCCAGGCCCGCCGCCCGCCGCAAGCTGGCGAGAAGCTGGTCCGAGGACATCACCAACAGTTCTTGCAGCAGTCCGGTCGCAAACGTGGCCCCGATGCGCGCGGCCGTGGCTAAGACCGAGCGGTCGCCTTCGTCGATGGCGGTCAGTCGGCGTGCCGCTAAGGAGACCCCGTCCGGTGTCGCGGCCAACGCCGACGCGCGCGGCAATGCCACCCGCCACGGTAAACCGGCGGCCACCGGCGCCCGGATCGCGCCTTCCGACTGTAAAAGATCAATGCAGGTGAGCAGTTGAAACGGGTTGCCGCCCGTTCGCTGCCACAACAAGTCGCTCAGCGCGAGGTGGTCGTCCGCGAAGTCGCCCCGAGCGTGCGTCAGCAGCTCCGCCACGGCCGCTGGCGCCAGGTTTTCGACAGCAACGACGCCATGGTGGCTGCGCTCACGAACCAACGCATCGACGGCTGCCGTTGGTAGGCGAAACACCTCGACCATCAGCAGGGGACTGTCTGCTTCGCCGCCCAGCTTGCGCAACACCTGCAATGTCTGCGCATCCGCGCGCTGCAGGTCGTCGCAACACAGTGCCAGCATCCCGACCGCGCCGGCAACAGCCCGGATCAACTGCTCGACCGCGTCTGCCTGGCGGTCGCCCTCGACGGCGCCGTCGTGTAGCTCATTTGCGGAATTCTCGGGCAGCAAACAACGCAACCACGGACCGAGCGTCGCCAACTGCTCGGCGTTGGCGCCGACGGCCGCCTCAACTGCCGCACGCGCGCGCACCAGTCGCTCGCCACCCCGCGCCACCAGACGGGCGGCGACCTCGTCCAAGGCAGCCCCCAGCGCGCCCAGTGGTCGCGGCGAGGCGATGGGCTCCTCGCGCCCGATGCCGCACTCGCCACCGCGCTCGCGCACGCACTCGCGCAGGTACAGCAGCAGAGTCGACTTGCCGGCGCCGGCACCGCCGTGGACCAGGACGCGCCGCGCCTGGCCGCTGGCGACAGCGTCCAAGAAGCCGTGAATCTGCGATTGCTCTCTGCTCCGCCCCACCAGACGGATGGCGCGGGCCTGCGCCGCGTCGCTGTTTGCCAGCGGGGGGCTCACCGGACGCAGAGACCGCGCGAAACTAGCCAAGTGGGTCCCCGCTGTGCACGCCCGGGAGCCGGGCGGGTTCCGGACCGCACCCTGCCCGATGTCGGCTAGACCATAATGTGGTGGGTGTCGATAGCAGGTAAGGCATTTGGGCCAGAGTCCGACGGAAGCCATGGTTGTGGCGGTAGACCCACAGCGTACAGGCCGCATCGCTCACCGGCAATAGTCTACGCAAGTGTGCATGTGCGACCACGCAGCCTTGCGGACCAGCGGCGCCGCCGTTATGCTCAATTTTGCGGAACCAACAACGCTACGAGGCCGTGGCCATGACCGAGAACACCGACCGCCGTATCGCCCGGGCGCCGGCAAGGCAGCCAGTCTCCGGAAGTACAGCAATTCCAAGAATTTCTCCGAGCAGGGCAGCCTTTGCTCGCACCTCGCCGAGCCGGGCACTGCCGGGCAGCCGAAACGACAGCAGCGGCGGTTTTGGTGTACCCGAGGCCCCGAGCGCAGTCCGGCGCATCGTCCGACCGCCCAGTGGTCCGACCCGCCGCGAGTCGAGCCGGCGTGCAAGTTCGTTGCAGGTATCGGTGCGCTGCGACGAGCGTGAATTCGCCGGCGTCTGCATGGAGTTGGGACCTGACAGCGGCTTGATGGCCAGCGCGGAGTTGCTTGAGGTCGGCGCCAGGACCGCGATGATGGCCAGAGCAGGCGAGAGCAGCCTCGCCGAAGTCTGCTTGGTGGCATGTGTCGTCGAGGCTCGTCTTGGCGCTGCCCCCGGCGGCAACTTGTATGGTGTCGAGTGGTTGAGCGCGACCAGCTCAGCGGGACCCAAGCTGCTGCACGCGTTCTTGCGGCAAACCCTGCACCTGGACTTAGACCACTCGGCCATCACGGCCATTGGCGGCTTCGCAGTGTTCCGATTCGGGGCCGGCGACCCACGCTACAGCCCGACCGGGCGGCGCTTGTCCGATCGCCAGCGCCGAAGAGCCAGTTCCGATGCAATCGCCCAGGCCACTGCCGCGAGAGATCAGGTTGGCGTGGCGGCCAACGAAACTACGGAACCCGTCACTCCGCGAGCTGTGCAAGCGGCGGGTCTCGAGCAGGCCTGGCCAGAGGACGTCCCAGAGGAATTGTCGTACCGGTACACCGACCTGCGGCGGCTTGGCGCCGGCGGATATGGCGTGGTCTACGAGGCGTGGGACGTGCTGCTAGACCGCAATGTCGCGCTCAAGTTTATGCACCCGGGTCTGGACGGCGAGGGATTTCGGCGCCAGTTCTTGCGCGAAGTGCGGCTGACGGTTGGTCTCGCGCACCCGCACGTGGTCCGGATTTACGACGCCGGCAAGGTTGACGAGACGCTGTACTTTGCCATGGAGTCGATCGCCGGCCGAACCCTGACGGAGCACCTGCGAGTGGGCGGCATGGAGTTGACTTTCGTCGCGCGGGTGGTCGGGCAGTTAGCCAGTGCGCTCGATTATGTGCACAGTCGCGGCATCGTCCACTACGACGTCAAGCCGGATAACGTCCTGGTAGAGCGCAATGGCAACGTCCAGCTGTTCGACTTTGGCCTCGCTCGTCAAAAGAGCGAGAAGCGCAGCGAGCGGTCGGTCATCCTCGGCACGCCACAGTACATGGCGCCGGAGCAGCCCAACAGTCGGGAGCCGGACGGCCGCACCGACCAGTACAGCCTCGCCGTGGTCGCCTACGAGCTGTTGACAGGTCGCCTGCCGTTCATCCACGGCAACCTGTTCGTTGCCCACGCGCTTGAGCCGGTGCCAGATCCCCGTGCTTTGCGCCCCGACCTGCCGCCCAACTGCGTCGCCGCGCTGCTGCGCGGTCTGTCCAAGCGCATGACCGAACGCTACGAAACGTGCCACGCTTTTGCGCGCGCGCTTGCGACCGGCATGGGTGTGTCGCGCAGCAGATAGGGGCGACAGTGAGCCTGACGCAGCACCTTCTGTGCGACGAATGTGGCTATGTGTGGGGTCCGGTCGGCGTGCAGCCCTGGAATCCGGACGGGCCATCGCAGCACTGGTTGCTGTGCCGCGAGTGCAACGAACCGCAGGTGCAGGTGCTCGATGTAGGCGCAGTGCCGCTGTGTGCCCACTGCGTGTCGGCCGACATCGGTCCGCTAGACCACTGCCCGGAATGCGGCCACCGCGATGTGCGCTGGATCTGACCCCGTCGCCCTGCCCGCAGGCTATGGCTGCCGTGCTACAAGCCGCTGACCTCGAGCACGCCCGACACCACGGCCGCGCCGGGCAAGGCGGGTAGGCTCCAGCCGCCGTCCGCCGCAAACTCCTTCGAGTTGCCTGAGACTACGCTGCCCGGCAGGTTCACGCTTGCCAGCGCCTGGGTGGCGATGCCGATGCCGTTGGCAGCAACGCGCGACCCTGCCAGCGCCGCTGAACCCGAGATCAGCAGCACGCCGGCCCGCGCCGCGCCCGTCAGCCACAACCGCTGACCGGTCAGCGCAGTCGGTATCTGTGCAGCAAGCGCATCGGCCGACAGGTTGCCAGCCGGCGTGACCTGACTGACCACCACCGCGTCCAGGCTGAGCTGCCCTTGCGAGTTCAAGATGCCGGCGCCGGCGAGGTTAAGCAACCGGCTTGCGCTGACCGTGGCCTGGCCGAAGTGCGACACGGCAAGGCCGCCGGCCAGCTTCTCGGGGTCGGTGGCCAGCGCTTGGATGCCATCGACCACAACGCCAGCCAAACGGACCTTGCCCACGCGCCCGTGCACGCCGACCTGCCGGCCCCCGACGATATCGCCACCGAACAGCGCGACCTCGCCGTCGTCTTGGGCCTGCAACGCGTGGCCAAACTGGCCCTGGGCATCCGGCTTGGTGTGCGGCAGACGGGCGCCGACCAACAGCACCCGGGCACCAGCGCCGAAGGCAAACGCGCCGATGCCTTGGCTGTGGGCGATGGCTGCGCGATGGGCAATCACTTGGCCTTCGTACTGCGCTTCGATGCCGCGCCCCTGTGGGTCGAGTACCGCCAGCCCCTTGGCGCGCGCCAGCGAACCCGCGCCGTGTACCCACAGCCCGACGCCTTTGTCGAACAGGCTCTGCCACTGCCCCACGTCGGCGGTCGCCGCTTGCAGAATGGCGGTGCCGCGGTTGCCATTTGCGCGGGTCTGCAGCGAGCTCACTTGCAGCGCGGTGTTCTTGCCGAGCACGACCACGCCGGCCTCTGCGTTGCCGGTGCTGCGGACCCAGTTGTTGGCACCGACGGCCGAGAGCACCGCGCCGCCGAGAATCTGGATACCGCGGCCATACTTGCCGTCGCTGCGCGGCTGAGTGGCGCCGACCAGCAGCGGCCCGGCGACGTTGACCGTGGCGAAGTCGCCCGCGGCCGAGAGGCCAACGTCGCGGTTGCCGAGGATCTTGACGTCGGCGAGCTTGGCGACGGCCAGAGCTTCGAGGTGCAGGCCGCGGCCAGACCAGCCGTCGGCACGCGGCAACGTTCCGTCAATGATGAGACTGGTAGCGTCCAACGAGCTGTTCGCGCCCGAAATCTGGATGCCAAAGTCGCGGTTGGCTGAGACGCGCGAGCCAGCGCCGAGCTTGAGCTTGGCGCCTTCGTCGACCTGGATGCCGCGGCCGCCCCAGTTGTCGCCCTTGCGGGGCAGCGTGTTGGTGACGAGCAGGTCTTGGAAATCGGCGACGGTGCCAGCGCCAGTGACGTACAGGCCGATGGTGCGGTTCTGGTCGAGCCAGACCTTGCCCTTGCCGGTCAGCTGGCAGCCCTGTTGGGCGATGATGCCGTAGCCGCCGGTGGTGGGCAGGCCTTGAGTTTCGAAGACGCCGAGGTCTTGGACGGACACGGTGGCGTTGGAACAGTAGAGGCCGGCGTAGGCGGAATTGTGGACATTGACGTTGGTCAAATTAGCCGTGGCTGCCGCGGCGACTGCGATGCCGACACCGCCCGTCCCATCTTTTGCAGAAGGCAGAGTTGGCGGTGACAGCGCAAGCCACTTGGCACTGAACTTGGTGCCGGAGTCACTGACAACCACGGCCTCCGATGTGCCCGATGCCAGGGATCCTTCGACGCTCAAGCTCGCCCCGCCAGCGACAACCATAGCCTGGCCGCCGGTCTTGTCGGGTGCTGGCTTGGTGGACGTGACCATTGAGCCGACGATGGTGACGCTGGTGCCGCTGCCATTGGCCATGACGCCGGTGGTGGTATTGCCCGAAATGCTGTCCGCGATGTAGAGCACTTTTGCCCCAGCTAGTGCCAAGATACCCATGCCGTTGAGCGCGTTCGCGGGCGCCGGGGTCGTCCCAGATATGGGAACACCTTTTGCTTCCACATAGGTGCCCGGGCCATGGGCAAGCAATCCCGCGGACTTGTTGTCGAGAACGTAAACGCCGAGGGCCTCGACCTTGGCGCCGCCCGAGGCGCTGATGCCGACGCCACCTTCGCCGGACTTCTGCTCAACCTGAGTATTGTCGAAATAAGCGAAGGTGACCTTGCAGAGGACGCCTGCACCCTCGCAATGCAGGGCGCGGTTGCGGGCCTTGGTAATGCGAACGTATTCCAAGGTCGCGGTGGCTCCGGCGTCTACGTAGACGCCGGTACCCTGAGAGCCATCGGCAGGAGTCGGCAGCAAGTCGTGGACAAACACGTTCTTGAGCGAGACCTTGCCGCCACTTTTGGCCACCACGCCAAACCGGGCGCCATCGCCAATGTCCACGCTTGTCAGCTCGGCACTGGCGGGGCCATCGACGCGGACCATTTCGACGCCCGCGGACACGGACACACCGTTGACCTTGAGTATTGCGGCACCGCCAGCGTGCAAGACGGCCTGGTCGGATTTGCCGACGAGCTTGACGAGTTTGGCACAGCGCCCAATCACGGTCAGCGGCTTGTCGGTGTCGATGGCAGCGCCCGGGTAGGTACCGGCGGCAATTGCGAGGGTGCCACCGGTCTTGACGAGCGCGAATGCGGCGTCAACCAAAGACTTGTACGGTGCGGCGCGCTTACCAGTCGATGTCCCGGCGAAGGTGCCGTCCACAAACACGGTGTTGGCGCCGTCTTGGACCCCGGCGAACGCATCCGTGGGGCATGCAGCAGCATCTGGAACGCACTTCGGGCCGGCCGATGGACCAGCGGTGAATCCAGGCGGGCATGGCCAGTCTTTCGTCGGCGTGGCCACCCACAGTGGCGCAGCCGGCGCGCCATTGGTGCCAGGCGGGTACCCATCTGGACACGACGCCGGACCAGTCGGGGTATTGCACCAATAGGGCGCTAGCAGCTTCGGCCCCTTGGCTTCGGGCAACGCCTGGACCTCCTCCAGCACCTGCGCCTGCAACCCCGCCGGCAACACCACATCGTCGCCTTGCCACACAGCCCCAAGCGGTAGCGGAACGCCGCTACCGGCCAATTCGCAGCCGCCACCGGCCAACCCAGGCACTTCGCCTGGTTTGCACCCTGCCCCAGCGGCGACCTCAGCCGCAGAACACGCCCTGCCCTGGGGCGTACACGCAAATGACCACGCCGGACAGGCCTTGCCCGAGGCGTCCAGCCAGTCCAGGCACCACTTGGGCTGGCACTCCGCGGCCGTGCCGGTGCAGCCGATAGGCCCAGGTGTGGCGCAGGCAGTTGCGGCCGCGTCCCACGATTGCCCGGACGGGCAGCAGGTGTTGTCGGGCTTGGGCGTTGTGCCGGGACACGGCGGGCCGGTGTCCTTGGGCAGGTCGGGGCCGAGGTCGGGGGCTGCGTCTGCGGTTGAGCCTGGATCAGGGACAGGGACGGTATCAGGGACAGAATCAGGAACAGGAACAGAATCCGGGACGGAGACAGTGTCAGGGACAGACACAGAATCAGGGACAGTTTCAGAGTCAGGGACAGACACGGTGTCAGGGACAGGCACCGAGTCAGATCCCGTGTCCTGGTCAGGCGCGACGTCTAGCGGCGGTTCGACGTCGGCGGCCACGTCTTGACCTGCAGGCAGGTCGGGCTGCAGCGGTACGTCCACGGTTGCTGTGGCTTCGACCGCGGTCTCGCCGCCCCCGTCAGCAGTATCGGCGGCGTCCGTGCCGACCTGTGGCGCATCACCGAGCGCCGCGAGGTCGGAGAAGTTGGCGTTGCCCTGTCCGGCGCTTGCGCCCGCATCGGTGCTGGCGGGCGTCGTTTGTTCCGCACAGCCGACCACTACCACCAGCAGCGTCAGCCAGGCCAGGCGGCGCACGCCGGCGGTCAGGTCGTCGGGGCGAGCGCGGGTGACATCCATGGCACGCAACCGCGGCACTCAGGGCCGCTGCGACAGTGTGCGCGTGGCGGCTTGGCGGTGCAAGCACGAAGGGGGGCTTTGTTCAGACGCATGAATTGACATCGATACTGGTGGTCTGATTCGCCGATCCAGCCCAGTTGCGCACGAGCGTCGACCGCGGGTTCGCGGCTTGGACTGGCAGCGGCCCAGGGGACCTTCTGTAATCGTGACGGTCGTCAAAATTCGATTATTTTCATGAATCTGAACAAAGGGGGGGTTCTTCCCCAATCGCCGCCGGCCGTGCTATTGTCCCCGCCCCTACCGACGGCCAGCCCATGCCCGACCCGACCACCGCCAAACCGTTGCATGTCGTCGCCATCGAACCGCCGCCGGTCGACAAGCGCGCGCGCCGACGCTCCGAACCGGTCGCAGCCGGAACCAAGCCGACGCGCTACGGCCTACCGCAACTGCTCGACTCGTGCTCGCCGGTCGGTTACCGAACACGCGTGCCGTTGACCGCCAATGAGGCCAGCGAGGCTTTGCAACTGCTGGCGCTCGCCCGCCCCAGCGGCTTTGCCCCGATTCGTCCGGTAACTGAGCAAGAAATCTTTGAAGAGTCGAGCCTTGGGGTGTTGACCGCAAGGCAGAGCACCAACTTTCGCGGGCAACGGCAGAGCACCTTTGGCCCGCAGACCAGCGAGCGCATCGGCCATCTCCTGCGCGGCATGCGCCGACTGGAAGCGCCGGTGCTGGACAATGTCGCCTACACGCACGTGGTGCTGGCGCGGCCGTACCGCACGCCCTTTACGCTGCTGCTGACGTTCGTGGGCCATAAGCCGGTGTTGTCACTGGGCACGGTGCCGATGCGCGCCTGGGACAAGCGGGTGCGCCACAGCGACGACATCCCGACGATTGGCTACCTGCAACACCTGCACGTGGGGATCCTGGCCGACGCGATGGAACGCGCGACCGTGGTGGCCTCGGCCGGACGGCGACGGGCCCAGGTGTTCATGGCGCCGTTTTGCGGGCGCGGCCGCAAGGAAAACAAGCCCCTGGCCCATGCGCTGGAGGAGTTATGCGGGCTGTCGCTGCAAGACCGGTCGCTTGGCTGGAAAGTGGCGCTGGTGGTCCAGGTTGGCTGGGCGCTGCCCGACGAGCGGGTGGCGATGGCGTTGGAGACTTTTCGCAAGGTTGGCGCCGGGTTGCTGGCCCTGCGCAGCGAACGCATCCTGCCCGGCGTCAACGCCGAACCCAAAGCGCCGGCGGAGTACCAGCAGCCACAAGGCATGGACGTCCCTGACGAATTGACGGTGATGGCCGGGCGCGCCGCCTACAACGCGTTTGCGCACTGGACAGGCAGCGACCGCGAGCGCGCCAAGGAGTTGCTGCTGCTCGACCGGGTCGATGTGCTGACGCCGGACGGCGAGGCCCGGCTGGCCGCCATGCGCGACGAACAGAACCTGGTCACCGACAAGTTGATTGCCCAGCTGCCGCTGTGGGCCGACCTTCCGATGGGCAAGGCCTTGTCGCGCAACGCCGAAAAGGGCCGCAAGGCGTTTGCCCTGGTTGGTCAGCGCATCTACATCGTCGGCCTCGGCCGTCGCGACCTGGAGCGCGCGGATCTCGACTGGGACCACGCGGTACGCGCGGTAGGCGCGGCGGCGTCGCGGTCTGCGCTCTATGCCGAGCTGATGGGCACGGTGGCGCTGCCGGCCGACTGCGACCTGCTGTGCGGCATTTGCCTGATGGCTGGTCCGGTCAACCAGAACGACATCGGAAAGCAGTTCTACGGTGTCCGCGACCTGCTGGAGAAGGCCTGGCCCGACCGCGACCCGACGTCGCTGCTGGTGTGGACGCTCAAGGCCAAGACCGTCGCCGACCCCATTGGCAACGAAGAGCAGTTGCTGAACGCGGCACGGCAGGGAGCCCTGGTTGACCTGCGGCCGTCGCCGCACGAAATCTGCACTGTCGAAGAGGCCGGCGAGCTGCAGCCGATGCGCCAGCGCGGGGGCCGCAAGAACCAGGAGCGCGCCTTTGCCGACCTCGGCAATTTTGCCACCGGTCCCGATGGGCAAGAAGTCGCGGGCAACCGCGGTTCCGCCTGGCCGGCCGGCTGGTCGCGCGCCGCGCTGTGGCCCGAAGCCTTTCCGGCGGTTTCGGCCGTCAGCACCAAGCAGAGTTCCGTCAAGGGTGGGGGCTGACCATGGGCGACACCCGTCGAGTCTATGAGCGACCGCCGAGCCTGGTGCCCGCCTGGGTGCGCGCGGTGGCGGCCGGCAGTAAGAAGACGCCGAGCGACCTGGGCGCCGTGGCGTTTCCGCGGTTGGAGCACGAACTGTGGCCGACCAAGGCCGATCCCAAGCTGCTGACGCGCTATCGCAGGCTGTGCGGGTTTGTCGAGGGCCCTTGGCTACCGGTCACCTTTCCGCAGGTCATGGCGGGCGCGCTGCACATCCACATGCTGACCGACCCCGATTTTCCACTACCGGCGGCAGGCGTGGTGCATGTGCGCAACGTCATCGTGCAAGGCAAGCCCATTGGCGTCGAAGACCCTGTCCACTTCGCCTGTCACTTGGAGCCGGCGCGGGCGACGGACAAAGGCATCGAAATCGACCTGGTGACGCAGGCGACGGTCCATGGCGAGATGGTCTGGTCGAGCACAATTACGGCATTGGCGCGGTCGGCGCAGTCGGCCAAGGACAAGAAGCCCAAGAGCAAGGGCGGCGACCCGGCGTTGCCAGGGCAAGCGACGCAAGGCGTGGCGCGCAGCACGCTGATTCGGGTGCCCGAGGACACCGGCCGCAAGTACGCCGCCATTGCCGGCGACTACAACCCGATCCACCTGCACGCGACGACGGCGAAGCTATTCGGCTTTCCGCGGGCCATCGTGCACGGCATGTGGTCGCTGGCGCGCTGTGTGGCCGAGTGCGAAGACGACCTGCCACCGGCGGGCGTGCGTTTGGACTGCCAGTTTCGGCGGCCTGTGTTTCTGCCCTCGACGGCGGTGTTCGAGGCCGTGCACGACGGCGAGGGCGTGCGGTTCGCGCTGCGCAGCAAAGACGGCGCAACCTTGCACCTGACCGCGACCGCGGTGCCCGCGTGACCAAGCCGACTGGTGCGCGCATCGTGCGCCGTGCGCCGCTGTACTACGCCGCTGGTGCCGACCTGGCCACCGACCGACCAGCCCATGTGCGCGCTGGTTCGGGCCTCGCTTGCGTCGGACGCCGGTTGGCAGTGGTGCAAGACGACGCCAATTGGCTGGCGCTGGTGGACCCCGAAACGCTGCACGTGGATGCCTTGGCGCTGCCGCCGGGCCCGGGCGGTGTGCGGTTGTTTGGCGAGGACCGCGGCAACAAGGCCGACAAGCTCGACTTGGAAGCGGCGGCGACGCTGCCGGATGGCCGGCTGCTGCTGGTGGGGTCGGGGTCTACGCCTGCGCGCTGCTGTTGGGTAGTAGTGGATCCGGCCAGTGGCACCGTTGACGTGCAAGACCAGTCGAGCGTCTATCGCCAACTCGCCGCCATGCCTGGCTTTTGCGGCGCAGAGCTCAACCTCGAAGGGGCAGTGGTCCACGCCGGACGCTTGTACCTTGCGCAGCGCAGCAACGGCCGCCAGCTGGGTCCGCAACCGCGTCGGGACGCCTTGGTTTGGCTGCCGGCTTCCGTGGTGGACGGCGCGGCTTGCGATTGGACGGGCGTCGCCTGTCATCCGCTGCCATCCATCGGCGACCTGGCCGGCGTACGCCTGACCCTCACCGACCTGTGTACGCGCGGCGACGAACTGTGGTTTGCGGCGGCCGCGGAGGACAGCCCGGACGCCTATCACGATGGCGAGGTCACCGGCAGCGCGGTCGGTGTGTGGACGGTGAATTCCGCTGTCGCTGTGCCGATTACCGACGCCAAGGGTGAGGTCGTCCCGGTCAAGGTCGAGGGCATCGCGTGGCCGCCGTGGCTGCCGGGCCGGTGCTTTGTAGTGGTAGATCACGATAGTGTGGAGAAGCCGTCGGAGTTGTTGGAGTTGGAGGTGACATGGGACAGTTGAACAACGCCAGCAGTTGTTCGGTGGCGCTTGGCGCGTGGGACTGGAAGTCCCCCGCTACGTTCAAGAAGTCCTGCGGCCTTGGTTCTGCGCGACAGCGGCCAAGCGCCTGCAACTTGGGCCTGGCCGCCGTCGTGGCTCTCACCGTCAATTTGGCCTGCGCCAACCCGCCGTCTGGTCCAAGTGCAGGCGCGGTGGACAGCGGCAACGCCGCGTTCGATGTTGCTGCGGATAGCGGGTCGTGCAGCGACGACAGTGGCTGCGCCGCGGCCTTCCACTGCAAAGACAGCAAGTGCGTCGCCGACCTCTGCGACGCCGCCACGCCGTCAACCTGTGAAGGAGCATCGGTCAAGAGCTGCAAGCCCAACGGCAGCGACTGGGTGGCCACGGCGTGCGGTGCCGGCTTCGCCTGCGACAAGGGCAAGTGCATTTCGACCAAGCCGACTTGCCCGCCCAAGGAAATCGCCGACGATTTTGCCAAGCAGGACCAGCTGTTGCAGAGCTACAAGACCTGCGCCAATGCCGACGGCTGCATGGGCAAGGCCGACGACGCAGCGCGCGCGGCGTGCTTTGCAGCTTGCGTGAGCAAGACGTTTACGCTGACGGCCAACTGCGGTGCTTGCCTTGGCCAGTACGCGGTGTGCTTGTTTTCGGTGTGCAAAGGGCAGTGTGCGGTGGACCCCAGCGCCAAGCCGTGCGAGTCGTGCGCGGCGACGGGTTGCGATCCGGCGTTGGGCAAGTGTGGCGAGTAGCGCGCCTGAACGCCTACGGCCCCCAGGGCTATCGCAAGATCCAAGTTTTTGGGTGCGGACAGGCCTCTGTGTCTGTCCGGGCAACGCGAAATCGCTCGACTTAACCGGACAGGCATGTAACTCTGTCCGCACCCAACACCGAGAATTGCGACTTTGCGACCGCCCTGCTACGGCCCCGGCTCGACCTTGACCAACTGCGGCACCGGCGCGACGACCAGGCCGCTGTCACTTGCCTTGGCTTGACCAGTGCCCACGACCACACTTGCCGCAATCGCGGGCAGCGGCCCGCCGGTTGCCGCAATGCCGAAATGGCCGCCGGCGACCAGCACCCGCTCCAGCGCCACCTTGGGCGACTGCCGCGCCAGCATGCCCGCACGCAAATTGCCGACAACAAAGCTGTCGAGAACCTTTAGCTCGTCGGCGACATCGGCGTGGATTCCGTCAGCCAGCTGCGCGAGGTTGCCGATCGCAGGCTTGCGAGTCAGGTCCTTCGCGTAGGCGCCAAACAGCGTATCCGCGAGCACGCTGCCCGCCAGCGTCGCCCGCGCGCGGCAGACGACTACGCCCACCGAGTGGTTGCCGCGCACCACCATGGCCACCATTGCGGTCAGTTCATTGGAATCATTCAGCGAAACGCCCAGACCAAACTGCTGGCCCGGCGCGTGCCCAGTCCCCGTGACCACCACGCCCGTCCACGCGTGTGGCCCCGCAGCGAAGCTGGCCATGCCGATATCGCGATTGTCGCGGACGATGCTGCCGGCCAGGGCCAGGCGGGCGCCATTCTGCACGTTGATGCCGCGGCCGTGGCTGCCGGTCTTGGGCCGGGGCTGGGTGTCGGCGACCAGCAAGCCAACAGCGTGCAGCCGCGCATCGGCACCGTGCATAAACAGGCCCAGCGTCTGGTTGTCGACGAGGCGGGCGCGGCTCAACCACACCTGCGCCCCCTCTCGGACGTCCAGGCCCCAGCCGCTAAGCAGAAACGTGCTCAGCGCCTGCGTATGGTCGGAAACGACGCGGTTTGCTCGCAGCTCACTGCCTGGCTGCGCAACCTGGATGCCGCCATCCTGATTGCCCGTGCTGCGCGCACCATCGAGCCTCAACTTGGCGCCAGCAAGGACGGCGATGCCCTGCCCGGCCACGGCCTTTTCGTTGACCGTCAGCGTGCCGTCGGTTAGCACCCTGCGCGCGGTAGCGACTGCACCGGCCCCCGACACCAGAAGACCAAAGCGCCGATTGCCACTGCTGCGCACCCGGTCGAGGTCAGCTTGTGCGCCATCGAATGCCGCAATGCCTCCGCTACCGCCGCTGGCAGCCGCAACTCCGTTGGCGTCGACCAGGACATCAGACAGTTTGCCCATGCTGTCAGGGTGTTGCAGAGCGATTCCGCCGCCCGCGTTTTGGGAAAGCCGCGCGCGCGAAAGCGACGCCGTGGCGCCAAGCTGCACTTGCACGCCGACTGCGTAGTCGCTGGCTTGCCGTGTCGCGTCGACGAGTAGTCGGTTCGCAGACAGTGCGGTACCGGCGTCGCTGACGAAGATGCCGTTGCGCGACGCGCCGTGAACTCGCACGCCTAGGAGAGAGACCTGGGCGCCGCTCTGCGCGCTGACGCCGTAGCCGAATTCGGCAGTCTTGACCTGGGGCTCGACGCCGTCGATGACTACCGATGCCAGCTCCAGCGTCGTCCCGCCGTGGGCGGAGGCGCCGGCATTGAGCGTGCGGGTGATGCGCCCCTCTTGCACCTGCAAGCTGCCGCCCGTCACGGCGATGCCGTCGCCAAACAGCTTGTCTTGGTTGGGCAGCGTCCCGTCGACCACCAAGCGCCGTGCCTGCACCGCGCCAGCCTTGACCAGCACGCCAGCCGTCGTCACGCCGCCGAGCCAAATGTCCTCCAACTGCACGCTGCCGGCGCCGGACACCTCGACGCCGCGGCCGATACCGTGCAGCGACAACGCGACGCCACGTGCCCCCTGCTTGTCGCCTCCGGCGAGGGCAAACGTGATGGCAGGGGTCGACAGGTTGCCGAACAGATGGACCTGCTCCGCGCACCGGCCGCGCAGCGTGATGGGCTTGGCGATGGTGACTGACCCGTTGTAGGCGCCGGCTTGGATGGCCACGGTCTGGTTGGGCTTTGCCGCGGCAACGGCAGCGGCTACGGTGGCAAAGGGCTTGGCCAGCGTACCGCTATTGGCGTCATCGCCGGCGCTGGCATCGACATAGAGCGCATCTGCGGGCAAGGGACCTGCGAGGCCAAACGGCAGCGCGGCACAGCGAGCCGGGTCCGGCTTGCAGCGCGGCAGGCCACCTTGCGCTACCGGCAGGGTCGGGTCAACCACGAAGCCAAGCGGGCATAGCGGAGCGACCTCGGCCAGGGCATCGGCAGGGCAATCGGCCTGGCCCGGTGTGCCCACGACACAGCCTACGACGCCCGGTGGCGGCAGCACCGCGAGCGGCGGGACCTCCGCGGGCAGCTGGTGCTCGTCGGCGCCACCGCCGGGAGCCAGGTCGCCGGCTGCCACACACGCGCCGCCGGCCGAAGGCGCAGGTGCGAAACCGGCAGGGCAGCCCTGGCCTGCGGTCAGTTCTGCTGATGTACACGCGCGACCATGCAGGTCGCAGTCAGGGGCGCCTCCACTACACGTCGCGCCAGTCGGCCCGCGCCAGTCGCCACACCAGCGCGGTGTGCACAACGCTGCGTCCCCACCTGCCAACGTGGCGCATTCCGGCGGTCCGACTGCGGCGCACCCCGCTGGTTGTTCGGTCCAGACTTCGGTTGGCGCGCAGCAGCCGCCGCCGGGCTTGGTGCGCAAAGCTGGGCAGCCGGCGTCGGTTGTCGCCGCGGACGGCGCGGCGGGTGTGGCGCAGGCGGTTGTGCCGACGAGCACAACTGCGATGGCGAGCCGGCTGAGCGTTGCGAGAGCTGGCGGTGGGCTCAATTCACTCCCCATTGGCGCGGCGGGCTTGCGACGGCTGGCCCAGCCGATGCCGCGGCAGGCCGACGGGCAACGTGCATGTGCTGTTCGGACGTGTCAAGGCCAAGCAGGCTCGAAATACGTGGATGCAGCGTCCCTTGAATCAATGCATCGTTGGTAGCCAGCAGTTTTGCGGACTTGAAGCGTCGAGGCGAAAGTTGCCGACTTCTTATGGGCGAATCGCGAGCCGATTTCGACGATGATTGGCTCACTTGTTTGGCATCGCCCTGATTTTGCGGGCTAGCCACATGATCGCCAACGTCAACAGTGCTGCCGCTTGGAGTTGGGCCGGCAATCTTACGGCAACCGACACTGCAAGTGGCAACGTGGCAGTCACCACCATCGCCACCACAAAGGAGCTGGTCAGGCTGTCAAATAGCGGAGACACCTCACGGCCAAGCCTGGCAAATCTATGGCCCAACGCCACAGCTGCGAGCATCTGCACCCCCAACATGCACACAGGCAGCAACAGCCAGACCCACGAACGACCGTCGAGTTGTGGCGTTCGTTGGTCGACGACAAAGTTGGTATAGACGGCGAAAAGGCTCAGACCAACCGCACCAAACCAGCCGAGGCGAGCACGAACGACCCACGACCTGGTTAGCAGTAGGAGAATTCCAAGCAAGATTGGCGACGTCACCAACATCGAGACGGCCCAAAGACCAGGAGCGGCAAGCTGCAGGGCGCAATTGCACGCAAGCAAAGCCTGCGACCAGCTGCCTGCCCATGGGCGCCGAAAAATGGATGCGTCTGGCGGGGCATCCAGCGGCAACCTGATCCACGTCCACGTCCAAACTGCGGCCACCACTGTCGGTCCAAGGCGAAGGCAGATCTGCAAGGCGACCAGACCGTTGCCAACGGGATCGGCTTTGCGTTCGGCGCCGCTCGACACCAGGTCAATGAAGATGACGTTGACCAGCACCGCGCAGGTCGCCACGGCGTATCGCGCAAGCCACAGGACCAGCCACCAAGAAGTCATCGTGTCGCCGACAAATCCCCGCCAAAAAGCGAAGGTCTGCTGGTCGCGATCCGTGAGCGCAGTACCCTGCTGCTGCATCCAGAGCGCCGACGCCTGCTGCACATCCGCAATCCATCCAGGGTCGACCGTTGCCCGGGCAAGCGCTTGCCAGCTCCGCCCCCAACGAAGTGAAGTGGCCAGGCGGGTGGAAATTCGATTGCTGTTGATACCTTGTCGCCAATCCGCCCGTTCGCTCTGCAGCGCCTTGGCGACGCCCTCCTGCAGCAACGACCTCGGAAGGCCGACCTGCCGCAGGCGCCGCTCCTCGTAAACGTCGCTCCAACCAAAATAGTCGTCGAGGTCGCAGAACAGGTAGGAGGGCACATCGCCATTTGCGACCATGCGAGCAAGGGTCAGCGAGAGCTGGCTCCTCAGTGTGAGGTCCAGCAGCTCTTGAGATTGAGCCAGGATTGCTGCAAGGGACTCGCCTTTCGCAGCGCGCTGGATCCACTGGTTCGCAAGCGTTTGCGGGTCTATCCAAGGCGCAATTTCTACTGCCAGCCGTTGGATCGGTGCGTCCTGCGGCCAGAGTTGTGGGGCATCCCACGCGATGTCGCGCGACATTGCTGGTTCAGCTTGACCTGGATGACCGGCATGGGCTGGCTGCCCAACCTCCACCTCTGGTTCGACACCCTCGCGCGCATCGACATCCAGCGACGCCGACTGGCTAATCCACAGTGCCGCCTCATACGCTGTGCGCAAACTTTGAAATCCGTCGGCGTCCTCTTCCGGCCGCGTCACCTTGAGCTTTGCTGCATAGGCGCGCTTGATGGTCCGCTCGTCCGTACACGGCTCAATCTGCAGCACGGTCCACGGCCAACTGCGGCGCGCCATTTAGAAGTCCAAACCGCCAGATTCGAGGGACGCCAAGAACTGCAACAAGCTGTCTCGCGCATGGGCGATCCTGGCCAAGTCTTGCGTTTCGAGCTCCTGGCTGAACCGGTGGATCCTCGACGCCAACTCTTCCCGAACCGCACCGATCCGCTCTTCAAACAGGCGTTCGGCGCGGCTGAGCACGGCGAGATTGGCCTGATCGTCCCGCGGGTGCACCTTCAATGCGGCCAGTCGGGTAAGCCGCTCGGCGATCTCGGCGTCGGACATTGCCGTGGCGCTGCGCAGAATCACCAGGTTGTACTTGGATCCGGTGGCCACAACACAGGCCTCAACCTCCAGCAACCCGTTTACATCATAGGTGAATCTTACGTCCACCGGCATCGCATTGGCATGGTCACGGGGCAGCGGGACACACAGCGTGCCCAGGTGGTGGTTGCGGTCAAGCCGCAGCGACTCTCCTTGGTAGACGTCGACGACCAGGTCGGCCTGAAAGTCGCGCAAGGGCTGGTAGCGGCGAACTCGGCTGACAGGCACCGGAGTATTTCTTTCGATAATCGGCGACAGAGTTGGTTCAACCTCGCCGTCACGTGTTTCTACAGCGCCAATACCGAGGGAATACGGTGAGACGTCTGTCATCACCACTTCGCGCAGCGCCGCATCGCGTGCCTTGAGTCCGGCCATAACAGCAGCCCCGGTGGCAATGGCCTGGTCGGGGTTGATATGACGTAGCGGTAACCGCCTGAACACTTGTGCGACCAACTTGGCCACAAGCGGCATCCGCGATGCGCCACCTACCAATATGATCTCGTTCAGCTTATCGGGAGTGATACGGGCATCACGCAGCGCCCTCTCGACTGGCGCGCGCATTCGCGCGACCAGCGGCTGCGCAAGTGTCTGGAACCGCTCCGCAGTAATGCACCAAGGCGGCCCATCACCAGACCAAGGCAACGAGACGGCCGCAGAGTCAGCCTGACTCAAGCCGCACTTTGCCTGTTCGATGCGTCCGCGCAGCTGCGCAAGCTCTACCGGCTTCAGTTGGCCGATCGAACGACTGTGGTCCTGTAGACATGCCTGGACGAGCAGGTCAACAAAGTCCTCGCCACCCAGGAAATTGTCACCTGCCGTGGCATGGACTTCCATGACGCCATCGAAAAGCTCAAGCACCGAAACGTCAAAAGTGCCGCCGCCCAGGTCGATGACCAGAAACGTCGACTCCAGCTCACGGTTCTGCAGCCCGTAGGCCAATGCGGCGGCCGTCGGTTCGTTGATCAGGCGCTCGACTTGCAGCCCTGCTCACCTGCCCGCGGTTCGCGTGGCCTTGCGCTGTCCGTCGCTGAAAGAGGCCGGTACGCTGATGACCGCTTCCGTGGGCCGCCGCCCCGTATGCGCCTCCACATCTGCGATGAGCGAGCGAAGGACGACGGCGGACAGTTCCTCGGGTCAAAAGCTGTGGGGCCCCAAGCGGTGGATGTGATCGGTGCCCATCTGGCGCTTGAAGCAGGCGACCGTCTTGTCGGGATGCGACCAGAGGCGCTCCTTCGCTGAGGCGCCAACCACCAGCGTGCCATCGTCGAGTGTGCCGACCACAGACGGGGTTTGAAATGTCCCCAGCGCGTTCTTGACCAGCATCTGTCCATCGGTCGTCCACAGCGAAATCAGCGAGTAGGTTGTGCCCAGGTCGATACCGACCATCAAGGGCGCCGCTGTATGCGACTGGCTGAATTCGCTGGCTTGGACCACTTGAAACTCGCTTTGACGGTTGCGAAGCGCAGGGCATACGTCGACGCGGACCGTCGGGGCAATGCGAAGCGACGGGTTCCGCGGCCGCCTGGTCGCTTGCGGTGGCCCTGTCCACCGGTTGCCCTTTGCGTCAGGCGCGCCTAGCCGCCGCGGGTTTTGGATGGTCTGTCACTACACGAATCAGGTCAACCGGGATCGAGCTCTGGGTCGGCCAGCTTCTTGCGATAGCCCGGACCGACGACCACACCCGCTGCCCCAATTGACGCCACGCGCCAACCGCAACCACAATCATCGCCCACGGTCCGCGTTCCGCGTGCCAGGGTTCTTGCATGGCAGCCTTGCGTTCAACCAGTGGCGCCCGCACCGACGACGAGCTGTTTGCTCGCCGACTGATCCGCATCGTCGCGCTCACCTGCTGCGGCTGCGGCCTGGTCTGGAGCGCCATGTACACCGCGGTGTTCGGCGTGGGCCCGACGATGGCGTTGCCGCTCGTGTTCGTTGCCGTCGTGGGCACGGCGCTGGCGTGGTCGTACTGGTCTGGTGGGCATGTCGGCCTGGTCTACACGCAACTACTCTGCATTACATGGATTTCTGCGCTCATCCAGTGGAGCATCGGCGGCACGGTCCAGTCCGGCATGGTGATTTGCTGGAGTTTCCTCGGGCCCATCGGCGCGCTGTTGTTCCTCGACTTGCGGCGGGCCCTGGTGTTCATGGCGATGTTCTTGGGCATCACGGTGTACTCCGCCGTCGCGGAGCCAGAGCTGCTCGGCCACCCACTGGCCGTGAGCGGAGCAGCACGCGCGCTGTTCTTGACCATGAACATCGCGGTAGCGCTGTCGGTGGTGTTCGCGGCCGCGGCGTGGTTTGTGTGGACGCTCAACCGCGAACGCGCGCGCTCTGACCGGCTGGTTGCCGAAATGCTGCCGGCGAGCATCGCGCGCCGCCTCAAGGATGGGGCCGCAATGATCGCGGATGCGCATCCGCAGGTGACCATACTGTTTGCGGATATCGCTGGTTTTACAGACTATTCCAGCAGCGTGACGCCCGCGACACTGGTCAGCGAGCTCAACGCCGTTTTCGCCCGCTTTGACGCGTTGGCCGCGCAGCACGGCGTGGAGAAGATCAAGACGATTGGCGATGCGTACATGGCAGTCACAGGGGCGCTGGATGCACGACCTGACCACGCCGCGGCGATGGCGCGCTTTGCCTTGGCGCTGCAGGGCGAGGCGGCGGGCATCTTGCGCGGCGACGGTCAGGCGTTTCAGTTGCGCGTTGGCATGCACTCTGGCCCGGCCGTTGGCGGGGTCATCGGCGTCAGCAAGCGTGTCTTTGACCTGTGGGGCGACACCGTCAACACCGCCAGTCGCATGGAGAGCCACGGCGAGATCGGCAGGATTCAGGTGTCGGCGGCGACTGCGGCGCTGCTGGCCGGAACGTTCGCCGTCGAGTCCCGCGGCGAAATCGCGGTCAAAGGCAAAGGGGCGATGGCGGTGTACTTTCTGGGCGACGAAGTGGCGGGCGCGACGAGGCGCTAACGTACCTTGGAAGGCCATGGCGCCACGGCTGTGTCGGCCCGCAACTGCGCAGGCTTGGAAATCGCGCAAAGGCGCTTGACGCAAGCCAAAGTGCGGAGCACCCTGGACAGGCCTAACCGCTTGCGGGACAGCCCCTTCCGAGCGAATGGCGATGCCGGAGACTGCGTGAAAGCTGCGCCGCAGGTAAAGCTCGTGCTTGCATGTCGTCAGGCTGGGCGCCGGCGGTATTGCTCGCGCTTGGCTTGGCCGTCTTGCCAACCGCGTGCGGCAACGCGGAACCTGCATCCACCGACGCACCCAACGCAGCCTCGGCCGACAGCGCTGTGCAACCAGATTCGCCACTGGACGCCATCGAACCGGTCGACGTGGCGCCGGCGTTGGCCTCAGACGCGCAAGCCGCGCCGCCACTCAAGGTGTACGCGATTCCGCCGCAGCTGGTTGTCAGCGAGTATCTTGCGCTCGACGTGCCCCGCGCTCAAATAGGCCAAGCCTGACTCAGTCGTCGTCAGCGCGGATTTCGCGCCCTGCCCGATCGGCAGCTGGACCTACGACCCCGCGCTCGGCGCCGTCGTCGCACCCGCTGGCAAAGGCTGTGCGACGGCGACGGCCACGCTCACGGTCAAGTACGCGATGGGGTGCCCTGGGCCGTAGGTCCGCAAACGCCTACGCCAACCCCGGATCCGTCAAGTCCTGGTACGCATCCGGCCGGCGGTCGCGGTAGAACTGCCAGGTCTTGCGCACCTCGTCGATCTTGCCGAAGTCGAGGTCCGCGACCACCAGTTCATCGCCCTCTTCGCTGCCACAAGCCTGGATCTGCCCGCGCGGATCGACGAAGTAGCTCGAACCGTAGAACTTGCCGATGTTCCACGGTGCTTCGGTGCCGACGCGGTTGATGGCGCCGACAAAGTAGCTGTTGGCGACCGCCGCGGCGGGCTGCTCCAGCTTCCAAAGGTACTGCGACAGCCCGGCAACAGTAGCCGATGGATTGAACACGATGTCCGCGCCATGCAGGCCCAGCGCGCGCCAACCCTCGGGAAAATGGCGGTCGTAGCAGATGTAGACGCCAACGCGGCCGTACTTGGTCTCAAACACCGGATAGCCGCCGTTGCCGGGCTTGAAGAAGTACTTTTCCCAGAACCCCGAAGTCTGCGGAATGTGTTGCTTACGGTACTTGCCGAGGTAGGTACCGTCGGCGTCGATGACCGCCGCCGAGTTGTAGAACACCCCGCGCATCTCTTTTTCGTAAAGCGGCACCACGATGACCATCTCGTGCTTCTTGGCCAGCTCCTGCATCAACCGCGTGGTCGGGCCGTCTGGAATCGGCTCGGCCGCGTCATACCAGCGCTTGTCCTGGCCGGGGCAGAAGTACGGGCCGTTGAAAATCTCTTGCATGCACAGGATCTGCACCCCGCGCTTGCCGGCCTCTTCGATGTACGGCAGGTGCTTGTCCAGCATCGCCTGCTGGATGGTGGCGACCGGCACCGACTCGTCGTTGATGGGGTTGGCCAGTTGGATGAGGCCACAGCGGACGACTTTGGACATCATGAAAACCTCCGGAGTTTCGACGCGTTCTTGTTCTGGCTTGCGGCGACTAGTGTGCGCCCTTCTTGGGCCGCAGCTTGCCCGCGCCGACCATGTGCTGGTTCCACGTCGCCGGCGCCCAGCCGTTGTCGACCGTGACCATGCTGATGCAGTCGGGCACCGGGCAGACGATCTTGCACAGGTTGCAGCCGACGCACTCGGACTCGTCGACCCGCGGCACCCGCGTGCCCTCTTGCGGGTGCAAGCACTGGTGGGCGCCGTCGTGGCAGGCGACCACGCAGACCTGGCAGCCGATGCACTTGGTGGCGTCGATTTTGGCCACGGTCTCGTAGTTCAGGTCGAGGTCGCCCCACTCGCTGTACGCCGGCACCGCCTTGCCCACCATCTGGTCGATGGTCGCAAAGCCGTGGCTGTCCATGTAGTTGCTCAGGCCGTCGATCATGTCCTCGACGATGCGGTAGCCCTTGAGCATGACCTCGGTGCACACCTGCACGCTGGTCGCGCCGAGCAGGATGAACTCGACCGCGTCGCGCCAGTTGCACACGCCGCCGATACCGCTGATCGGCAAACGGAAACCCGGATTGCGGGCCAGTTGGGCCGTCATGTGCAGGGCGATGGGCTTGACCGCCGCGCCGCAATAGCCACCGTTTGACGACTGGGTGCCGACGCGCGGCTCGGGCACGAAGCGGTCGATGTCGACGCCGATGATCGACTTGATGGTGTTGATGAGCGACACGCCGTGCGCGCCGCCGTGCTTGGCCGCGAGGCCGTGCGGATTGATGTCGCCGACGTTGGGCGTCAGCTTGACCAGCACCGGCACGGTCGAATACTTGACCGCCCATGCCGTGATGCGCTCGTTGATGCGCGGCTCTTGCCCGACCGCCGAGCCCATGCCGCGCTCGCACATGCCGTGCGGGCAGCCAAAGTTCAGCTCCAGGCCGTCGGCACCGGCGTCGATGCTACGCAAAATGATGTCGCGCCACTCGTCTTCGGTCTCGACCATCAGGGAGACGATGACGGCGTGCTTGGGAAACCGCTTTTTTGTCTCGTAAATCTCGCGAAAATTGACCTCGAGCGGCCGGTCGGTGATGATCTCGATGTTGTTGATGCCCGCGCCGCGCGCGCCGCCGATGGTATGGCCACCAAAGCGGCTCGACACGTTCTGGATCGGCTGGCCGAGCGTCTTCCACACCGCGCCGCCCCAGCCGGCCTCGAACGCGCGCTGCACCTGCGCGCCGCTGTTGGCCGGTGGCGCCGAAGCCAACCAGAACGGGTTGGGGCTGATGATGCCGCCGCAGTTGGTGGTCAAGTCTGCCATGACAAACTCCTCGCGACGCCGAGCGTGCGATAACTAGCCGAAACTTTTGTGGATGGCCAAGGCGGCCTGCTTGCCTTCCGCGGCAGCGTTGACGACCTCTTTGCCGCCATTGCGGGCGTCGCCACCGACGTACCACTTTGGCCGCCCGGTAAAGCCGTGCTCGTCCGCTTGAACCACGCCCTTGGCGATGTTGATGCCAGACAGCCCCGCCAGCATGCCGCCGAGCTTGCCCTGGCCGATGGCCATCAGCACCAGGTCCGCATCGACAAGGACAGTCTCGCCCGTCGGCTGCTTGTTGCCATCGAGCAAGGCCAGCTTCGCGCGCTGCACCCGACCGTCGCCCTCAAACGCCACCGGAACCGCCTGCCACTGCGCCTTGGCGCCGAGCACCTGCGCCGCCTTCCACTCGTGGGCATAGCCGGGCATACCGGCCTGGGTGCCGCGATAGACCAGCGTCACGTTCGGCACCTTGAGGCCCAGTAGCTCGCGCATGCAGTCCATCGCAGTGTTGCCGCCGCCGATGACCAGTGCGTGCCGCACGCCGCTCAGGTCCACCGGCTGTAGCTTCATGCGCTCGATCCAGGCGACCGCGCCGTCGACGCCAGCCAGATCTTCGCCCGGCACGCCGAGCCGGCTGTCCAGGCCCAGCCCGGCGCCAAAGAAAACCGCGTCGTAGTCGCGCTCCAGCTGATCGAAGGTGACGTCGCGGCCCACTTCGACCCCGGTCTTGATGTCGATGCCGCCGATCTCCAATAACCAGTCGACCTCATGCAGACTTGCGTCCGCCTTCATCTTGTAAGGCGCAACGCCGGTAGTGTTGAGTCCGCCAATCACATCGCGTTTTTCGAAAATCGTGCAGGCATGGCCAGAGCGCCGCAGGTGGTGTGCACAGGCGAGGCTGGCGGGACCTGCTCCGATGAGCGCGACTTTTTTGCCGCTGTCGGGCCCGGCCGTGTAGAACTGCCAGTCCTCGTCGAGGGCACGGTCGGTCACGTAGCGCTGCAGGCGCCCGATTTGAATCGGCGGATGGCCCAGCGTGTTGTAGACGCAGGCCCCAACGCACAGCGTCTCGACCGGGCAGACGCGCGCGCAGGACATGCCTAAGATGTTGGCGTCCAAGATGGTCTTGGCCGAGCCGCGGTCGTTGCCGGTGGCAATCTTGCGGATGAACTGTGCGACGTCGATGCGGGTCGGGCAAGCGTTCATGCACGGCGCGTCGCTGCAATACAGGCAGCGCGTTGCCTCTGCGACCGCTTGCGTCGGCGAGTAGGCGACTTTGTAGTCCGAAAATGGCGCCTCGCCGCGGTCGGCGGGCAGCGCGTTCGAGGTTGCAGCGTGCTTGTCGTGGGCCATCGGTGCTCCGCGGCGCGGCGGTCGGCCGCCTGGATCGGGCCGCGAGGCTAACGGGGCTTGTGGGATTGATCAAGTGCGGGTGTAAGCCAAAGCGCACCACCCGGACCATTTGCAATTACACAGCCAATTCCACCGCCCCCGAATCAAACACGATGTCGTCTGCGTTGCCCGGCGCCTGCGCCAGCCGCTCGAAAGCGCGCAGCTTGTCCAACGCCGCCATGCGCGTCTGCATTTCTTCGAGGTCCCAGCGGTTGCCGAGCTTGCCCCTCAGACTCGGCTCCAGGCCGATATCCGCAAGCATTGCCTCGACTTCGCGGCGGTACTCGTCCGCGACAAACGCACCGCGCAGACTCGCCGTCGCCTGGGTCAGCTGTCCGACCACCAGGTTGGCGTCCAGCGTCGCTTCGCCCGCCGCCAACGCGCGCTGCACCGCGTGCACAGTCACCCGCCGGGCATCGCGCAGCAGCCCAATCCGTGCCGACTGCCGCGCCGTCCGCATCGCCACCGCAGCCAGCACGAACGTGCCCGGCGACAGCGCGCAGAACAGCGCCGTCAAGCTCAGGTCGATGCCGCGCACCGGAATGCCGGCGGCCTGATCCAGCACTACGATCGCCAGCACGCCAAGCGTCATCCACGGCCCGCCGGCCAGCCGCATCGCACCGCCCAAATGGTCGAGGTTCAGCCCCGGCACGTTGACGGCGAGGCGCTTGGGCCGCAGCAGCTGCTCGGGGTGGCCCAGGTACTCCAGCGGCACGAACTCCGGCTCGGTAGTCAGCGCGTGCCACGCATCCGGCGGAAACCAGAACGCGATGTCGCCAGCGTCGCCGACGCGCAAGTCGCCGCCGTGCAGCGCGACCAACCGGCTGCCCACGTCGAGTGCTTCGCGCAGGTCGAGCGCCTCGTCCATGGCAATCTCGAGCGCCGCGACCACGCCGCCCTGCCGCTTGGCGCGCGCCATCACGCGGTACGCCAGTTGCTCGTCGCCAGGCCGGCCCTGCAGTTGCCGCCCCAAAGCGCGCACCAGGCGTACGGCGAGGTCGTTGGTCGGCAGCCAGCGCTCCCACGGGCTGGCCATCTCGGCCCGCGCCACCCACAGCGCCGGATGCAGGTCGCGCTCAGGCTCGCCCAGCCGCGCCACCGCCCGCCACAGACCGATGAGCCATACCACCACCACCGCCAGACTGCCGGCCACCAGCGAAACCAGCACCAGCACGGCGATAATCATCAGCACGAAAACGCAGCCTTCGCCGTCCACGTCGATGCTCGATGGCACCAAGTCGCCCCAGTTGAAGCCCGAACTGCTCTGGGACGACTGCTTACGCTGTGGCTTGAGCGCAGTGCGCTCTGGAGGACTGGCGGCTCTGCCTTGAGGCGGGCGTGGCTTGCCACCGATGCGCATTCGGCGCGGCGGTCCGCCTTCGGGCTTGGGGGCGAACTTAGGACCGGTCGTCGCCGTCATCAGCGCCACCAGCCACGCTCCTGCCTGGGCGGCGAGGTACACACCGATGAACTCTCCGATGCCCAGCGCCGCCATGCCCAGACGGGCCTCGTCGGTCTCGGCAGCCAGCACCTCGCGAAGCGCCACAAGGCCGACTGCGATGCCGACGACCACCCACCACAACGCGCCGAGGTTGGCCAGAATCGCCGCCAGCCACAACAGCAACCGCTGCGGCCACGCGTGCCAGGCGTCACGTGCCGCGGCCTTGAGGTCAGCCGAGGCGAAGTCGTGCAGCAGGCGCCCACCGCGGGTCACTCGCACGCGGCAAGGCAGGCGCGCCCGCCAGTCAGCCAGCAAGGCCGTCGCCACCTCCACGTGGATGGACAACTGCGTGGCCAGTTCGCCGGCTTCGACCGTGACCTTGGCTGCCGCGGATGCGGTCAGGTGTTGCACGGCGCGGCGCTCGGCCAGGCGCACTGCGGCTTCGAATCGCTGCGCCAAACGGTCGGTCGCCGCCTCTGCTGGCACGACCGGCAGCGACGGCATGTGTGCGCGCGCGTAACCCGGCCTGGCGTCGATCAGACGCCCCAAGCGCCAAGCCGCCAGCCGCGCCAGCACCGGCGTGGCGACCGCGGTTACGAGCAGCAGCGGCAGCAGCGATGATTCCAGCATCCAGTGACGACCTGGGCGGCAACGCCCTGCGCGATGCTACGCTGGCCGGGCGCCAGCGGCAAAGCAGGTCCCGGTAGTGGTGTTCTGTGGTACGCTGCGTGCCCCGGCGCAGACGGCCGGTGGCTGAAACGATGGCAGCAGCGCCGATTGCGATTGCCCGTGCTTCGGCCATCGCCTGTGCCTGGGCCATGACGGGCTGCGCAACGGCACCATCGCAACTAGGCGCTGCAACGGATGCCAGCGCGGCGAAGGCAAAAGCGGCCGAGTCCTGCGCCCTGGGGCAGGCGCCAGCCCCTTCCACCGGCCAGTGTGTCTCGGTCGGACCTGCCAATTGTGACCTCGCGAGTACAGGCTCAGCGGCTGCCTGTCTGCCAAACTGGTGCGCGGCCACCTTGGACGCGAGCGGCAAGCCTTGCGGCCTGCACGAGCCCGGCTGTGGCGTGCGCGAGGCAGCCTGTGAGTCGGGCACGGCCTGTCCCGCGGGGCTGTGGCCAGACCCCGACCGCGGCGGTGTGTGCTCGCCGGCCGGCCTTGCCGCGCCCCTAGCGCCGCGGTGGTGCGAAGGCGACCTGGGCTCCGCCGAGTGCGCCGCCAGCGAGTGCCCGGCCGGGCAGTACCGCAGTGATGGCAAATGCGCGCCAGCCGGCGTGCCGTGGACCTGCCCACCTGGCTTTGTGTCTGCTCCGCAGGGTCAGCAGGGCTGCGTCGCCGACGTCAAAGCCTGCCCCGCCGGCGCCTGGCCGGTGGGCCTGCCTAAGAATGCGGTCTTCGTCGACGCTGCGGCCGGCTCAGCGGGAAACGGCACGCTCTCCAGCCCGTACAAAAGCCTGTATGCGGCCGCGACCAAGGCTCCCGTCGGGTCAACGCTCGCCGTTGCGGCAGGCGACTACGTGGAGCAACTACCGGCCAAGACTGCCCTGACGGTGGTCGGGGTCTGCGCCGCCAAGGTGCGCATCGTGGCGCCGAACGCCAGCGCATCGTCCGTTCTGGTGACGGGCGGCAAATTCGCCTTGCGCGGTGTGACCGTCACCGGGCCTGGACCTGGGATCGTCGCATTTGGTGGCACCCTGGACCTGGCCGACCTGTGGTTCGATGCGCCGACAGAGCACGCGTTGCTGGTGCAGGGCAAGGGCGTCGAGCTTGCACTGACGCGGGCAGCCGTGCGCGGCGTCGTTGCGGGCAACAAGAAGATCGGCAACAGCCTGGGCTTGAGCGAGGCCACCGCGACGCTGACCGATGTGGCGATCGATGGCGGTCGGGTAGTCGGAGTCGGTGCCGTGAACGGAGCCCAAGTTGCGGCGACCCATCTGCGGATCCGCGACATTGACGTGGACCTGCCCGAGGGCAAGTACGGCAGTGCAGTCAGTGCAGCGACGGGCGCCGTGGTCACGGTGATTGGCGGCGACTTCGAGGGCGCCAGCGACAGCGCGGTACATGCGGCGGCCGAGCTTACCCGCATCGAACTGGCAGGCGTCCGCATCGGCAAGCAACGCGGTTTCGCCAACAAGCAGACCGAAGGCGGCTACGGCGTGCTGTGCGAGTGGGGCGCGACCATGGCCTTGCGCGGCTGTGTCATCGAGAACGCCCGCGCCGTGGGTGTGCTGGTCAGCGCGGAAGGGGCGCAGGCAACGCTGCTAGGCACGATTGTCCGCGACATGCAGCTGATGGCCGACGGGTCGCTTGGCTGGGCGGCGTTCGCGACCAAGGGGGCGGTGCTCGACATTGCCGACAGCCTCGTAGTACGCGCGGCGGGCGTGGGCCTGCATGTGCGCGATGCGGGCAGTCGGATGACCGCCCGGCGCACTGCGATCCAAGATACGTTGGCGGACAAGAAGCTTGGCAAGGCTGGCGTCGGGGCGGCGACGCAGTTTGGCGGCGATCTGCGGCTGTTCGGTTGTCACCTGACTGGTGGCCGTTTTGGCGGCGTGGTCGCAGCGGGCGCAGGCACCACTGCGCACCTGGCGGGCTGTGTCATCGAAGACACCCTGGCCCAGCCGGCGAGCGGCCAGCTCGGCCAGGGCGCTATCGTCCTCAACGGCGCCGACGCCCTCATCACGGGCAGCAAGATCCTGCGCAATCGCGAAGGCGGGCTCGCTGTAACCGGAGCAGGAGCCCGAATTCTTGTGGCGGGCAGCGTCATTGCGGATACCCGGCCACGCGAGGATCCCGCGGTGTTTGGCCAGGGCGTGGTGGTGAGAGACGGTGGCCACGCTGAGCTGACCAACAGCCGCATCTCCGGCAACCACCTGGCCGCTGTTGCCGTACACAAAGGGTCGCTGTTGACCCGAGGCTGCGTGCTGGCGCAGTCGCTCGCGGCGAATTGGGCGGATGATACGGGCAAGCTTGGCAAGGCCTACGCCGATGGTCTGGTCGCGTTCGAGGCGACCCAAGTGACGGTGCTGGACACGCTGGTCACGGGGCACCCGCGCGCGGGGCTGCTGTTCGACCATTGCGCCGCGGTTTTGGTCGCGGGCTCTGCCGCGCTGGGCAACGGCCTTGGGCTCGTACAGCAGCGCATGGACGCGCCGGTGCTGCCCAAGGCGTCGCTGTTTGCCGGTAACAGCGACCAGAACCGCGCCACGGACAAGGGGCTGGACGTGCCGGCGCCGCCACCGGTGGGAAATCTGTCGTTGTGACCCGTGCCGGACCCGCCTGACGCGGCAAGTCTGCCATTTGCATCCACTCCCGGCCGACCGTACCCTGCCCCTCTGCGCAACGCGGAGTCCGACATGAGCCCCCAGCCCAAGAGCAGCATGGCCCCATCGATCGGGGTGTGCTTGTCTGCGCTGCTGGCACTCACCGTCGCGCCCGCCTGCAATATCAACCGCGTCGTGCGCGTCGATCAGGTCGCGCTGATGCCCGTGCCGACCGGCGCGCGCATTCAGGGGCCGCAGGAGGCCCGCGGTCAGTGGTCGGTGCAAGGTGATTTTGCCGGCGGTCTGGTCCCTTCGGCGGCGCGGCCGCGCGGCGTTTCCGCGCGGGCGAGCCACGAGGCGACCTCGACGCTGTTGCGCGGCGCTGCCAGCGTGGGCCTGGCCTCGCGCCTGGAGCTGAGCTTGTGGGGTGACCTCGGCCACCGCGCCTTGGCCAGTGACACCGTGCAGGGCATCCACAAGGGCGAGTTGAACGAATCCACCTCGGCGTGGGGTGGTTTTGCCCTGCGCAACCGCTTTCCGATTGGCCAACACGCGATCCGGTTGTCCAGCGAGTTCGGCGTCGGTCGTGTGCCGTGGGCGCGGATGGTGCGCGTTACCGATTGGGTCCGCGACCGCAACGCCAGGCTGCAGCAGCCCGAGCAGCGCATGCCGCTGACGCAAGCGCAGTTGGCAGAGGTCGAAGCGCCCGGCGAGCACTGGACGCGCTTTCAAGATGCCTTTATTCGGCGTGGCGTTGCGATTGCCGTGCGCACCGCGCTGTTCGGACAGGCCGAGTTGCAGGTGCGGCCCGATGTGCACCTCAACCTTGGCCTTGGGATGCAAATCGTCCCTTACAGCCCGGGCTCGCAGGTGGTGCTTCTGGCGTGTGGCGATTTCGATTCGCCCGATGTCCGCAACCGCGCCTGCGGCATCGACGGCGAGGCCGACATCCTGCGCTCGGCGATGCTCGGCACGCTGACCCTGGGCATGGACTGGCCGATGGGCGACGTGGCCTGGTTCGCAGATGCCTGGTGGCACTTCACCGACAACGAGACTGGGGCGGCATCGGCGCCGCTGGGACTCGCGCTGGGTGTGCGCTACTGACCCGGGCTATTCGTACACCACCAGCCAACTGACCAGGTGAATGTTGCCCTCGCCGTCGGGCGGCGCTTTGCCGTTGAAAATCCCCTTGTAGTTCAACGTCACGGTCGTTCCTGGCTTGGCTTCGGCACCCAGCGTCACCCGCCACGGCTCGACCTGTTGACCCGGACACCAACCACCGCGGCCGAACCACCAGGTGCCGCCTTGGTTGGGGGTCATGCCCTTGGTCATCTGCGGCACGCACTGGCTCTGGGTGCCGGCCATCGGAAAGTCGAGCTTGTAGGTGGTGCCACCGGCGCTGACGTGGTGCTGGTGGTTGCAGAATTCGGCGCACTGCGTGGCCTTGTCGGCGCCGTGACCGGTGACGAGCGCAAACAGCTCGACTTTCTTGGCGCTGGCCGGGATCGGCACCTGCACGTCAGGGTGCGCGGCGTCGTACTTGCTGTTCCAGGCCGCACCATCCCACAGGTACGTGCCCGCGACCGGTCGGCTGACGGCGCCGGTCTTGGCCAGGTGCAGCCGCAGGCGCGTCTCGGTGGGCTGCTTGTTCCAACTCGGCGCGAAGTCCCAGCGGAAGTGGTGCTTGCCGCCCTTGCCGAGCAAGAACAGCATCGGCGTGGCGTCGACAATCCAGTGCGACTCGCGGTGGTAAGTGGTGATGAAGCGGGCAATCTCACGGTCTTTGCCGTCGGGGCCGGTCACGCGCAGGCCGGCCAGGTAGTCCCAGGCGCCGCAGTTGCCGAACTCGACCTCGTTGGCCTTGGGGCAGCGCATGTCGACCTCGACCCACAGGGCGTCGTAGGTGGCCATCGTCGGCGCGCCGGGCAGGTCCATGTCGACTTCCGCAAACTCGGCCAGCACTTCGCCTTTCCACAGGTCCACGACCGTCGCCTTCAACGCATCAAGCTTGGCCTGCCGCGCGAACTGCGCATTCCAGAACACCGGCTCGTGCGCCGCATAGGCGAGATTGGCTTGCCAAGGCCACTTGCCCGCCGCCTGCAGCTTGGGGTCCGAGCGCGTCACATCGGCGAAGCTGCCAAAGCCGCGCACGCGCTGGTCGCGGTCGATGCCAAAGCCCATCTTGCCGTGGCTCTGCAGCACTTGCCCGATCCAGTTGGCCTGGCCGAGCGCCGACTTCTTGGCGACGTGCAGGCGGCTGAACCAATGCGCGCCCGTCGCCTCGTCCAGCGTGTTGAGCGCGTCGCCGATGCGCTCTTGCATGGCCTGCGTGCTCTTGACGACGTCGGACGAGTTCGACAGCCGCGACACGAAAAAGTAGTGGGTGTTCTTGGGCGAGGCTTTGAGCAGCGCGGCCAGGTCCTTGGTCCACACCGACACCGGATTGACCTCGGAGATGACGATGGTGTCGGGTATGAAGGCGTAGGTGTCGCATCCACTGAACGACGCGGCAAAATCGAAAGTCGTGCCGTCGGCCAATTCCATGGTGAACGGCTCGGCGAGGTCGTGCCGCAGTGGGCCATACGGGCCGGCAGCGAGCTTCTTGGGCTGCGTGCCGTCTGCGCAAAGCGCAGGTCCGGTCGCGGTGTCGGCGGCCGATGCTGCGTCGGCCTCGGCCGTCTCTGGCACAGTTGTGATGTCGGCAGTCACTTCGGCTGCTGCGACTGCATCCGCGCCATCGAAGGCAGCCGTGTCGGTCGCGGTGATGGCATCGACAGGCGCCGCAGCGGCGGGCTTGGCGGGATCACCACAAGCGGAGAGCGCGAAGGTGGCAGCGGCCGACAGCGCGGCGAGCGCCGATGGCGTGGGAAATCTCGACATTTGGCACCAGATGGCGGGGAGGTGGAGCGCCGGGTTGGCGGCGCCAGGGGCCGCAGCTTGGCAAAGCGGGTGCGCGGGCGCAATGGGCGATGCGCCAGTCTACCTGGCTACTTCAACTCGACCCCCGCCAACAGCACCCGGAGCTTCTCGCGCAGCGCCGCAATCTTGACCTGCGCTTCGACGATGTGCTTGGCGACCTCGGCGGCTTTCTTGCTGGCGTCATCGAGCTGCCCGACCAGCTTCTTGCGCAAGTCGGCAGCGACTGGTCCCGGCGGCATCGCATCGAGGTTGCCCTGGATGCGGCGCTGCTCCTGGTCGAGCGTGTCGCGCTGCTGTTGCAGCTCGTAGATGCGCTGCTCTTGCTTACTGATGTCGTCGTGGGTTGCCAGTGCTTCGCGGATTGGGCCTGCGAGCGCTTCCTCAGGCTTGCTGTTGGTCAGCCAGTACTTGAGCGCGTCGATGGCCGCCGCCGTCAGCCCCGTCTCGATCGACGAAATCGGCGTCGATTCGATAATCTTGACGGTGCCTTTGGTCTTTGCCGGCACTTGCACCGGCACGAAGAACTCGCCGCCGGCCTTGACGATGTCCTTGGGCGGGTCCACCAGTTCAGTGCCGCCGGTGCGGTGCAGCTTGACGTAGCAGGTGCTCGGCTGGTCGCGGTTGCTGTCGATGTTTACGGTGCGGGTGTAGACGCGCTTGGCCTGGATCCAGATGCGGCCGCCCAGGATCTTGGCGATGCGGCGGTCCGAGATGGTCTCTTCGTAGCGCTGATTGAGTGCGAACCCGGACTCGCGGGCATAGGGGATGAACGTCGTCTCGTCTTTGCCGACGCGGCCGATGTAACCCTCGCCGGCAAACGTACCGTCGACGTACAGCGTAATCGGCCCTCCTTCCAGCGACGACTCCTTGCCGTTGCGCAACAGCACCGCGCGATAGGGCTGCTGACCGCTGTTGGGCTCGCGGAACAAAAACACCTCTTGCCCGTCGGCCTTGCGCGACACGATGTTGATGAGCGCCGCCGAGCGGTCGGGCACGGTCACGGGCTTTTGCGCGCGGTAGGTGTAGAGCGCGCCGACCTCGCGACCGGTGACCAGGGCTTGGGCCTGACGGATGGCGGCGTCGCGGCGGCTCGATTCCTGCTGGGCGCGCTGCCGTTCACCGTCGTCCCCTGCCTCATCGGCGGACGCCTCGGCCATCTTGCCTTTCTTGTACGCCTTGGACGCCGCAGCAGGTCGAGGGGCCGGCCGCGGCATGGCACCTCCGCCACCGGGTCCGGCGTAGGGCTTCTTTTCGGCTTCGGCCATGGGCGCCTCTGGCGGCGGTGCAGGCGCATCCTCGTAGCCGACATCCGGCTCCGGCGGCGCTTCGGCGACCTGCGGCAAGCGGCTCGACAAGTCTGGCCGCGGTACCCGATGCGGCGTGTGCAGGTTGTAGCGAAACGACAGCGGCGAGCCGACCACTAGCGTCAGGTCCACGTCTTTCCAGGCCTCGCCCGACACGTTGTCGACAATCGCCCAGCCTTGCAGCGTGACGCCCTTGCCGGCCTCGACCCACGCGCGGTAGGCCGGCCGCCACACGGGCACTTCGTGGATGTACGACACCAGCAGGTCGTGACTGCCGCCGTCGGCCATGCGCACCTGCACGCTCGCCGGCTTCCAGGCGCCGTCGCGCCGCGCAATGTCCATCGACTGCTGCAAACCCACGGCCAGGGTCTTGTCGCCGATGACCACCTTGTCGATGCCGGCCACCGGCGTCTTGACCACGCTGTCGTCGGCGGCGAGCAGCGTCAGGATCGGCGTCTCGACCAGCTTGCCGTCGCCGTCTGCGGTCTGGCTGCGCTCGACGCCCACCACCCGGCCAATCTGGCGGCCGTTTTGGCCATGCACCTCGACCTGGGCACCGCGCAAGACCGAAAGCAGCGCCATCATGCCCTGCGCCGAGCGCACCTCATGCGGCAGGTGCATCGCCACTTCATCGCCCGAGCGCTCGACCGGCAGGCTGACCGAACTGGCCACGCTGCCCGACAAGTCGAGCACCGTCAGCGACTTGAGCACATCGTTGATCTGGTCGGGGCGCACCCGCAATTCCAGGTCCTTGCCGACCACCGTGCCGCGCCGCTCGAAGTAGCCGACGCCGTTCTGGTACAGCACGACCTTGGTCACGGGCAGCTCGGCCGCCGGTTGCAGAGTGGCGCCGGTGCCCATGCAGCCGGAGGTGGCCAGGGCAAGCAGGAGCAGGGGGCGAAGCGCGTTCATGCGAGGGCCTTGCCGGCGCTGGCCGGGCGCGCGTATTGGACGGCAGATGCGGGGCGGGTGCAAGCCGGCGTGGCGCACTGTGGCCCAGCCCGTCGCTACCAGAGTACTTCGACGGCATAGGCCCTGATTTGCTCGTCGGCTGTCACGATCTGCAACCCTGCGACAAGGGCTTGTGCGACCAAGAGCCGGTCAAACGGGTCCTTGTGTGCAAAGGGCAAGGTCGCCACGCGGACGACGTGGGCAAGCTCAACCGACAGCACCCTAAACCCATTTGCCGCCACTTCGTCGGCAACCAAGCGCTGAATTGGTTTGGACAAAGTGAGCTTGCCGAGGCTCTGCTTGATGGCCATCTCCCAGCAACTGGCCACACTGACAAAAACAGCGTTCTCTGGATCGAGCAGCACCGCGCGCGCAGCAGGCGACAAGCGCTCTGGCTGACCGACCCACCAAAGTAGTGCGTGCGTGTCGAGCAGGACTTTCAAGGTTGGTACTCCGCGAACTCATCCAAGGGCGCATCAAAATCGTCGGCCATGAACGTCACGACGCCCCGCGAAAGCCCCGGCACGCGCTTGGACGGCTGTACAACAGGCATCAGGCGCACTTGCGGCTTGCCGTCGCGCGCAATCCACACTTCCTCTCCCGCCAACGCCTGCTGCACGAGCTCGGACAAGTGGGCCTTCGCGTCCGCAATGTTGACCTGTCGCATCGCTGGCTCCGCACCCGACTTCGGGTAGATGGTCAACTTACCAGACCAAGTGGCCAGCGACAAGACCGGAGCACGCGCTGGACAGAGCGTTCACAATACCGGAACCCCCTGGCGGCCGTCGCCGATTCGGCGCGCGAAGTCGCGGTCCCTGAACTACGCAGCCAGCTCTCGGCCCGGCAAGGACGCAGCACATCATTTCCGCGCCCCTACACCTCCACCACCCCCAACCGCACCGCCAGCTTGACCAGGTCCGTCTTGCTGTGGGCCCCCAACTTCTCCATCAAGTTCGCCCGGTGCCGGTTGGCGGTGTGCAACGAAATGCCCAGAATCCTGGCCATCTCTGGCCCGGTGCGCCCTTGGGCAATCAGTCCTAGCACCTCGCGCTCGCGCGCCGTCAGCTGCGCCAGTTCTGCCGGTTCGTTGGCTTCGCTCGGGTGCAGCGCCGCGTCAACAACCAGGTCCGCCACCGAAGGATCGAGCCAGGTGCGGCCCGCCAGCACTGCGCGCAACGCCGCCACCAGGTCGCGCGCCGCCGCGACCTTGGGCAGGTAGGCCTTGGCGCCAAGCTTGAGCGCGCGAATCACATAGGCCCGGTCGGTGTACTGCGAGACGACAGCGGTCTTGGTCAACGGGCTGATGCCGTGCAGCTCGGCCAACACGTCCATGCCGCTCAGGTCGGGCATCGACACGTCGAGGACCAGCAGGTCCGGCTGCAGCCTCGCGCACAGCTGCAGGGTTTCGCGCCCCGAGGCCGCCTCGCCCACCACTTGCGCCTCGGGCATGCGGGCTTCCAACAGGCCGCGGATACCCTCACGGACCAGCGTGTGGTCATCCGCCAGCACCAGCTTGGCCGGGTGCGCGCTCATGGTTGCCTCCGCCCTGCCCCACCGGCAAGGGTACCTCAAACGCGATGCGCAGCCCACCGCCGAGCGGCGTCGAGAACTGCACACTGCCACCAGATTGCACGATGCGCTCGCGGATGCCGAGCATGCCCCAGCGCGGCCGCGCGGCCAGGTCGTCGAGCCAGCGCAGGTCCATGCCGCTGCCGTTGTCTTCGATGTACCCCAAAATACGGTCCGCCTCGCATTGCAGATGCACCGAGACCCTGGTCGCCTTGGCGTGGCGCACGACGTTGGTCGCTGCCTCCTGGAAGACCCGGTAGACCGCATTTTCAATCTCTTGGGGCACGTGGGCATCGCCGCCCTGCGCCTGCAATTCGAACAGGATCCCAGCCGACTGCAGCACGTTCTGCCCGGTCGCGCGCACCGCCTCGACCAGCCCCAAGTCGTCGAGCACTGCCGGCCGCAGGCGCCGAACCAGCCGGTTGATGCCGTCAAGCGTGCGCTGGACCAGGGTCTTGGCGCGCTCCAGGTTGGCGCGCTCTTGCGCCGCGTTGCCATCGGGCAAAGTCTCGAGCACCAAAAGCAGGGCTGTCAGCTCTTGCGCCGTGTCGTCGTGGATTTCGCGGGCGATGCGCTTGCGCTCTTCGGCCTCGGCCTCGAACAGGTGCCGCAGCATGCGGTTCTTGCGGTCCTGCTCGGTGCGCAGCTGGTCGTAGAGGATGGTGCGCTCGACCACCGACTGCACCTGACCCGCCAGCAGCGCAAACGTCGGCAGCTGGTAGCGCAGCACATCGGGGCTGGCATCGGTCAGACCCAGCCACAGCGCACCTTGCACCACGTCGCCGACGGCAATGCGTTGAACAACAAACGCCTTGAGGTCGGGCGCCCCCTCGACGACCACGCCACGCGGAGCCAGGTCTGCCGGCGAGACTTGACCGTTTTCCGGGATGGCTTGTTCCAACACCGGCCGCAAAGCTCCATCCACCCGCAGGGTTACACCAGCCGCGGCCACGCAGTCGTCGGGCAGCGCCTCGCCGCGCAGGTGCAGCACCCCACACACCACTGGCGGATTGCCAGCGATACCCTGCACCAGCGTTGGCAGCAACTGAGCCAGGCCGGGCAGGGGCACCCGCGGCATCGCAGCGGGCGTGTACAGCAACGCTGCTGGCTGGGGCGCAGAGCGCGACTGGCTACCCAGCGCGTGAAGGCTCTTGGCCAGCACTGCAAACTCGTCACCGGTCGATAGCCCGGGTCCCGTGCCGCCCGCATCGGCCCCAAGCGCCGTCGCCGTCTGCATCAGCTGCCGCATCGGCCGCAGCACGCGCCGCGACAGCAGCACGTAGAAACCGACGAAGCAGCCAAAGATGAGCGACACCAACGCCGTCGACATCAACACGGTCTCGCGCATCGGCGCGTAGAGCTCACGCGTACCTTCGCGCACTGTCACCACCCAGTCCAGGCCAGGCAGCGGCGCGACGGTGGTCACCTCGTTTTCGCGCACGGTCTCGTGGGCCTGGCCCTCTTTGTGGCAGCTATGGCACTGCATCTGCGCAGTCGCGCCGAGCCGAACCTTGTCGGTGAAGTAGGTGCCGTGGACCACGCTGCGAAAGCGCTCGGCAGGCTGTGTCGAGTACAGCGCCACGCCAGACGAATCGAGCAACTGCAGCCGCGACTGATCATTGACCACGAAATGCTCGAACATCGCCACGAATGCCGGGTCATCGGGACGGACGTGCAACACGGCAAGCAAGCCACCCTCGCCTACCCTGCGCGCACGCGCCAGGAGCACGCGGTGGCGACCGTCTTTGCCCTTCCACAGGTCACTGGCGACCAGCTTGTCGTCCTTCTCGGCACGGCGCAGCACCGGCAGCAGGACCTCGACCTTGGCAAAACCGCCAGGGCCGATGTCCTGGCCGACCAGCTGGCGACGGTGGTCGAAGACCGCGATCCCATCGATGCAACCATTGTGGGCACGGGCGGTTCGCAGCGCCTCGCCGACGGCCTTGGCGTCACCGTTGGCTGCCACCACGCCGTCAAGCACCCGGTCGAGCAGTCGGGCATTGGCACCCATCTTGTGGTCGATGGCGCCGGCGACGCTGCGCGCAAACAGCAGGTTCTGGTGCAGCGAGTGGTCGATGGCGCGGCGGATGCTCCAGGCCTCGAAGGCAGCCGTCGCCGCGATGACGATGGCGCTGAGCAGCAAGAAGTAGCCGAAGAAGCGTTTGTGCAGCATGGCGTTGCTCCTACTGGACCGGCGTCGCGACTGCGGGGAGCGCAATCGGCCGACGTTGGTACTGCACGGTGTCGTCGTCGTGGCACGCGCCGGTGCAGTTGCCGCCGTCGGGGGTGGCGGTGTGGGTGCCCCGCACGTCGTCGTCGCCGCGCAGGACAATCAACCCGCGCGCGCTTGGCCCACCGTGACCGGCGTGGCAGCTGCGGCAGACCTGCGGGCTGTCGCCGATGTTGTCGAGGTGGTCGCGGTGCAGATCCAGGTCGCCGTCGTCGCCAATGGTCAGGCTGGCTTGCATCGGCATGCGGATGGCGTTGGGGCCGCAATCCAGGCAGGCGGTCGCGGTCGCGGGTGCTGCCAAGGCCATGGCCATGCCGTCGTGACAACCGAGGCAGAATGCCTTGTCGCCCTTGGCGCTGTGCTTGAACAGAAAAGCAGGAACCATCACCTGGTGGCAGGCGGCGCAGTCGCCCTGCTGATACGGCTTGTGGGTCGAAACCAGGTCTTTGGCCGGTTCGTGGCAGCGCGCGCACATCATGGGCGTGTCGGCCTTGGCCATCGCGTAGTGCGGCTGGCCCTTGGTCTGCTGGTGACAATCGAGACACGGCTTGTGGCGCTTGCCGGACTTGTCGCCCTCAAAGTGGGCCTGCGCGAAAGTGGCGTCCGGGTGGCACTTGGCGCAGTGGTTCTCGTTGGTGGTGGCAAACGCGACCGCCTCGCCGTAGCGATGGCCGCCGTCGTGGCACTGGAAGCAGGTCGCGACTTCGACCAGACCCGCGACCGGATGCTCCGCTTGCCCTTCAACGGGGTGGGCCACGTTTCCGGAATGACAGGCCACGCAGCCGATGCCCAGCTTCTGGTGGCGACCGTGGGCCATGGCCCGGCTCTTGCGGTCGCCCGCGCGCGCAGTGTCGCGGTGGCAGCGCTGGCAGTTTTCACTCACGATTTCTTCATGTTTGCGACCGAGCTTGATGTCCTCGATGCTGTCGGCGCTGACGTGCGTGACCAGTTGCGACACGCCAGCCATCTTGGCGGCGAGCCAGCCGGTCACGCCGCTGCGCGCGTGGCAATCGACGCAGCGAATGCTCTCGTGGCGCGAGCTGGACCAGGTCTTGAAGTTGGCGCCCATCTCATGGCAGGTGCCGCAAAACTCGGGCATCTCGGTGCGGTGGTAGACGTCCATGCCGGCAGCGCCGGTCCACAGCAGCGCCATCAGGACCAGCACCAGGTACACCCAGAAGAAACGCCAGGCCACGCGGGCAAGCAGTCGTAAGCGGCGCACGCCGCCGGTCGAGTCGGCGACGGCGGCGAGGTCCGCAGGCCGGACCAGGCGCTCTAGCAGGCGGTCGAACGCGGTCATCATGGGGGACCTCGGTAGTGTTGGCTCGCGGTCAGTGATGGTCCGTGGGACTTCGGCCACGGTCTGGCGCCTGCTGCGCTCCCAGCCCCGCGCAGGCGGGGCTTTGTTAAGTCAGCCCGCGGCTTTAGCCGCCGGGAGGCTCCCCAGGGGCTGCGCGTCCACCCGGACATGGTCGTGGCGCGGCGCCTAAGCCGGGCCTCGCCCGACAGGGCCATGTCGTCGAAGGTGCCCCTCACGCAACATCGCGGGAATGCGCGTTGGTCACTCGGCGGGCGGACGCGGAGGTCCGCCCCTACCCGTTCTCGGTGTCCGGCGGGCGCACCCGGAGGTCCGCCTGCACCCGGGTCTGCACGCCGCGCGCCACCCGCCGCACCCGCGCAGGGCGAGGCCAGGTGGCGGCGGGCACCGTGCAGACTAGTGGGCATTGCGGGCCTTCTTGGTCTTGGGCTGGGCCGCTTCGGCTGTGGGCTCGGCCGAGACCGCGGCTTGCTGGGCGGCGCGCAGCAGTTCGGCGACCACCGGCCCGGCTTGGGGATTGAGCGCCGGCTCTTTGGTGGTCGGGGCGAGGGCGGCATGCGCGACCAGGCTGTTGCGACTGCGGGCGACCAGGTGCTCGACGGCGATGAGCAGGCCGACGAAGGCCAGGCCGGCAAGCAGGATGACGCCGGGGGCGAAGATGGCGATGCTGAGCATCAATTGCGGCAAGAAGCTGTCCATTTGTCCTCCACTACGGGGCCGGAGTGCCGCCGGTTCTGTTTGGCGGAACCGGCCCCATCGACAGCCACAAGGTACGCCCAGGTTGTCGTGCGCAACATTGGAGGTTTGGAGCATTTTTGTGGGGCTGGCCCTACCATTGATGGCCCGCCAGACAGCCCAGACATCGATGGTGTGTTCACACCACATGTCTTGCGGCAAAGCGCGGCACCGCGCGCACGGGCAGTTGCGCCACGTACAGGGTCCCGACCCTGCCCCGGCGCAAATCCAGGCCAGAACTAGCTGCAAAGACGTCGATATTGAAGTGGCCGTCGACCTCGACGGCGCCGCCATGGGCGCGGGCGACGGTCAGAGCCAGCGGCGGTGCGCTTGGTTCGTCGACCAGCGCCTCGCCGCCAGGCCGGCCGCACCATGCGCCAACGAACACATGCTCGCCTTTGGCGTCGTCGTGGGCCAGCAGAACCACCTCGCCGCCCAGGCCGGCTTGCTGCGCCGCGGCCTGGGCCAGGCGCTCGAAAAGCGCGCGCAGCTGCGGCCGCGAGCCAACCGCGCGCAGGTCAGAGGCCGTCAGCCACAGCCAGCGCATCGAGGGATGGCGCTTGCGCATTTCGTGTTCAACCAGCAAGGTCATCGACTTGAGGTCCACCGGTTCGCGCGCCGCTGCGGCTGCACCGCCCAACGTCGCGAGGTCGGCAGCCAGCCGCCGGGCCAATGCCAGCCGCGCATCGAACTGCAGGACCATCGCCGAACCACCGACCCGACTGCGCACGCCCTGCGCCTTGACCGCTGCGTAAATGCGCCAGGCGGCTGCGTCCGGGCTGGCGGCGCAGTGCGAAGGCAGGGCATAGGCTGTGGGCACCTCGCTCTGGCCCCACACCTCGAGCTGGGCCCACGGCCGCCCGGCCGGGTCGGCCAGCGCCACCACCGCCGGACCAGGCTCGTCGTCGTCGGGGACCGCCCAGCCATCGGCAAGTGCGCCGTGGTGCAGCGCACAGGTCGGTGTATCGCCAGTGTATCGCTGGAATCCACGCATCGACGCAGGACTACCGGTCAGGGCCAGTTGCGCCGCTTCGTTGGCAGCCAGGACGCGACCCAGCGGATCGCACAGCAGCGCTGGGAAGTGCGACCGCGCAAGGACCGCAGCGACCTCCCGCTCGGTACGCTCCACTTCGATCCGCCCGTCCAGGTCCAGCGTCAGTGCCTGTACCGCCCGCGCAAGGTCATCGATCTCGTCGGCATTGCCCACGGCGTGTACGGCGGCATGCGCCCCCGACCGCAGCAACTCCAATAGGCGCGTCAGCCCACCCAGGCGAATCAGGACTTGACTGCGCACGGCTAGCAGCACCGCTGCGACCACGGCCAGCAGTGCCATGCCGCCCAGTGCCACGGTCTGGGCACGGTCCGAGGCCACCGCCCCAGTCAGCGCCGGCCCGTCGATGTCGGTGACTAGAACGCCGAGCATGGTCCCGGCCGGCACCTCGTGGCAGCGCAGGCAGGCCTGGCCGGCAAAGATCGGCTGCAACGCGCGAAATACCGAGCGGCCTTCGACCTCGGTGTGCAGCGATCTTGGCCCGCTGGTCGGGATAATGCCTTGCTGGTGACAGGCGACACAGGTCAATGCCGACTTGGCGACGACGCGGCCCACTGCTCCTGGGTCGCTGGCAAAGGCGACCCGGCCCGACTTGGCCACGACTTGCACGCTGCGGATTGGGGCCAGCCGCGCAACGTCGGCCAGCTCGCGTTGAATGCGCGGCCGCTCTTTGCGCAGCATGCTGTCGCGCAGGTCGTGCAAGACCAGGTTGCTGAGCAAGCCGGCGTAGCGGTCTAACGTTTCCGCGCTGCGCTGCTCGGCCAGTTGGCCCTGGCGGTAATAGAGGGCACCGAGGGCGAGGGCCGCGACTGCCAAGGCAGGAATTGCGATGCGCAGCGTGAGCCGGCTCGGAAGGCCGACGCGCATGGTGAGGTCGCCGGTGCCCGCCGGGGTCAGCGTAAGCGAGTTTTGGTCGGCGGTGTCATTGGGGGGTCATGTGGGTTGGGCGCCACTTCCAGCGCCTCGCGCCGTGCAAGTTGACGCCAACCATGCCCGCAAGCCACACTTGCCCCGGTCGCGTTTGACCGTCTGCGTTGCGTCCATGCCTGCTTACCTCCAACACCGCGTGACGGCTGCCGTGGTGGCGGCGGCCTTCACCGCGTGCACATCGACCCTGCACGTGGCCGGCCAACCCGAAGTCGAGGGCCGCGTGGACGGCGCCGACGACCACCACTACTACGTCCAGAACGAGGGCGGCCAGGTTATTGCCGTACCGCGGCAGTTGGTGACCGACATCGACCTGCCCGGCAACGTGCTGGCGGTCGCGGGAGCGGCCGGCCTGGGCCTGACCATGGGGGGCAGAGCTGAACCCCAATTCGATGAGACCGTGGTGATGCCGTTGTTGGTGTTCGGCGGGATTGCCGCGGCCGGCGCGCTGCAATGGTGGTTCGCCAAAGGCGCGTTGAACCAGCCGCCGCCGCCGCCGCCCATCCTGCCGTTCATCCCAGTCCAGGAGGTCCGATGAAGCGCGTAGTGGCCGCCTGGCTTGCCGTGCTCATGCTTGCGCAGGGCGCGTGCGCAACGGCAAAAATCGTGCGCGCCGATGCCGTCGACGTCGAAGGCAAGATCGCCGGCGGCGACACGGACAACGTGTATGTGGTCGATGGCGAAGAGCGCACTTTCGCCGTGCCACGGCGGAACATCCGCGACGTCGATCACCCAGGCAACGTCTGGATGGCGGGTTCCGCGCCGTTGCTTGGCGTGGCTGGGATCCTGACCATTATGGCCACCACGGATTGCAACGGCGAGGAGTGCGGCATTCTGCAAGCGTTTGCGCTGGTCGGCGCCCTGCTCTACGGTGGCGCCGGCTTGGCAGGGTTCACGATTGGGTACTCGCAGTGGTCGCGGTCGGTGGCGAACCTGGATCCCGCGGTCGGTCCGCCGCCGTGGTTGCGCGGTCACCCGGCGTCAGGACCGGCGCCAATTCCTGCACCAGCCGCCAGCACGGTGCCGCCATTGGCCGCCCCTGTGGACTCACCACCCGCGCCGCGACATTAGCCGGGTGTCCGCGGCAGCGCACCCGTTGCGGTCCCACCGAATCCACGGTATTCTCCAAGCGAATGCCGCTCCACGTCCACAGCCACGCTCGCGTCGAGACCCTGGCCCAAGCCCTGGCAGATGACCTCGCGCGCACCTGGCCCGATCCCTTTGCAGTCGTGCCGATCGTGGTCGGCAGCCGCGGCATGGAGCGCTGGCTCCGCCAACAACTCGCCACGCAACACGGCATCGCTGCCAACCTGGTGTTCCCGTTTCCGCGCCAGTCGTTGGACGGTCTGGCACTGCACTTACTCGGCCACAGCCCTGCGGCGTCGTGGTGGCAGCCAGAGGACACCACCGTCGCGTGGCGAGCCGAGCGGCTGACTTTTCCCGTGCTGCAAGCGCTGCGTGCCCGGGCAGGGCAGCCGGCATTTGCTGCGGCGACCGCCTACCTCGATGCCGAATTGGCACCGTCGCCTGGCGTGTCGGCGCGCCAGTGGGCGTTTGCCCGGCAGGTCGCCGATGTGCTCGACAAGCTGATGCACGACCGCCACCGCGAAGCGCTGCGTTGGGCGCGCGATCCAACGGTAGCCGGTACGCACGCGTGGCTGGCGGCGCTGCTGGCCGATGTTCGCGCGCTGGACGACCACTCGCCGGCAAGGGTGCGCGAACGGCTTGAACGCCTTGCGCCTGCAACCAAACCGCAAGACTGGCCGGTCTTGCGGCTGTTCTGCCTGTCCACAGTGGGCCCGGCCGACCGCGACTTGTTGACGAACCTGGCGCGCCACGTAGAAGTGGTGCTGTACACCCTGGCGCCGAGCCACACGTGGTGGAACGACCTGCGCAGCCAGCGAGAAGCGGCGCGGGCGCTCGCACGGGCAACCCAGGCCGCCGAACGGGCACGCATACTCGACGAAATCGGCAGCCAGAACGCGGTGCTTGGGCAATTGGGCGTGCCGAGCCGCGACGTACAGGCGTGGGTTGTGGCGCAAGAGTACACCGACGGCACGACCCCGGCAGCCGATGAGGCGGATCCGACCACAGCGCTGCAGTGGCTGCAGGCCTGGGTCGGCCGAGCCGGGGAGATGAGCGAGCGCATGCCGCCCAGCGTGGTCGGCGACCGGTCAATCGAAGCGCTGTCGTGCTGGGGCGCGCTGCGGCAAGTCGAGGTTCTGCGCGACCGGCTGCTCGCGCTGTTTCAGCAGCCCGACGCCGACCTTGCGCCGCGCGACGTCCTGGTGATGACGCCCGACGTCGAGCGGTTTGCCCCGCTGGTGGCCGCAGTATTCGCGCGACGCAGTCCCGGCAAGGCGCCCGACGGCAGCGACATGATCCTGCCGGCCATCCCCGTGCACATCGCGGACCTGGGTTTGCGTCGGACCAACCCGGTAGCCGAGGCAATGCTGGCGGTGCTTGCGCTGGCGGACGGCCGGGTATCGGCACCGCAGCTGGTCGACTTGCTGGAATTGGACGCCGTACAAGTGCGCCTGGGCCTACAGAGTGACGACGTCGCCGATTTGCGCGACCTGGTTGGCGCGTCGGGCATGCGGTGGGCGCTTGATGCTGCGGACCGCGGCACAGCCGGGCAACCGGAGCTTGACCAGAACACGCTGGAATTCGGTCTAGAGCGGCTGGCCTGCGGTGCGCTGATGGCCCCGCTGGCTGACAGTGAAGTCGCCGAACTCAGCGACAGCGACCTGGTGCCATGGCCGGTGGAGTCGCCGGAGCGCACACGCCGAGTCGCGGCACTGGCCCGGCTGTTGCGTGCCCTGCGTGCGGTGCGCGAAAGGCAGTCCGCGGCGCCTGACGGGCGAACGCTGGCGCAGTGGCGCGCAGAATGGCGTGTGCTGCAGGCCGAGTTCACGGCGACGAGCGATGCGGCCGCCTGGCTGGGCGCCCAAGTTCACGCGGCGCTCGATGCCTTTGTGGTGGAAGCGGGCGCGTGGCCGGGCCTGCTGACGCTTGGTGCCGTGCGGCGCGCGCTGGCCGACCGCTTTGAGATGCCCGTGCGCGGCGACCGGCCGATTACCGGCGCGGTGACCATGTGCGCTTTGCAGCCGATGCGCAGCGTCCCTTTCGCCGTGATTGCACTGCTGGGCATGGACGATGGTGCCTTTCCGACGGCGGCGGCGCCGCGGGCTTGGGATCCGTTCGCCGCGCCACTGCCCGGAGAACTGGACGGGCGGATCGTGCAACGGCATCTGCTGCTGGAGACCCTGCTGTCGGCGCGGCGGCACCTGCTGCTGTTGTACGACGGCCATGGCAAGGGCCCCGAAGATCGCAGGCCGGCGGCGGTCCCGGTCGAAGAACTGTTGGACACCTTGACCCATTTGTCCGAATCCGAGCGGTCGCGTTGGGTCACGCAAACGCCGCTGCAGCCGTGGGACCCGGCAGGCTTTGCAACCCCACTGGCGCCCTTTGACCAGTCGTTGGCTGAGGCCGCCACCAACCTGTGCCTGACAGCCAGCGCTGAGGCCCTGCCCGGCCCGCTGGGGCTGGCAGCCACGCTGCCGGCCGATTGCCCGCCGGAGGACGTACCGCCGTCCAGTGTCAGCTTGCACGATCTGGCCGAGGGTCTGGCGGCGGCGCAGCGGCTGTTCCTGGTCCAGCGCCTGCGGATTACGTTGCCCCGCGAGCGCGAGCCGCTCGCCGACCGCGAACCGTTGGATGCGGACGGCTTGGAGACCTGGCAGATTCGCCAGTCGTTGCTGGTCGACCGCGGCCTGCGCGCGGGCGAACCGGTCGCCGCCGTCGCCGAGCGGCTGGTCCGCCGCCTGGCTGCCGAGGGCAAGTTGCCGCTAGCCGCACGCGGTGCGGTGCTGGTGGCGGAACAGGTGGAGTGCGTCAAGGCCGCGCTCGATGGGTTTGCGGCGTGCCAGGGCGCGCCCGTCCAGCCGCCGCTGTTGACGGTCGAGCTAGCCGCTAGGACCGATGGTGGGCTGCACCGGCTGCGCGTGCACGGCACGCCTCAGGCCGTCCAGCGTTGGCACGACCGCTGGCTGCTGCAGTGGCTGGTGCCCAACAGCGAGCCCAAGGCCGTTCACCACCTGGCGGCGTGGGCGCACCTGTTGGCGGCCCGGGCGTCCGGACTGCCGGTGGTCGGTGCGCGGGTGGTTGGCCTGCGCGACAAACCGCGGGCCGCGGATGCCCTGGGCGGGGTAACCTACGGCTGCGACCTGACGGCGATGGCAGCGCAGACGCTGCTCTGTGACCTGGCCGGCGTATGGCTGCTGGCGCGCAGCCGACCAGTGCCGCTGTTTGAGCGCAGCAGCCCCGCACTGGCCGCAGCGATAGCCGAAAACCTGCCAGGTAATGTGGCAGCACAGCAACTGCGCGACACCTGGTTCGGCAAGCGTCAAGGCGCTTTTTCCGTGCCCGGCGACCGCGACGCGCGCGAAGTGGCAGCGCTGTTCGGCAGGTACGATGCGACGCAACACGTTGCCGACCCGCAGCCCGAGGCCTTGCCCGACCTCGCCGCGCGGGTGTGGCTGCCCATACTGCACGCGCGCGAACAAGGCGACGCCATCGCCAAAGAGTGGCACTGCGCCAACGGAGGCCAACCGTGACGGTCCACCGCTGGCCCGATGCCGGCCCGTTGCCCACGCAGCCGCTGGTTTTTTTAGAAGCCAGCGCGGGCACAGGCAAGACATACGCCATGGAGGGCATCGTCGCGCAGCTGTTGGCAGAGGCGGCGCCGGCGACGCAGCCACCCGGCATCCATCAGATTCTGGTCATCACCTTTACCAAAGCGGCAACGGCGGATCTGCGGCAGCGCGTGCGCCAGCGGCTGGCGAGGCTGCATGGGATCCTGGCCAGTGCCGGGCAGGCCGCCGGCGACTTGCTCGCGGAACGCTGGCTGGCCTACCCAGATCGAACGCTGTTGACCGCGCGACTGGCGCAGGCGCTGGCGGAATTCGACCGGGCGCCAATCTCGACCATCCACGGCTTCTGCCAGCGCATGCTGCAAGAGCTGGCGTTCGAGTCCGGTCAGGAGCCCAACCTGGATGTCGTGGCTGACGCCAGCGGTCTGCGCGAGCAAATCGTGGCGGACCACCTTGCGCAGGTGTATGCGCGCGCGCGCCTGGCTGACCTGCAGCTGCTCGACGACATGGGGTGGAGTCCGCAAGCGCTCAAGGACCTCGCCGTGCAGATGACCGCACCGACCCGCGTGCAGCTGCGGCCAGGCGTCGAGCCGGGGCTTGCCGACCCGCTGGCGGTTGTCGCGAGATGGCGGCAGCTGTTTGGCAATTTCGCAGAGTGGTGCCAGGGCCCGGCCGGTCAGTCGGCGTTGGCAGCTTGGTGCGCAGAGGCCAATCGACCGACCAAGACCGACGCGGGCAAGGGCATGCCGTTTCGGCGTGTGACGAGTCTGCCCAAGACGCTCGGCCAGGATTTTGAGGCCTGGCTGGCCTGCGGCGGCCTGCGAGCCGCGCGTCCGATGGTCGGCAACACCAACTGGCTCGACCCTGCCGTCCTGGCCGACAAGTGGAACACCATCGAGGGGCCGGTCGAGGCTTTCGAGGGCTATGACCTGGCGGTGCGATTCGCGCGACTGTGTCAGCTGCAAGAGGCCCTGTGGCGCCAGCCTGTGGTCGTGTTCGCTGCCGGCGTCCGCGCGACCTTTGAGGCCGAAGTCGAGCGACGGGCACAGTTGACTTACGACGGCATGCTAAGCCGACTTGCGGATCGCCTGGACGCCGACGCCAAGGCTGGGCGGTCGGCACTGGCAGACGCCATCCGGTCGCGCTACCGCGCGGCGCTGGTCGATGAGTTTCAAGACACCGATAGCGCACAGTGGCGGGTGTTGCGGCATGTGTTTGGACGGCCAGAGGCGCGGCTATTCGTGGTCGGCGACCCCAAACAGTCGATCTACCGGTTTCGCGGTGCCGACCTTGGCGTGTACGTGCAGGCGCGCGCGGGCCATGTGCCGTGGGCGCTCGACACCAACCGCCGCACCGACAGGCCGCTGGTGGATGCGCTCAACGCGGTCTGGGGCCTCGACCCCGGCCTGAGCCTGAGCGCGGCGGGGGACGGCGACCCGGTCCGCTACGTGCAAGTGCACGCCCACGAAGGGCTGCGGGTTGCCGACATGCCGGCCGTGGCCGTCGCGGATGGCGAGCGTCCGCGGCGGCCGCTGGAGCTGCGGTGGTTCCACCCGGGTACCTGCGGCTACGCCCCCAACGAAAGGCTGCCGGTCGACGAGGCGCGCTCTGCTTGCGCGCAGCTGTGTGCCGCCGAGGTGGTAACCCTGCTCTCGTCGAGCGCCCAGCTGTTGCCAAAGGACGAAACAACGCGGCGACCCATCGCGCCTGGCGATATCGCGGTGCTGTGCCGGACCAACCTGCAGGCCGCGACGCTGCGCGATCTGTTGCGCTCGCTTGGCGTGCCTGCGGTGACCGGCGGCCAGACCAGCCTGTTTCGCAGCGAAGTCGCGCCGTGGCTGCTGGCGTGGTGCGATGCACTGGCGGCGCCCGCCGATGAGCGCCCGGCGCGCGCACTGGCGGTGACGCCGCTGGTGGGCTGGACCGCCGACCGGCTGACGCGCGCCTTGTCCGCCGGCGATGACCGCGAACGCGCCGCGGACCGCACCGCGTGGGAGGGGCTGCGCAGGCACATCGCGGCAGGCGCCAAGACCTTCGCGACCGGTGGGTTCGCGCGCGCCCTGGATCAGACGCTGGCTGAATTTGCGACCGTGCCGCGCGTGGTCGGCAGCGCGCACGGCGAGCGGGCTGCGACCGACCTGCGCCATCTGGGCGAGTTGTGCCACAGCCGCGAGCGCGAGCGCCGCTGTGGACCGCGCGCACTCGCTGACTGGCTGCGCAACCAGGTGGCGGAACCCGACGACCGCAACGACGACCAGACCCAGCGGCTCGAGAGCGACGCCGCCGCCGTGCAATTGGTGACCTGGCACAGCAGCAAGGGCCTGGAATATCCCATCGTGCTGCTGCCGTTCAGTTGGGAAGGCAGCGGCGTCTCGGATGACAACCAGGGCATCGTGCTGCGCGATCCGCCCGGCTCGGAGCGCATGGTCCTGGACCTTTCGCCCAAAGATACCGCGGCGCGCGACCAGGCCTTGGCAGCGGAGCGGGCCGCGCAGCACGCCGAACACTTTCGGACGCTGTATGTGGCGATGACGCGGGCCCGCCACCACCTGGTCGTGTGGTTTGGCTGCCCGGACGGCAATGCCCAATCCGCGTTGGCGACCCTGCTGCTGGGCCACGCCGACGCGGCAACCTGCGCCAGCTATGGTGTCGGACCGTTGGCGAAGAAGACGACCATTGCCGGTAGGCTCAAGGCCCTGGCCGACCACACCCCGCGCCTGCTGCAAACCTGGGCAGACTGGCCCGGTCAAGCTATCGGCTGGTCCGAGGCCGCGACGGTTGCCACGCCAACGCGCTGGACGCGAACTGCGCCAGCCGCACCGACTTTGGTCGCGCGGGCGTTCGATGAGAGCTTGCGCCCCGGCGCGGGTTGGCTGGTGACTAGTTTCTCGGCACTGGCGCGCGGCAAGGACCAGGACGACGACGAGCCGACGCGTTGGCTGGCGGACTTGGGTGGACAGCCCGATGACCAGCCCCGCGCAGACCTGAGTGCGCCAGGCGAATCGCCCCGCGTGGCGAGTCCGGCGGACGCGGCCTGGTGGCTCGACGCCGCTCCAGGTGCCGCGCTGCCCGGGGGCACACGCACGGGCGACTGGCTGCACGCCGTGTTCGAGCACCTGGCGTTCGCTTCACCACCCAACCGGGCGCCGCATGCGCGCGATGGCCGGGATACGCGGCAGCTGGTGACGGAACTCGCCGCGCAAAGCGGGATTGCCGAGTCTACTGCACTGGAGGCGGCCATCGACCTGCTGCCCAAGTGGCTGGATACGCCGCTCGACGGTGGACCGACCGGCTACGGCCTGCCAGCAGGTTGGTGCTTGCGCCAGCTGGCAGACAGCGACCGATTGGACGAGTTGGGCTTTGACTTTGCCCTGGGCGCGGGCGCGGCCTTTCGCGCCGGCTTGACCGGTTCCGCCGATGCCCGCGGCCGGCAGGTTTCGGCAGAAGGCGTGCGGCGGGCACTGCAGGTCGCGGCGGAACACGCTGACTTTGGCGGCGCCGCATGGGTTCGCGCGTGGCTCGCCGAGACCGACGACCGCGGCCAACCCAAGCATCTGCTGCCGAGCGTCGCCGGGATGCTGACGGGCTTTGTGGATCTGGTGTTTCGCGTGGGAGGCAGCGGCCGCGACGCCGTGTACTACGTGGCCGATTACAAGACCAATGCGGTGCGCGGACCCTCTGCGGTCCGCGACACGATGGCCGCACACGCAGCGGCCCGCTACCCGCAAGGCGCGCCGCGCCTGCTGAACTACGGCTACGGTCGGCCACTACTGCAATGGGCAATGGGTCACGCCGCGTACCATTTGCAGGCGCTGCTGTACACTGTCGCGCTGCACCGGCTGCTGCACACGCGGTTGGGCACAGACTACGACTACGACCGCCACGTGGGCGGCCACTTGTACTTGTTCTTGAAAGGCATGGGCGGTGCGGATACCCCGACCTACCAGGGCACCCGCCTAGGGGTTTGGACGGATCGCTGGCCCAAAGCCGCGGTGCTGGCGCTCGATGCCGCTTTGCACGGCGCCGAGGTGCAGCCATGAGTGACCGACCGGCGCTGCACCTGCGCCAGGCCGTATTCGAGGCCCTGGCGTCACCGTTTGCGGCTGCTGGCGTGGTCTCCGACGACGACTTGCTGCTGGTTGACGCCGCCACCGCACGCCTGGCGCGCGTGCCCGAGCGCGTGCTGCTGGCCTTTGCGCTGGCACTTCGGGCTCAACGCGACGGCCACGTTGGCGTGGATCTCGCGCAAGCGCGGCGCCTCTACGACCGACCTAACGAAGCCGAGGGACCGCAAGCGGCGCAGCTGGCCTGGCCCGCGGATGTGGCGGCCTGGCAACGCGAAGTGCGCGCCTGTCCGCTGGTGGCGAGCAATAGCGAGGCCCACCGCTTGTTTGCAGTCCAGGGCCTGGTCGGTGCAGCGGAACTGCTGATGACCGCGCGCATGGCGGACGAGCAGACCCGCCTGGCGCGCGCGCTGCTGCGTTTGGCCACCACCGCCCCGGCGCTAAGCGCCAGCGCCACCGAATTGCGCAGCCACCTCGACCCACAGCTGACCCGCGGCGTCGCTCCAGCGCTAGTGGCCGCCAAGCGCCACAGCGTCCAAGCCCTGGCGACAGCCGCTGCGGGTTCGCTGGTGCTGCTGACCGGCGGCCCGGGCACCGGCAAGACCTTTGGTGTCAAGGCACTGATTGCCGCACTGTACGCCGTATGCGACCCCCAAGCTGAGCACATGCGGGTGGTGCTGGCGGCGCCGACCGGCAAGGCGGCCGTGCGCATGACTGAGGCCATGGCCGAACAGCTTGACAAGCTGGGCGCTACGCCCGCCGTCGAAAGGGCGCTACGGCAGCTGCCCGCGATGACCGTGCACAAGCTGCTGGGGCTGTCGCCCGATGGTCGCGCGCGACACGGCTTGGAACGGCCACTCGATGCCGACCTCGTCGTGGTCGATGAAGCGTCGATGGTGGACCTGCCCTTGATGCGCAAGCTGGCCGAGGCGGTGCGACCCGGCGCGCGGTTGGTGCTCATCGGCGACCCTGATCAGTTGGCCAGCGTCGATGTGGGCACCGTGCTTGCGGACTTGTATGCCGCGTCTAGTGAGCCGACCTCGCCGCTTGCGCGCTGCGCCGTGCGCTACACCGTCAACCACCGCTTTGCGGAGGCCCCACTGGTCAGCGCCATTGCGGTCGCGCTGCAAGCCAATACCCCCGACGGCCGGCAGGAGGCTGCGGCTCACCTCTGCGGCCAGCTTGCGCTGCCCGAGCCCCACGCAGCCTTGCGGGTGGAACGGGTGGTGCTGACTCCGGCGAACGCGCGCCCGACCGGCCTCGACGCCCTGAGCCGCCCTTACACCGACCCGACTGGCTACGCTGGTGTCGTGGCACAGTTGCTGCGCGAAGGCGGCGTGGCCGCGCTGCGCGAACCGCGGGCTCACGCAAAAGTGCTCGAGGCGATGGGTTGTTACCGCATTCTGGCGGTGCATCGCCGCGGACATCTCGGGGTTTCCGGCTTGAACGAAGGCGTCGGGGAGCGGGTCCGCACTGCCCTGACCAAAGCGTTGAATCAGCGGCGTCCATCAGACGCGACGCCCATTGCCCTGCCCCGTCAAGTCGGCCATTGGCTGGGCGAGCTGGTGCTGGTGACCGAAAACGCCTACGACGTCGACCTGCGCAACGGCGACATCGGCGTGGTGCTGCCCGCTGAGGGCGGAGAGCTGGTGGCGGTGTTTGCGGCGGCCAGGGCGGACGCTACAGGTGACTCGCCGGGCGGCACGCGCGAACTGGCGCTGGCGCGGCTGCCGCCACACATGCCGGCACTAGCGATGACGGTGCACAAGAGCCAAGGCTCGCAATTCGAGCGCGTGGCGCTGGTGCTGCCCGAGCGCGACTCGCCGCTACTGACGCGCGAATTGGTCTACACGGCTCTGACCCGGGCGAGCAAGACCTTTGCGTGGTCGGGCGACGAGGCATTGCTTGGCACTGCGCTGGCGCGGCCGGTGGTGCGGGCGTCGGGGTTGCGGGAATTGCTGATGTAGGCTTGCCGGTCGGTCGCCGGCTTGACGCTGCGCATTTCGCCCGGCTTGGGTCGGATTCAGCGCCTGTGCCTGAGCCCCACCCTGAGCCTGACCCTGAGCCTGCTACTTGGCGATCCGCCAAGGCACCGGCCTGTCCACCGGCACTACAACCCCGGCTTGCCTCAACTGCGCCCGGCACTGGCTGCACAGCGCCGCCTCGCCATCGACTGTCTTGACCTTGCCACCCGCGTCTTGCATCAGGCAGCCGACGTTCGGGCAGTGCTCCAGGCCAAAGGTGTGCCCGACTTCGTGCACCGCGACCTTGGCCACGCGCTCCAACGCCAGCCGCACCGGCACGCCACGGCTGCTGCGGTACGTCGAGAGTACGCACGCTTTGCCGTCCAGACTGCCCAGGCCCAAGATGCCCCAGTCGGCGACCTTGCCGTTGGTCGTCGAGATGTCGGCGCTGGTCAGCCCCACGATTTTGGCGCCGTCTTTGGGCAGCAGCGGGGCCAGGTAGGCCAGCAGCTTTTCGGCGCGCCAGCGGCGCCGCGCAGGGAAGAACGCCACCTTGGGCAACGGCACCGCTGGCAGCCAACGCACCTGCACTGGAAAGACTGCGCGCAGGCCGTTTTCGACGGCCTGAGTGACGTCGGGCCCTGGGGCGGGGGCGAGCGGTTGGACGTAGACGATGCGGTCGGCGGCGTGGGCGGGGACAGAAGTCAGGCTCAGGGACAGACTCAGGCTCAGGGACAGGGACAGGGACAGGGGCAGGCTCAGGGACAGACTCAGGCTCAGGGACAGGGACAGGGACAGGGGCAGGCTCCAGGACAGGGACGGCAAAGGCACGCGCGTAGTCATGGCCAGCCTCGGCAGCGCCCCGGACCGCTGTCAGGCGGCGGGCGGCGCGGCGAGCTTAGGCCTTGCAGTTGGGGAAGTCGATCTTGGGGTGACCAAGGGCGTTGCAGCGAGTGTCGCACACAATGCCGAGGCCGGGGCTGACTTTTGCCTGGCGGGCGGGAACATTTTTGAAGTTTGCGGGGACATTTCGGGCGTTGTCGGCGGTATTTGAGGCTAGGTCGTGGATAATTCTGGTCGTGGCGTGGATAATTGTGGGGTAGATGAGGATAATTCGACGATGGACGTGGACAATTCCGGCGGTGGGGGGGCGGATCGGAACCCTCACCCCCGGCCGCTTGCGCGGCCGACCCCTCTCCCGCCGAGGGGAGAGGGGTAGAACCATTTGCCAGCGCTTGCGTTTTTGCCTTGTCCCTCTCCCCACGGCGGGAGAGGGACAGCGCGACCGCCGGCAGGCGGGCGTGCGGGGTGAGGGGTCGCCACGCCAACGCCGCCAGGCGAGCGCGCAGGGTGAGGGGTCGCGTCCGCACGTGGGCGCACGCACTCGGTGGGGCCGCTACTGGTCATCCCAAACGACCTCCACGAGCGTGGTCAAATCAGTCAACCGTGTGCGCATCAACCACTCTTGAGCCACGCGGTCAAGCGTGCCCTCCGCCTCGAATACGCGCGCAGCATACAAATGGTCGCCGGGCCAGAACTTCTCCGTGGCACTGCGCATGCGCAGCACGACGACCGCATCTTCGTCGCGCCAGTCGCCAATGATCCAGTAGCCGGACACGTCCGCCAGACCGGGCCCCCGTTCGAGCCGTTGCGGTCGATGGTATCGCTGCGCCACCGCGTCCTCCCACGCATACTCGAACTCGGCGCACTGCGGCACCCAATCCGCGCCGACGTCGAAGTCGGCCAGGACCGGAACGTGGTCGCTGATCCCATCCTCCTCCGGTTCGTAGTCATGCCAACAGCGTACGGCACCTGCGTCGCGCGAGGCGAAGATGTGGTCAAAGCGTCGGCGCCAGGACTCGTGGCCCAGGCGTACATCGCGTTTGGACCACGCCGGCTCGGCGAAACCATACAAGCCACGAAAGACGTCGGTCAGGTCGTAACGCTGCAGACCGTGCATGACTTGCCACTCGCGCGCGTGCCAGGCCCGCTCCCACTCGCCGCTGTTGGTGGGAAACGACTTGGGGCGTCTCCCGGAGGGGTAGGTGCACAGGGTGGTGCCGTCCTCGGATTCTTCGCAGGGCGAGTTGAAATCGCCACACAGGATTCGTGGATGCTGAGCCGGCTGCTGCAGAGACAGGGCGAGGGCGTCAAATACTTCGAGCTTGGGATTGCCGCCGCTGCCGTTGGGCACATGGGCGACATGCACCTCGACCGGCCGCTGAGGGTCAAGCACCACGGCGGCGAGAACTGGCGTGGGGTCGTGCGGCAGCCAGTATTTCTGCTTGAGCGTTTGGCCCAATGGGTAGCGGCTCGCAAGCACCAAGCCCTTCTTCTCGGCGCCGTTCAGGGTCGTCCTGCTGTGCGGCAGCCCTGCCGCCTGCAAGCCCTCCTGCCACGCAGGCCAGGCCCCAGCGGCGACTTCTTGCAACGCCACGACATCAGGCGCCTGAGAGAGCAGGAAGGCACGCTGTGCGTCGCCGTGCTTGCCGCCACCCTGCACGTTCCAGGTCACCAAGCGCATTCGGTCCCTCCTTGCCGCTGGTCCGGGGGCTTGAACCCCTCACCCCCGGCCGCTTGCGCGGCCGACCCCTCTCCCGCAGAGGGGAGAGGGGTAGAACCATACGCCAGCCCTTGCGCTTTTGCATCGTCCCTCTCCCCTCTGCGGGAGAGGGACAGCGCGACCGCCGCCAGGCGAGCGCGCAGGGTGAGGGGTCGCCACGCCAACGCCGCCAGGCGAGCGCGCAGGGTGAGGGGTCGCCACGCCAACGCCGCCAGGCGGGTTCGCAGGATGAGTGGTCGCCAAGCCAAGTCGTCGAACTAATGCAGGGTTGACGCCCCACGGTCGTTGCTCTACAACACCGCGACCGCATTGCCGGAGCGCCAAATGACCACCAGGCTCGACAACCCCATCGTCAACTCGCCGTTTGCCATGCCTGAGCGCCACTGGCGGTTCGATCGCTCGGGCATCACGCCCGACATCCTTGTCGGCCGGCGGGCGAGTGCGCGGTTCGTGCCGATTGCCAAGTCGGCCAAGAAGTCCAGGCAGCCGTCGCTGGCGCTGAACGAGGAGTGGACCGGCGACCGCCTTGAAGAGAACCAGTTCGTCAACGAGGTGCGGCGCGAGTTGCAGAGTTGGCGCGACGGCGGGCGCCGCGGTATTTCGTCGGTCTCCAAGGAACTGCTCGACCACTGGACGCAAGCGGACCGTGGCCGCCGCCTGTATTGGTGTCAAATCGAAGCGCTGGAAGCTGCCATGTTCCTGACTGAGGTTGCGGCCAAAGTCGGTTGCACCTGGATCGAGAACAAGCTGATTGAAGTCGCCGGCGAGTTCAATGCGGGCCTGTACCGCCTTGCGTTCAAGCTCGCCACCGGCACCGGCAAGACCGCAGTCATGGCAATGCTCATCGCGTGGCAGGTGCTCAACCGCCACCACGACCGCACCAAGGGCCTTTTCTCGGAGTGCTTTCTGGTCGTCGCACCGGGCTTGACCATCAAAGACCGCCTGCGCGTGCTGCTGCCCAGCGACCCCGACAACATCTACCGTGACCTCGATCTCGTACCGCCCGAACGTATGGGCCAGTTGTCGGCGGCGACCATCGTGGTGACCAATTACCACACGTTTTTGCCGCGCGAGCTTGGCGACGCGTCCAAGCTGACCAAGACCATCCTGACTGCGGGCCAAGCCGACAAGGGCGTGTTCAAGGAGACGGCAGACCAAGTGGCCCGGCGGGTCTGCCGCGCGTTCGGCAATCGCAAGAATATCGTGGTGCTGAACGACGAAGCGCACCACTGCTACATGGGCAAGGCCAAAGTTGACGACGGCGAAACGGCAGATGACCTCGCAAAGCTGAGCGGCGACGAGAAGAAGGAGGCGAAGCAGCGCAACGAAGAAGCGCGTGTTTGGTTGAGTGGCTTGCTTGCCATCGCCCGCAAACACGGCATTCGCGCCGTCTATGACCTGTCAGCGACGCCGTTTTTCCTGTCGGGCTCTGGTTACGGTGAGGGTTATTTGTTCCCGTGGGTGGTTTCTGACTTCTCGCTCATCGACGCCATCGAGGCCGGCATTGTCAAAGTGCCGCGTGTGCCAATCGAGGACAACACGGCTGTCGCCGACAAGCCGATGTACCGCGAGCTGTGGCCGCACATCAAGGACGATTTGCCCAAGAAGAACGCAAAGCAGACCGACCTCAGCGGCCCTGCAATCTTGCCCACGGCGCTGGAGGGCGCGCTGCACAGCCTATACGGGCACTACGTGTTGGACTTCGAGCGCTGGGAAGACGACGCCGACGCGCAGAAGGCCGGCCGGATGCCACCGGTGTTCATCGTGGTCTGCAACAACACAGCGACGTCGAAGCTGGTCTACGACTACATCGCTGGCGTCGAAATCGGCAAGACCGAGTTGGGCGCGGTGGCGACGGCTGGCAACCTGCTGCTGTTTTCGAATGCCAAGGCCATCGCTGGCCTCGAGCCGCCCACCACGCTGCTCATCGACAGCGAACAACTGGAACGCGACGACGCCATGTCCGACGACGTCAAAAAGTTGCTCGGTCCACAGATTGCGCAATGGAAGCACGAACTCAAGGCGCGCTTTCCGGGCCGGGACCCCGAGGCGGTGACGGACAAGGACCTGTTGCGCGAGGTGATGAACACCGTTGGCAAGCGGGGTAAGCTCGGCGAGTCGATCCGCTGCGTGGTATCGGTGTCGATGCTGACCGAGGGCTGGGACGTCAACACGGTGACGCATATTCTCGGCGTGCGCGCCTTTGGTACCCAACTGCTGTGCGAGCAAGTAGTCGGCCGCGGACTGCGCCGCACCACATTTGCGACCGAGTTGCGCACGCTTGAATTGACCGACGGTGCGCAGGTCGACATCGAGTGCTTTCCGCCGGAGTACGCCGACGTGTACGGGGTGCCTTTCCAGTTCATCCAGGCCGGCGGCAAGAACGACCCCAAAGACACAAAGGTGACGCGCGTGCTGGCGCTGCCTGAGCGCGACCATCTCGCCGTCCGCTATCCGCGTGTCGCCGGGTACCAATGGGAGTTGCCTCGCGAGGCGCTGCACGCCCATTTCACCGAGAAGTCGACGATGGAACTGACGACCGAGTCCCTGGCGACCGCTACCGTGAACGCGCCTGTCGTCGGCCGTGCCGTCGTCCACGACCTGCAAGCCCTGCGGGACCACCGCGAGCAAGAGGTCGCCTTTCGCCTGAGCAAGCTGGTGCTCGAAAAGTACTTCCGCGGCGATGCCCACAACGGTGCACCGACCAAGGAGAGCGACAACCTGGAAGTCGCCGAGCGCAAGGCCAAAGGCGAAGACGTGAGCGTGCCACGCTGGGATCCTGGCGTGCAGACGTGGCGCTTTCCGGAAGTGTTGGCTATCAGCAAGGACTGGCTGGCGCAGTGCGTGGTGTGCGCGCCGGGCACCTTCGCGCAATTGCTTCTGCTCATCGAACATGCCCATGACGCGGCAGACAAGATCTACGCCAGCATCGAGCGCGGCGTGCGCGGCGAAAAGAAGCTGCGCGCCATCCTGCGCCGCTTTGAGCCTGAGGGCTCTACTGTCGGCATTGCCTTCGACACCCGCAAGGAGGTCCACGAGACACGCGCCGACCGGTGCCACTTCAACTTCGTGGCCTGCGACACCCACGAGTGGGAGCAGGTGGTCGCGCAACAACTAGAAGGCATGGCCGAAGTGGACAGGTACGCCAAGAACGAGCGGCTCGGGTTTTCGGTGCCGTACACCACTGGCGGCAAAGGCCACCAGTATTTTCCCGACTTCGTGGTGTGCATCGACGACGGCTACGGCGATGACGACCTGTTGAATCTGCTGGTGGAGTGCAGCGGCAAGCCCAAGGCGGACAAGCCGGTCAAGGTCGGCCAGACCGAAGCGTTTTGGTGCCCCGCGGTGACGGCGCTGGGTGCCTTTGGGCGCTGGGACATCGTCGAGGTCAAGGACCCGTGGGCCACAGCGCAGACCATCCGGTCGCATCTGGCGGGGCGGGCGCGGTTGGCGGTGCGGCCAGTGGTTCCGCAAGTCGGGGCGCTGGTGTAGCATTTGCAGTCCGAGGTGATGCATGTACCGGTTTATCAACTTCAAGGGTTTTGCCGATGCGACGCTGGAGTTGCGGACGCCGGTGACGATTTTGATTGGGCGCAATGGGGCGGGGAAGAGCAATGTCATCGAGGGTATGGACATTGCGGCAGGCATTCTGCGCGGCCGCCAACTCGCGGAAATCGGCCTCCCTGGCGACGTGAATGCGGCGGTTCCTGTTCGCGGTGGGCACGCGGAGTGTATACGCAAGGGCGCGCAGAGTTTTGCCATCGGCCTGCACACGGGCGCGGGCGCCGTCGAGTATACCTTTGAAGTGCGCCGCACTAGCGGCAAACCCATTCGGTCGACGCTGTCGGTTTTTGAACGCGGCCACAATGGCACCGAATTGCAATTCGACACTTCTGGAGAGTCCGGCGACTCGGTGGTCACGGCGACATCGCCAACCTTGGGCGTCAAAAGCTGGGCCCACCCGGGCAACTGTTCAATATTGGGCAATGGTGGCCATGTGCCACATCTGTTGCACGATGGATTCGCGCTAATGGCGGAGCGCTTGCGCGAGGGTTTTGGGACGGTGGCAGTAGTCGACCCGGTGCCTGCTCGCATGCGGATGCCGGTGCGGGAAGTCGCGGGCGATCACGTTCGCGACTGCTCCAACGTCCCTGCTGCCCTGAATTGGTTGGCCGATGGCACGGCAACGCAGAAGGCGCAGTTCGGTCGCATTCGAGAGTTTGTCGCTCGTTTGCTGGAGCAATCCGAGGCCAAGCTGGAGGTGATGCCATTCCAGGGCACTGGCATGGTGTCGTTCAAGATCCGCTTGGCCGACGTTGACTGCCCAGCCACCTTACTGTCTGACGGCACGCTGCACGCGATTGCGGTGGCGACCGCCTTGGAAATCGCACCGCAGGGTGCAATCGTCTGCATCGAAGACATCGACCGCGGCGTGCATCCGAGCCAGATGCGGCATCTACTCGACTTTGTTGCGGGCGTCGCGGAGCGGAACAAGTTGCGGGTGTTGTTGACGACGCAGAATACTGGCCTGCTTGACGCCGTCAACGACGAGGAGATGAGCGGCGTCGTGCTCTGCTATTGGGACGAACGCACCAAGGCCAGCACGCTCGTACCGTTGATGGACTTGCCCGATGCCAAATTCTTCATCAGGTCTGGGCACCTGGGCGACGCAGTCGCTCGCGAGCTGTACCGCAGCCGGTTGGATCCGGACTTTGAGGCAAAGAGCCTCGCGGGAGCGCTCGAACGTATGGCCGAATCGGAGGCCGCGATCCGCGAAGCGCGGGGTTGGAAATGACCGCGCGATTCTACGTTCTGGATACCGGATACCTGATCGCATACTACGGCGTGCGTGGCAGCCATGGCGAGTTCGCCGAAGTGCGTCGACGCATCAAAGTCGCGCGAACTGAGCGTGCGCGGCTCGTCGTGCCTTGGCCATGCTGGTACGAATTGGCCGCACATGTTGCTGAAGATCACACCGACAAGGGCTTGATTCGCAAGACGGCCATCGCGATTGCTGCCGACTTGGAGGCGGCAGTTGCCCAGCAAGAAGACGCACTCTTTGCCGTGGATGCAATGCCGCGGCCGGAAGAGACGCGGCGACTGCTGGCGGTCTGGGCCACAGTGGGCCTTGACGGCTCGAGCGGGTTTGCGCAGCAAGGGTTTTCGCTTGTGGATACTGCTATTGTCTTGGCGGCGAATCAGTTGAAAGCAAGGGACAGGACCTTCTTGGTCCACATCTGGACGTGGGAGCGCAAGCGGCGCAATTTGCGCGCGTACTCGCCGGACGTCGAAGCAAAGCCGTTTCCGGATTGGGTGGATTAGTGGACACGCTGCACGCAGGTCGGCGAAGCGTGCTCGGCCGATCGCAAGCTGTGTAGGACTGGCGCGCTAGGTGGCGTAGGCGGTAGGTATGGTGACCAAGCGAATCAAAGTGGCGACTGACTTTGGCAAGCTCCGGGCGATTGCCGTCAAGGGGTTCAAGTCGTTTCGCGACAATTGCGAACTGGAAGTGGGCGGCCTCACGCTGCTTTGCGGTCGGAACTCTGCTGGCAAGTCGTCGTTCTTGCAGCCCGCGTTGTTGCTGAAGCAGACCTATTTTGCCCCGGTTGACATGGGCCCGTTGGCCTTCGGTGGCCCCAACGTATCGTTTGACCGTGCCGCAGAGTGCCTGTGGTCGGGCAACGGCAAGGGCACGCCCGCGAGTGAGTTGAACTTCGGGTTTCGCTTTGGGCAGACTTTTCGCGTGCACACTTTCAGCTTGAGCACCGAAAAGCGTATTGAACTGGAGCATGTCAGGCTCGCCCAACTGGGCGCCAGCGGGTATGTCGGCCTGATTCCGGGCAAGTCGGTGGCAGCAGCGACAATTCGCGACTTCGCGGTTCCCTTGGGCATCTCGGGCGCCATCGCCGAAAAGCTAACTGTCCACCGCAACCGGTGTGACGTCAGGCTTGCACCGCCGGCTGGCGATCCCACATTCGGCGCGTTCTCGCCAGGCCCAAATCTGGCACGTCTGCTCGGCCGGTGGATGCACGTTCCTGGCCTGCGCGGCAACCCTGAGCGGGAGTATTTGGCGACACGGCCGCAATTGGGCAACTACGCCGGGTGGTTCCACATGTACACGGCCGGCTATCTCAACCTATGGCAGAAGCGCGAACCGGCAAAGCTCGCAGCGTGCGAAGCAGACCTCGCGACCATGGGCCTTGCCAGCCGGCTAAGTGTTGAAGAGGTATCTGATGTGAGGGTCTCGATTCGCGTCGGGCGCACACTGAACCCCTACACTAAGAGCGGCGCTGACCTGGTGAACATCGCCGACGTCGGATTTGGCGTCGGTCAGGTCCTGCCTGTCGTCGTCGCGTTGCAGGCGGCTGGGCCAGAGGACGTTGTGCACATCGAGCAGCCTGAACTGCACTTGCACCCTGAGGCGCAAGTCGTCATGGGGCGCCTGCTTCTCGCTGCAGCCTTGCGCGGCGCCACCGTGTTCGCCGAGACCCACAGCATAGCGCTGGTTCGCGGCGTGCAAGCAGCCGTCGCTGACCTTGAGGCGCATCAGTTCAACGCTGACTTGGTGCGCGCGCACTGGTTTGAACGTGATGAATCTGGTGCAACCAAGGTGACGCCGACGCCAATGACAGCAGAAGGCATGTTGCCCGATTGGCCGGAGGATTTGACGCAAGCCGCCGCTCAAGCAGATTTGCGGTTTCTTGAGGCGAGCATGGCACACGAGTTCCGAGGCAAGCGTTGAAGCTCGTCGTCGACACATCGGTGGCGCGCACCGCAATGCCAGAGCGCGTGGACTTGGATAAGCAGAAGGCGTGCGTGGTGGCCCTGCTCGCTGTGCAGGCCAACACTGCGATTCGCGTGGCACAAAGTGATCAATTGATGGCAGAGTGGCTCAAGCTGCGGCCGAATGGGCAAACGCACGCCTCGCAATTTGCCCTGGGCTGGCTTGGCGCCCTGCGCTCAGCGGGCCGTGTTGTCCCAGTGGCCGGTCAACGTACTGATGTCAACGCTGCAATCGGCTCTGTTCGCCTGACTGGCAGCGTTCAAGCACTGCGCAACGACGCGCATGTCATTGCGACCGCGTTGAACGCTGACAGCCGATGCCTGTCGCGTGACGACAAGATGAAGCAAGCGCACCTGCCGCAGTTGGTGCTGCATCTGCCGGCCGTGGCCGAGTTGCTCTGGGTCAATCCGACATGGTCGGGTACGGTGGCTTGGATTCAGGCTGGTTTGTCGGACGAGCCCAGTCAGAGAGTCTTGTCTGCGACCCGGCGAGCACCCAAGCAGCGCGGGCGGCGGGCTGCCGGTGCGCCCGGGCAGGGCGACGGGGAGGGCTGAGGCATGGGTAAGAACGGACTGGCTGAGCATGCTGCCGACAGTATTGCGCCGCGGCGGTTGCGGGCGAACGCGACGCCCGAAGAGTCGGCGCTTTGGGACAGCTTGCGGGATCGCAAACTCGCCGGCCACAAGTTCCGCCGGCAACAGCGCTTCGACCGCTTTGTGCTGGACTTCTATTGCCCAGCCGCGCGACTCGCCATCGAACTCGACGGATCGCAGCACGCGACAGCGCAGGGCCTCGCTTCGGATGCCGAGCGCGACGCATACCTTGCTGGGCACCAAGTCCGCGTTCTGCGTTTCGCCAATCGCGAAGCTCGACAGGACATGGCCGGCGTTCTTGCCCGAATTCTGGAGGCCTGCGATTTCAGTGTCCCTCTCCCCTCTGCGGGAGAGGGACAGCGCGACCGCCCCCAGGCGGTTGCGCAGGGTGAGGGTGCAGAAGCACCAGCCGCGGACCGCGACGGTGACCGCTGGCTTTCGGAGCCCTCACCCCCGGCCGCGAGCGCGGCCGACCCCTCTCCCGCTGAGGGGAGAGGGGTATAACAAGCTGCATTTGTGAAGGAAACTTGAGCATGCCCACCACAACCATCCGCCACACCGACAAGCGCACCACTATCCCCACCGCCGAACTGTCCGAGTTCGTCCCCGACGACGACAGGGCAGCCAAGGTAGTGCGCTACCCGCGCGACCCGTCGCTCGACCCGCAACTGGTCTGGAAGGGCAAGGACGAGCAGGACAGCGCCGACCTCGAAGTGCGCGCGCCGGCGATCTACGTGCAGGAGAAGGTGGCGCCCAAGGCGCTCATCGACGACTTGCAGGCGCAGAAGAAGGACGGCAAGCCGGCGCAGGCAGACTTGTTTGCCGATTTCGATGGCGTCGGCTTTGATGAACTGGTGGCGGCGTACCAGCACCACGACAAGCAGAATTGGAGCAACCGGTTCATCTTGGGGGACTCGCTGTTGGTGATGAACTCGCTGGCGGTGCGCGAGAACCTCAAGGGGCGGGTGCAGTGCATCTACTTTGACCCGCCGTATGGCATCAAGTTCAACAGCAACTGGCAGGTGAGTACGCGCAAGCGTGAAATCACCGACGGCAAGGCGACTGATGCCACGCGCCAGCCCGAGCAGGTCAAGGCGTTTCGCGATACCTGGAAGCTGGGGATTCACAGCTACTTGAGTTACTTGCGGGACCGGTTGGTCGTGGCGCGGGAGTTGTTGACCGAGAGCGGTAGTGTTTTTGTGCAGATCGGCGAGGACAACGTACATCTCGTTGCTGCCCTATTGGACGAGGTCTATGGCGCCAACTCGCGCTGTGCAATCGTGCCGTTCGTCAAGACTTCGGGGCAGACTAATGACATAATATCAGGAGTTTGTGACTTCCTGGTGTGGTATTGCAAGGACAGGGCCCAAGTCAAGTATCGCCAGCTCTATTCGGACAAAGATCGGGGCGTCGGTGCTGGCGAATACACACGCGTTTTGCGCGAGGATGGGACACTTGTGGCGGCAACTGATGCGCAACTTGCGGATCGCACACAGTTGCCGCCTGGTGCCAGGCTCTGCCGGATCGACAACTTGACCAGCCAAAGCATGGGTCGGGAAAAGGGCGAAGGTGCCGCATCGTGGTTTCCCGTGTTCCATGGCGGCCGTGAGTTTCGACCAAGCATTCAAGCACGCTGGAAAACAAACGAAGCGGGCATGGCCCAGTTGGCGACCGCCGGGCGCCTCTTTGGCCGCGAGAGCTCGCTCGGCTACATTCGCCTGCTTGAGGACTTTTCGGTTGTCGCAATGTAACAGCCCAGCGAACCGCACTCGCCAGGCATTGGCGGCGTCGCCCCCAGGCGCAGCAAAGCTCCTGGATCACCGCCATTGCGGCAGGGCCAAGCTGGTGGCGGGAATCCGCTTGCAGTCGGCGGCCATCAGGCCGCCACCGCATCGGCGCTTTTCAGTTGATGTCGGCGACAGCCGCGTCCGAGTGGCCGCCCGGCTCCAGCGGTAGCTTCGCCGTAACAGCCCAGCGAACCGCACTCGCGGGCAGCAGTTTCCTGGCGGCGGCAGCGCCGGCGCTGCCGCAGGGCCAAACTGGTTCGAATGGGTGGCGGGAATCCGCTTGCAGTCGGCGGCCATCAGGCCGCC
>SXGT01496118.1_pt1 | contig 96448 bp, 54 predicted proteins | sample 3176221 | NCBI WGS metagenome assembly SXGT01 (sample SAMN11356862, study PRJNA531348) | freshwater metagenome | isolation source: freshwater sample F1-120 | place: China: Fuxian Lake, Yuxi | collected 2017-12-25 | reverse complement strand
TCTTCATCGACGAGATCCACCGGCTGAACCCCGCTGTGGAGGAGAACCTCTACCCCGCGATGGAGGACTTCGAGTTCGACATCATCGTGGGCGAGGGCGCGCACGCGCGAAACCTGAAGCTCCCACTGCAGCCCTTCACGCTCATCGGGGCCACTACACGGGCCGGCCTACTCACCTCCCCGCTCCGCGACCGCTTCGGCTTCCACGCGCAGCTCCAGTACTACTCGCGCGAAGAGCTCACGCGGATCGTCGACCGGTCGGCGCGCATCTTGGCGGTTGAGTGCGCCGCCGACGGGGCTCGCGAGATCGCAGCGCGCTCTCGCGGGACCCCGCGTATCGCGAATCGCCTGCTTCGCCGCGTCCGGGACTACGCCGAGGTGCAGGGAGATGGCCGCATCTCGCTGGCCATCGCCAAGTACGCGCTCGACTGCCTCGAGATCGACCCGCTGGGGCTCGATCAGATGGACCGCCGGTATCTCGGCGTGATGATTGAGAAGTTCGGCGGTGGGCCCGTGGGGATCGAGACGCTCAGCGCGGCCCTGTCCGAAGAACGCGGCACCCTCGAGGACGTCTACGAGCCGTACCTCCTGCAGGAGGGCTTCATTCAGCGCACGCCCCGTGGCCGCACCGCCACGCCACGCGCCTACACGCACCTCGGCCTCACCCCACCCAAGCGCGCTGAGCCGCCGCAGGGCGACCTCTTCTAGACTCAGGCCAACTGGAGGCGCGGGTTGGGAGTGTGCTCCCCCGTGTCGACGACGCCCGCGGGGAGCTTCCCGTCGTCGGCGAAGTCCGCGATGATCTTACGGATCTTTTCGGTGAACGCCGTGACGTCCTCGTCGGTCTCGAGCCCCGTGGTCTCGTACTGCCGGCCGATGTAGATCACGACCTCCTGGTCCGCCCAGATGCGCATTGAGCCCTTGCGGTTCACCTTGTCCATGCCGCGCACGGCGATGGGGACCACGGGGATCCCGGCGTCGCGCGCCATGAACATGGTCCCACGCTTGAACGGGCCCACCTTGCCGTCGCGGGTGCGGTGCCCCTCTGGGAAGACCAGGATCGAGATCCCCAGATCGTTCACCCGGTTCCTGGCGGCCTCGGTGATCTCGGCCGTGCGCCCTGACGCATGGGGGTAGACCGGGATGCCGCTCGCGAGCTTCATGATCCAGCCGTAGCCAGGCAGCCGGAAGTGCCAGTGGTTGTGCAGGCCGCAGAACGAGTGCGGGATGACCGCGCACGCGATGTGGCCGTCCATCACGCTGACGTGGTTTTGGGCGTAGACGCTTCGAATGGTGGGGTCGTACGCCGGGTCGTAGATGAACCGGTAGCGGCTCCCGGTGAGCGTGAGGCATCCGGCCATGCCGGCGCCGCCGAGCCAGTTGTGGGTCTTTCGGAACGGGCGCCACGGTGTCAAGGCGATCGCGAGGCTCGCCGAGACCATCATGAGCACGTAGGACGAGAGCCAAACCCAGATGGACCAGAAGGTGTTGAACAGCTTCTTCACGAGGCCCCAGCTATCACAGGTCGCCCGGCTCGGCGAGTCCCCGCGGGAGCGACCAGTCGCTGCCGAAGAAGCCGCCGAACCGAACGGGTCGGTCGATGAGGATTCGCTCGCCGTAGCGAGTGGCGACCCGGTCGTCGTAGACCATCACGTCCGGGACGAAGCGCGGTAGGTGGCGCGACAGCAGTGTGCCCCGCTCGGTGACCCCGGCGATGATCTTCAGCATCCTCGCGGGGTTCCACGGGTTCGGCACGATCATCACCACGCCCACGTCCGCACCCGCGAAGCGGCGCTTGCCCACGAACAAGGCGCCGTCCTCGAAGCGAAGCGGCACTTTGCCCGTGGCGAGCGCCCGCGCCAGCACCGCGTTCGACCGCGCGTTGCCGTACACGACGAGGTTCTTCGACGCGAGCTCGGCGTCCGTGAGCGCGGCGTCGTCGGCCACCGGGAAGGCGATGTCGTGGTCGATGTGGCGGAGGTAGGTGCGGTCTTCCCCAACGAGGCGCCGGTTCGTATCGGTCTGCGCTGGGTCGCGCGTGCCGACCACGAAGACGTGCGGCTCGTGCATGATGTCGTCCGCCGGGCCGCTGCAACCCGGTCGTTTCCACCCGGCCGGAGGTTCGGCGCTCTGCGCCAACGCCCACTCTGACTTCTCACGGCGGAGGTGGACGGGCCCACGGGTCGATGTCTCCAGCCGCACGCCCCCGGGCAGCACCAGCGCGATGGGCCCCGACTTCGGCAGCGCCGGCTTCGAGAGATCGAGCGTGAGCCCCCTGACGTTCTCCAGGGCAGAGAACACGACGCGTGCGCCGGTGACGCTCAGCTTGTACAGCGCGGGCTTCGTGTAGTCGTCGATCCACCCGAGGCGTGTCCAGTAGGCGCGGGTGTAGCGATAGCTGTGGGTCTTGAACACCACCTCGGATGGCCAGGTGGGGCGGGTGTAGCGCTTCATCCATCGGATGAGGGCGCCGTCCCCATAGCTGTATTGCCAGACGTCGTGGGGCAGGGGTGGGATGTCGAGCTCGACCTTGTACCCCAGCGCCTCGTAGCGCTTCGTCATGGCCTTCGCGTGGTTCGGCGCATCGAACTGGCCGTGCACCACCTTCATGGGGGTGTGTCGTCCGTTCTCGGCGTACGTCGTGGCGTCGCGTTGCTCCACGAGGACCGACTCCCAGGGCGTCTTCGGGTGCTTGCGGATCTGCTGGTAGATCTTGACCGACGAGAAGCCACCGAGGGGGCCCAGCGCGGCGAACTGATCGGCGAAGTGGTGTCCCACATGGTAGGTGCCCAGCCCGCCGAGGGAGAGGCCCGTGAGGTAGACCCGGTCGTCGTCGACGCGATAGGCCTTCTTCATCTCCTCCACGACGCGCATCACGTCGTCCTCGCCGTAAAACCAGAACGCGCTGTTGTGATAGCCGTACGCCGTGGCCGTGAGCACCCCGTAGTCCGGGAGCTCGGGCATGTTGCCTCGAATCATGGGCTTCCCGTCCGGCTCGCCGCCCTCCTTGTCGCGGTCCTTGCCCAGCACGCGTCGCAGCGTGTAGTGCGTCCCGCTCCCGATCCCGTGGAGCCCGATCACCAGGGGCCACCGGTCCTTGGTGGCGGCCTCGTAGCGGCGAGGGACGTGGACGCTGTAGGCCTGAAGGCGGCCGTCGTAGGGGCTCTGATAGGCCCGATAGAACGCCCCGCGCAGCGAGTCGTAGGGGTTGGCACCGCCCGCCGCAGTCTCCGCCCAAGCTGCGACGCGCCGGAGCTCCGCGTCGAGCCACCGGGTGTCGGGGATGTTGTCGGCGACGTGGCGGGTGAGCTCTTCGAGGTTCCACTTGAGGCTGTCGCGCTCCGCGACGGCGAGCTTCGCGGTGGCCAGGGACGCTCGGGTCTTTGCCAGGAGCTCGTGCCAGGCGCGTGTGAAGCCGAGCTTGCGAGTGAACCGGCGCGGGCCATAAGTGACGCCCAGCGAGTACTGGCCGTCGCGCTCGAGAGCGACCTCCAGCGGCCCCGTGTTCCATCGGCCGACTGCGCGCGAGCCCAGCGAGACCTCGCCCGCCAGCTTCTCGCCCACCACCGTGGCGCCGCGCGGAGCGACCTTGACGTCCACGGAGAAACCCCGCGACGTGGGCGTGACGTGGGCCGTGACCTCATGGCCGTCGGCGTGCAGCGCCGCGGCGTCATCGATCGCCGGGAGGTGGAAGCGCAGGCCCGGTGGGACTCCGCCGCTCCCGTCGCGAAGCCGCGCGGCCAGGCGCCAGCCGTTGCCGCCCTGCGTGGCCTTGCGGTAGGTCTCTATCGCCAGCGTGTGCTGACCCGGCGCGAGCGTTAGCCGCACGACGCGGTCGTCCCAGAGGGCCAGCTGCCGGCGCTGGAAGCGACCGACTTCGCGGCCATCCAGCCATACAGCGAAGTCACCGTCCGCACCGACTCCGAGCTCGGCGACGATCGGCTGCGTCCCTGTGATCTCGAGCTCTTGGAAGAACAAGACCGAGAGGCCCTTCTTGGGCCGTAGGGCCTTCCCGCCATCGACGTAGGGGCCTGGGGCGTTGACCCAGCCGATGCGCCCATTGAGCGGCGCGGCCAGACGCGTCGCGACCTCGCGACTCGGGATGGTGAGGGTCTGCCAGGCGGTGAGGAAGTGTCCGTCGCTCCCGGGCCGCACCTCGAGGGCGGCCACGGTCGGAGCGATGACGAGGAGCAGGGCCAGGAGGCCCCCTCGGGGTTCGCGCCTCTCAGGCACCATGGGGAACAACGCCAGCCTCCCGGCTTCCGGCCCCCTGGGTGCCCGCTCCGGAAGGCCGCGCCGTGACGCAGCCTTCCTCCGGACCACCGGTGCCCCCCCGGCTTTGAGCCGAGAGCAGCATCGGTCTCCGAGCGCGCGTCAGCATTCTCAGTACAGGACCTCGAGCGACCAGCTCTGGAGCTCGCCAGACGAGTCGCCGGCGGTCTCGCCGCCGTCCACGAGCGACAGGGTCCACTCGCCAGCCGACTCGAGGCCGTTGAAACCCTCGACGTCGTAGGTCTTCTCGAGCGTGGCGGCGTCGCCCTCTTCACGGGCCGAGAGCGTCACCTTGGCGGCGCCGTGGATAAGCGCGATCTCGAGGTCGCCGACGCGGGTGTACTTGAGCTTCACGGTGACTCGGACGCCCTTGATCTGACGGGCCTCCTCCACCTTCAGGCTGCTGGTGACACCCTCGGCCGCCTCGGTGATGGCCACCGCGTCGGCGTTGTTGGCGGAGATCGTGCCGCCCGTGGGCGCGGAGCCCTCGGCCGGGACGTGCAGCTTCAGCTTCCAGCTGACCAGCTTGCCGGAGTCCGAAGCCGCGGAGTCCACCACGGAGAGCTCCCAGGTGCCGGCGGCGTCGATGCCGTCGAGGTCCGTGACCTTGAAGGTGCGCTTCAGGTTGCGGCTGGAGCCGCCAGCGTTGTCGTGGAGCACGGAGGTCTTGGTGCCCTTCTTGAGCACGACCTTGAGGTCGCCGACGTAGGTGTGCTCGATGTTGACCTCGACGTCGAGGCCGGCCACCGCGAAGGCGTCCGTGGACTCGATGGTGCTGACGATGCCCTTCGGGTCGTTGTCCGGGATGTCGAACTTGAACGGGTTCTCATGCACGATGATGTCCGCCCCGTTGTCCTCCTCCTGTGGCTTCTGCGACTTCTCCACGAGCAGACGGATCTGGTCGATGTCGATGTTCGGGTTGCCGCCGCGCGAAGCGGTGGGGAGCCAGAGGAAGTCCGGGTGGTTCTTGTTGGACGAGCCGATCCACTCGCCGCCGTCGATCTTGCCGTCCTTGTTCACCTCGAGGATGTACTCGTAGCGATCCTCGCGCGTGTACTCGGTGATGACGTCCGTGAACGGCACCTTCGCGGGGTGCGACTCGGTGATGTAGAAGCTGGAGGCCGAGACCTCGTAGAGCTTGGCGGCGTTGTCGTTGTACGGGTACTTCGACACCACGCACTTGCCCTCGGTGCAGCTGCCGAAGCCGCACTTCTTGTCCGTGTCGTTGCACTCGTTGCCGTGGCCCAGCTGGAGCAGCTCCGAGGCGCGCTCGAGCGTGATCTCGCTCATCTCGTGCACCTTGAACTCGAGCACCGGCTGGTTCCAGACTTGGTAGTCGTAGGTGCGGTCCTCGGCGATGGCGCGCTTATGGATGCCGAGCATGTTGGCCATGATGAGGTGCCAGGTGCCCGCGTTCGTGTCGCGGCACTGCTCGTCGAGGATGCGGCCGGTCTTCTCGTCCCGCTTCACTTCCTTGTCGTTGCAGCGGCCGCCGATCATGAACGCGGAGCTGCGGTCGTACTGGGCGATGAGTAGGGCCTTGATGTCCGACACCTCGAACGTCACACCGTTGTAGGTGACCGGGTGGCGCGGCTCGGCCTCGAGCATCGCGGCCGGGACCCAAGCGTGGCACAGGCCCCACCAGGTCTCGACGCCGTCACGGTCGTCGCACTCGTCCGTCTTGCCATCGTTGTCCGAGTCGAGGCCGTCACGCGCCTCGGCGTTGCCCTTGTTCTCGGAGATCCACGTAGCGGCCGGACCGAGCTTCGCGTAGTAGTCCTTGGACCAGCTCTGGTCGGAGCAGTTGGAGGCGCTGTACGGCTTGAGGTCCATGAAGCCCTCGGGCTCCGTCCAGCCGTTGAACGCCTTGTCGTACTTCTCCGCGGGGGAGAGGTTGGTGCGGCCGTCCCAGCGGACGTTGATGCTGTCCTCGTGCGTGGGCCAGTAGGTGTCCGGCCACGGGATACGGTCGGCGCGGCCTTCGCGCGGCAGCTTGTCCAGCGAGTACTCGAGCTGGATGTTGAAGCGATCCGGGTTGTTGGCGTAGTTCCAGTGGTCGCCCTTGAGAGCGGTCCCACCCTTGCCGTCCGTCCCCGCGCCGGGGTCGATGACGGCGGCTTCCTCGGCCGCGCAGCCGACGGCGAGACCCGCCGCGAAGAGGGCGCCCGCTCCGGGTGCCAGGAACTGCTTGATTCGACCGATGAGGCTGTTGGTAGCCATGACTGGATTCTCCGCAGGTTGCGTTGCGCCGCGCCGTTTAGCACGAGCCGTGCCACCGATACAACTTGTCTTGTTCAAAGGCGAAATTTGGCACGGGGCGCGCAGGCCCCAGCGCATCGAGGGCGCTTCTCAGCTCTGCCGGCGCCCAGAGGCCCCACCTGAGGTCCGCGGCGCGCGCCCGCTTCGAAGGGCGGCGAACACCAGACCCACGAGGCCGAGTCCGAGGAGCCCGCCCGCGGGCACACCGCGCTGCTGGGCCATCCGGCAGCCGCAGCCGCCATCGTCGCTCCGCGCAGCCGCCGGCAGGGACGGCGAGAGGCCGGAGCCGCTGGTGTCCGCGCTGGTGCCGGTGTCGGTGCTGAGGCCAGCATCGGAGTCGCCGCCTGGTTGGTCGACGGCGCCCCCGGCGTCGGGGCCACCCTGGTCGTTGCCCCCGCCGGCGTCCGGGTTCGCAGGTGAGTCCTGTGCGTCGCCCGAGTTGCCCAGGTCGTCGGAGCCGCCCGGCTGGTCGGTCTCGGCGTTCACGCACACGCCCTTGAGGCAGCGGAGGCCCACGCCGCAAAGGTCTTCCGAGCTCCCCTCGTCGGCCTCGCCATCGCAGTCATCGTCTACGTCGTTGCACTCTTCCGCCTTGCCCCCGGTGGGGTCCTCGTCGCACTCCGTCGACTTGCCCGTGGCGCTGCACACGAGCTCACCGTCGGTGCACTCGTCGTCGTCGACGCTGTCGCACGGGTCGCCGACGGTCTCGAAGCCCTCGTCGATCGTACCGTCGCAGTCGTTGTCCTGGCCGTCGCACAGCTCCACCGTGCCGGCGCCGGGTGTCTCGGCGCACTCGAGCTGCGTGCCGTTTGCGGAGCACACGTACTTGCCTCCGGCGCAGGCGTCAGAGTCGCCCCCGTCGCAGGGCTGGCCCTTCGAGCTGAACCCTTCGTCGGTGCTGCCGTCGCAGTCGTTGTCGATGCCGTCGCAGAGCTCGGGAAGAGTGGCGCCCGACTCGTCGCAGACGACTCCGGCCGTGTCAGCGGCGCAGACGAGCTCGCCGGCGGCGCACGAGTCGGCGTCTGCACCGTCACACGCGTCGCCGAGTGTGGGGAAGGTCTCGTCGATCTGGCCGTCGCAGTCGTTGTCTTTGCCGTCGCAGCTCTCTTCGGTGACGAGCTTCGTAATCGCGGCCAGCGCGACCTGGAGGTCGATCCCGCCCGAGGCGTTGTAGTAGCAGTTGTTGGCCGCCGCGCCGTCGGTCTGGGACGGGTTGCAGCCCGGCTTGGCCGTGAGGCCTGCGACGGCCATCTTGTTCAGCGCCTGGACGTCGACCTTCGCGCCGAAGCCCACGACGAAGGTATGGATGCCCTGGTTCGCGAGGCCGGTCACGGCGCCGACGATGTCGACCACGTTCTCCGCGGCTTCGCCCGGCTCGAAGGACGTGGAGCCCGGGAGGCAGTCCGGCTCGTTGTCGTAGTCGCCGCTGATGCAGCAGTCTTGCGAGCCGTCGGTGATCAGCAGCGCATAGCCGCGGCGCTCGGAGGTCTGGATCGCCACGTCCTGGGCGGCGGAGATCGCCTGGAACATCGGCGTGTCGTGCGTTCCCGTCGGGCCGCCCCAGAAGGTGGCGCCCCCCGGGACCAACAGGCTCGCGAACGCGGCGTGGTTGTTCAGGCCAAACCCAATCTGGGGCGTGGGGTCCAGCGCGCATCCCCCACCTGCGGGCTCCGGGAACATGAGGAGGCCGAATCGGATATCGCCCTGCAGGCTGCTGGTGGTGCTGGTGAGCGCCGTCGTGGCCTGCGTGTACTTCGAGGTGGGGTCGGACGCTTTGCCCATCGAGCCGCTCACGTCGAAGATCACGAGCACGTTCGGCTCATTGCACTGCGGGATTGCGCTCGCGTTGGACGCGAGGGCGAGGATTGGCAGGACGATGCGTCGCATGTGGGCGGCCTCCTTCAGGGTCGCGGGCGGCCCGGGCGGGCGCCAGACAGAGCTGAATATTTATAAACGACCCCGGATGCAACGGTTTTTCTCTGCCGGGCTCCTGCCGCGCGAGCCCCCCTCCGCAGCACGTCGGCTTTCGGGTACGCTCTCGCGACTCACGGACGGGAGGTACGGCGATGGATCTGAGCGTAGGGGTCGTGATCATGGGCGGTGGACGCGGGACCCGCCTCGAGCCACTCACGCTGCGGCGGTCGAAACCGGCGGTCCCGGTGGGCGGGAAGTACCGGCTGGTCGATATCCCCATCTCCAATGCGCTTCACTCGGGCATGGGAAAGGTGCTGCTGCTCACGCAGTTCAACTCGCACTCGCTCCACCGACACGTCCTCAACACCTACAAGTTCGACCACTTCGGACAGCGCTTCATTCAGCTGCTCGCGGCGCAGCAGACGCCGGGCAACGACAGCTGGTTCCAGGGGACCGCCGACGCCGTGCGGCAGAACCTGCCCTACATCGACGAGCTTCGGACCGACCTCGTGCTGATCCTCGCGGGCGATCACATGTACCGCATGGACTACCGGGCCATGGTCCGCACGCTGGCGGAGTCGGCCGCCGACCTCGTGGTCGCGGTTCAGCCCGTCCCCGAGTCGGACACGTCGGGTTTCGGGATCCTCAAGGTCGACACCGGTGGCCGCATCACGGACTTCCGGGAGAAGCCGAGCAACGCGGAGCAGCGCGAGGGCTTCGCGCTGGGCGAAGACTGGCTCATGAACCGCGGTCTTCCGGCCAATCGCCCGTACCTGGCGTCGATGGGCATCTACCTGTTCCGCAAGAGCGTGCTCGTCTCCGCGCTCGACAATGACTACGCGGACTTCGGCCGGGACATCATCCCGCGCCTCGTGGGCACCCACCGGGTGCAGTCGCACTTCTACACCGGGTATTGGCGCGACATCGGGACCATCGGGTCGTTCTTCGACGCGCACATGGACCTCGTGAGCGAACACGCGCCGTTCCGCTTCGACGCCGCGGACTGGCCGATCTACACGCACGCCCGCAACCTCCCATGCGCCCGCGTGTCGAACTCCACGTTCCAGCGCGCGCTGCTCGGCGACGGCACCGTGATCATCAACTCCACGGTCGAGGAGTCGATCATCGGCGTCCGGTGTCACGTGCGTGGCGCCACGATCCGCCGGTCGCTCGTCATGGGGGCCGAGCCCAACCCGCTGCCGTCGGCCCCGGAGGCCCCGCCCGTGGGCATCGGCGAGGGCACCCTCATCGAGAAGGCCATCGTCGACCTCAACGCGCGCATCGGGCGCAACGTCCGGATCGCGAACGACGCCGGCGTGCTCGAGGGCGAAGGCGACGGGTGGGCGATCCACGACGGGGTCATCGTCATCCCGAAGGACGGCGTCGTGCCCGACGGGGTCCACCTCGGCCGAGGCTGAGGGCTGCACAGGCGTCGAGGCCTTGTCGGTGGCGGTGGCCGTCCTAATTTGGAAGGCGTTGCCCAAACACCCACCTGACAAGGAGCTCCAAACGTGATCCTCAACCAGCTGAAGACCATCGCCCTGCTCGGCGTCTTGTCCGCGATGCTCGTGGGCATAGGCGGTGCGCTCGGACCGAGCTTCCTCTGGCTGTTCGCCATCGTGGCCGTCGCGATGAACCTCGGCGCCTACTTCTTCTCGGACAAGCTCGTGCTGCGCATGAGCGGCGCTCGGGAGGTCTCGCCGGCCGAGGCCCCCGCGCTGCACCGCATGGTCGACGAGCTCGCCCGCGCCGCGGAGCTTCCCAAACCCCGGGTCTACGTGACCCCGGAGGCACAGCCCAACGCCTTCGCGACGGGACGCAATCCAGCGAACGGCGTCGTGGCGGTGACCCAAGGGTTGATGCAGGTGTTGACCGAGCGGGAGCTGCGCGGCGTGCTGGCGCACGAGCTGGCGCACATCAAGAACCGCGACATCCTGGTGTCGTCGGTGGCCGCCATGTTCGCTACGGCGGTGAGCTCGATCGCCAATGCGATCGGTTACGCGGCGATGTTCGGCGGCTCGTCGTCCGACGAGGACGAAGGCGGCGGATCCATGGCCGGGGGGCTGTTGCTGTCGTTCCTGGCGCCCATCGCGGCCTCGCTCGTGCAGTTCGGCATCTCGCGATCGCGCGAATACATGGCGGACGAGACCGGCGCGCGGATCTCAGGGGACCCCGAGGCGCTGGCGAGCGCACTCGAGAAGCTCCAGCTAAGCGCTCAGCGTATCCCCGCGCATCCAGCGCCTGCCACGGCGAGCATGTACATCGTCAACCCGTTCTCGGCGTTCGGCTCGAGGATGCTCTCGCTGTTCTCCACGCATCCCCCCATGGAGGAGCGTGTGCGGCGTCTGCGGCAGCTGGCCGGAGCGTCGCACGGCGAGCGGCCGGCCTATCGGGCTTTCTAAGGGGACGCGACGCGCCGACGCGCGCCGGTTGGCCGGCGGCGTCGTCGAAGATGCTCAGCAGCGTGGGGGGCTACCCCACGCCGGCGTTCAACGCCCTTCGCGGAGCTTCTTCAGGATCAAGGCCTTGCGCGCTTCGCCTTCGGGCGTCGCGGCAGGCGTGGCAACGCGCCGGGTCATGGCTTCGAGCGCTTGCGCCTCGAGCATCGCGAGCTGCGCCCGCGTCTCGGGGTGCGCCTGACCCTTGAGCTCGTGCTTGCCACCGAACGACCCTGCGCCTGAGCGCATGCGGAGGAGGCGTTCCTCCTCGTGAGTCAGCGTGCCAGCAGGGAGCGCCTGGAGAGCTGCCTTCACGTTCGTTCGAGTCTCTACGGTGGTCGTATTTCGCTTTTCCTTCACGGCAAACCTCCGGGGAACACCATCCGCTAAGCGAGTATCGGCCGCATCCGTAAGAAACGAAAGAAGAGCGGCGGTCCGATCCGCAGGGTCATATACGCCGGGGGCGGGGGGTGCCCACCAGCCGACGCAGAATACGGCCCGACCTTGGAGCCTCCAAGAAACTTATCCACTGCGCCCGATCCATCGACATGTGGTTGATTCAATGGTTGTTTTTGGCTCTATTGGGGTGTGCGTTCGTGCGGGTTTCCACGTGCGCTGATCGCCAGGAAGCTACTGACAGGCCGCGTCGTAGCGAATACGCACGGACTGACCTGGACCCGGAAAACAGGCCCCCGTCGGTTCAAAGACGACCTCATTCGAGGCCTCGATCCAGCTCCACCCGGAGCTGCAAGCGACGCCGGCCACCAGAACTTCGAGGGTCTCCGGCACTGGGAGCTCCGTCAGCGGGAACGTGTCGTTGGGCTTGAACGCGTCGGCGCCGATCTCCTGAAGCACCGGGGCGGTCTCGGGATCGCCGAACGAGCAGATGGAGAAGCTCTTGCCGTTCATCTGACTCACGGCTTCGTGGTAACGCCGCCCGGCTTCGGCGCCGTTCTTCGGCCCCCAGCCCTGTGAGGAACACTGGTCGTCGCAGGCCGCGCAAGCGTTGCCGCCGCCCCCGCACCCACCGGTGGGGACCTCCGAAGTCGGCGGATCGCCGACGATGGCGTACGCCTTCATCAGGCCCGGCGGCTTCAGAGACTGGAAGAACGCCACGAAGTCGCTCACACCCGTCTCGCAAGAGTGGTCGTCCTCGTCCGTGACCCACACGATGGCCAAGATGGCATCCGGACGCACGAAGCCGGCGTTGGCGCCGCCACACTTCCCCGACACGCACTCGAGGCCCTCGACGCAGCCCGCGCCTTGCGTGCAGGGCACGTCGCTCTCCACCAGCATCCCAGGCTGCAGCGCGAACCACGCGGTCTGAAGGCCCCGTTCGTCCCCGCTGCCGTTCGTGCCCACGCTGGCCGACAAGGCGAAGCTCCATGGCCACGCATTGTTGGCGATCGGCCGTCTGATTCGACCTCCCTCGCCCGGATCCGTAGTGGTCACCGCGATGCGGTACGACACGTTCCACACTGCCGCCGCGTCGACGAGCGCCTGGAAGCCGTCCACCAACGCGGCCTGCTCGTCGCCCATGGAGCCGCTGGAGTCCACGACGAACAAGATGTCGACCGCGAGCTCCTTGGCCTGAACGAACGCGTCCTCACGAGCCGCGGTAGTGGCGCCCACCCCCAGCACGTGGACGGTCGCGGCGCCGCCGTCGGCCGCCTCGAAGCGGAGCTGGCAGTCGAGGAGCCCGCCACCTGTCGGGGCGAAGCTCACGGGAACCTCCACGGCGGTCACGGGGTGGAGCGGCGCGGGGAGGGGCGGCGGCACGAGCGCAAGGGCGGGGCAGTCCGAGGTGTCGATGGTTGCGAGGTTCAGCGGGGCGTCGCCCGTACGAGTGAGCGACACGGTCTGGGCGGGCGCGCTGCACCCCGGGTTGGTGAGCCCGAAGGTGAGCTCTGTCGGCGTGGCCACGATGCTGGCCTCTCCGACCACCGCCCGCAGCATCGGGGGCACTCCGCCATAGGGGGAAGGTGTGGTCAGCGTGGCAGAGGCGTTGAGACCCTTCGCGAACGTGAGGAGGGGCAGGGCAGCTCGAGGTCCAGCGGGCACCGTGGCCTCGAAGCGGATCGGGATGGAGAGGCTGTCGCCGAAGAGCAGCACGGTGCCCAGCGCGGGTGGCTCGAGGCCCAGCCGGAACGACGGGGCTCGTGTGGGGTCCGGCTCGCAGAGGCCATCATTCGACAGGCAGTCGACGAAGGCGAGCGTGCGTAACTCGCAGGGGAGAGACCCAGCGTTGCTGACGTTGAGCGTTCGGTCCACCACGGCGCCGGCCACCACTGACCCGAACTCGAGCGTCGCTGGCGAGAGCTCCGGGAGGCACTCTGGAAACGGGGCGAGGCGAGCGCGAAGGCTGACCGTGGCCGGCGCGGCTTCGTCGGTGGTGATCGTGACTCCTGACCACACCACTCCCTCCGCTTCGCCTGGGTTGGTGAAGCTGACGCCGACCCGCGCCTCGCCACCGGGCGCTAGCACGACGGGGAGTGTGCTCGGCGTTATCGCGAAGCCCGGGTGTCCTTCCTGGGACGGGGCCACCTCCAGGATCGTCAACGGGGCGCCCCCGGAGTTGACCAGTCGGAGCATTCGCTCATGGCGATGGAAGGCCGCGACCACGCCGAGATCGAGGAGCTCATCCGGGACTGTCTGAAGCGCCGGCCGCGCGCTGCGCCCGGCGACAGTCACGGTGCGCGTGGGGAGCACATCGCTGCTTTTAACCTCGAGGACGCCCAGCACGGGGCCCGGCAGCTCCGTGGTGGGCGCGAAGCGCACGGTGAGGGCCTTGCCCGCGCCGGGGCTCAAGGTGAAAGGCGTGGCTGGGGGGGCCAGGAGGGCCAGGCCGGGCTCACCCTGGAGCTCGAGGGAGTGGACCGTGAGGTCGAGGTCGCCCACGTTTGCCAGCGTGACCGTGTCTACCGCGGAGTCTCCCGGCACGACCGTCCCGAGGCTCAGCTTTCCGGGAGACACCGAGAGGCCAGGAGTGATGGCCCGCCCCGCGATCTCGATCAGGGTGTTGTCTGCGGCGACGTGGTTCGCGCGAATGCGGAATCGGCCGGTGTGACGCCCGGTCCCGTGAACCGGCTCGGGCGCGTACCGCACGGACCAACTCACCGAGTCACCGGGCCCCAGCAGCAGGGGCAGGTCCGGCAGCTCGTGTGGGCCGAACGGGGCGCCGTCGTCGGTCTCGATCTGTACGGAGGCAACCTCCACCTCGTACGACCCCTCGTTCTGGAGGGTGGCCTTGGCCTCGGCGACCTCGCCCACGAGCACTGCGCCGAACGCCACATCGCCGCCGCGCAGGATCGGGTAAGGCGCGAGCGCAGTGATCGCGGCCCGCAGAGGGCCTATCGCCAGAGCGTCGTGTGCCACCTCTAGCACCGCGGCGTCGCCTAGGGCGTCGCTTGGCGCGTAGCTGACCGTGAACACCGCCGTTTCGCCGGGGCGGAGCGCCACAGCGTCGCCGGCAACGCTGAAGTCGCCTGGCGGGAGCTGCGGTCTACCGAGCTTGACGACCCCCTCGCTGCCGGCGTGCCGGACGGCGATCTCCTGGGTGGTCGAGCGTCCGAGCGGGAGCGGCTCGAACGTGAGCGACTCGGGCGACATAGCGAGCGTGATGTTGTCGCCGCGAGACAGGGTGTCTCCGCATGCAGAGAGAAGGAGGCCCAGGACCACCGCGAGACAGGGCGAGGGCTGAGCCCCGCGACGCGCCGGTCCTGGGGCGGGCCACCTCGTGAGGGCCCGTCCCACGGCCGGGTCACCCCCGGTCCGGTGGTCCGAGGGGCGCGTCATGCGGCGCTGCCCGCGACCCCGTCGGGTGCGATTCCCAGCTCGCGCGCAAGGCCCAGTACGCACGCGAGCTGTCGGCCTCTGTGGACGCGCACGTATCGAACGTGAGCCCGACGACAGGCCCGCATGAGCAGGGCGTCCATGGAGTGAGACTGGAACCCGGTGGCCCCCAGGACCAGCTGGTACTTCCCGCCGACGATCCGCGCTTCCACCTCCTGGAGCCGGCGCGGGGTCCCGTCGCTCCAGTCGAGCAGGCTGAAGCCGAACGCGGTGGTGAGCCGGTTACGTAGCGTGGGGTCCTCCCGATTCGAGACGAAGAGCGCCGCGAGCCCTTCGGTATGGGGCCGAACCGCCGACAGGAGCTCCTGGTCGCGCGTGGGGCCGCCGCTGTCGCCCTCATCCTCGTAGTCGACTACGGGGAGCCCATCCATCGTCGGGGTAACGTCCGAGGCATCCATGACGGCAGGCGGGCCGCCGAGCAGCTCCTGGAGGCGCTTCAGATGGCGACGTTGACGGCGTTCGTCGACCGTATCCACCGTGAGCCCCAAGACGAGCTCGCGATGGTCCCGCATGTGGTTCAGGATCCGCTCGGGTGGGAGGACACCGAGGGCCTCCATGACCCACGCGCGGACCGCGTCATCAGGCGCCCCAGGCTGGGGACGGTTCTTGACGAGGGTCTTGCGCACCTGCTGCTGCCGCTTGGCCTCGGGGTCTTCGCGGAGGTCGGCCGCCCAGCTCCGAACTGGGCTGTAGCGCTCGTCCACCAGCTGCAGCAGGGGCGCGCTCTGCGACGCGGCGGCGAGCCACCGGATGCGACCCATCGTGGCGCCCCAGAGCGCGAAGTCGATCGGTGACGCGCGAAGCCAGCGCCCGAGCCGCGCCCAACGCATGAGCGAGTCCCGAAGCTCCCCGGCCGGACGTCGGATGTCGTCCGTAACAGGCGGCGGGGCCTTGTCGACCGGTCCGGCGACGCGCTCGACGAATCGGCGAAGCTCGGACAGGCGATCCGCGGGCCCCAGCGGCGCCGGCTCGAGGCGGGCTGCGTCGGCCCAGCCGTACTCGTCGAGCCCGGCCGCCTCGTCGCGCTCCTCCACCTCGCGCAGCCGCTGTTCTGCCAGCTCCGCCGCGGTGGCCCAGGTGAGCAGGGCGCGATCGCGGGGCGGCACGTTCAGCTCCTTGCCCACGTCCGCCGGCGCGGCGTCTACTTGGAGCGCGTTGACGGAGCCCGGCCACCAGAGCTTCGCGAGGCCCCCGAGCCGTCGAGCCACCTCGGTGACCAGCCCCACGACGCGTGGGTAACGCCCCGAGGCGTCCTGAAGCGCCCTGGCGTGACAGATCCAGCCGAGCAGCTGGAGGCGCTGCCGTTCGCGGCTCATGAGCGCGAGCTCTTGGCGATGCGACTCGACCACTATCAGCAGGTCGTTGACCTCGCCCAGCGCCGTGTCCACATCGAGGGTTGCGCGAGGCGTGGCCTCCACGACGGGCACGGCCACATATGCCAGCGTCTCGCTGGGCGGTGGCGCTTCGTGCACAGAGGGGAGCTCAACCTGGGTGCGGGCCTCGCTGGCGGGCTGCGGCCCCTCCGCGGGCATGGTGGGTTGCGCTGCGGCTGGCGGGTCTGGCGGCGCGACCACGCGCGCGGGCTCCGCGACCTGTGAAGGGCGCGCGGCACGTGACGCCCGGGAGGGGTACATGCAGCGAAGGGCGTCGATGAGCGCGTCGTCCTCTGTGGCGCCGCGTCCAAACCACCGCTCGGGACCGCCTGATACAAGGCACTCGAAGAAGCCGCCCGCGCGGACGTGCACGACGTAGCCAAGGCTCGCGAGGTGGAGTCGCGCCACGGCGAGGTCTGGGGTGTCTTCAGTCCACACAGCTGTCCTCGCAGGTCGTGTCGGGCCCGGCCCAGGTGCCTGTGACGAAAGAGCACTGCGTCACCGACAGCGAAGGATAGCAGTTTACGCCGACACAACACGCGCCTAGGGGGTCTTCGCACGCTGAGGGGCAGGTGCTGCCGATCCCCTGCCACTCCGCGGTAGCGGCGGCGCAGCTCGCGACCGGGCGCATGCTGCACCCGTTGAACACGTCGCAACACGCGCCGAACTCCGGGGATTGGCACTGACCTGAGCACGCTTCGCCCGCGAGGAACTGGCCCGGCGTGGCTTTGCACGCGGCTTCCGAGACCACCGCGCAGCCTGCGTCGGCGGTGCAGCACGCGCCGGAGCCCGACGGGATGGGACAAGCCAGGCCGTCGCACAGGGTGCCGGCGTCGAAGGTGCCGCCCTGCGTGACGCAGGCCTGATGCTCGAGGTTCACGCAGTCGGCCTCCGCAGGGCCCGCGGTCAGACCGGAGAAACAGCACGCGCCAAGGGCGACGCAGAGCCCAGCGGCGCACGTTGACGCGTGCCCGGCATAGGTGCCGTTCACAGCGAAACACGCGCTCACCGTCGACTCATGGCAGGCGCCGTCTGGAGCGCAACACGCGCCGGTCGGCGCCGGGGAGCCGCACGCATCGCAGGTGGTGCCGTCACCGCGGTAGTTCGCGGGACACGCGGCGGCGGCGAGAACGTCACATCCCGTCGGGCCGCAGCACGCGCCCGGGGACGTCCCACACGGCGCTTCGGCGCAGCTTACGCCGGTCCCGGCCGGGCTGCCTCCCGAAGACAGGCAGCTCTGATGAGGGAGCGAGGAGCAGCTGCCGGCAGCGCTGCAACACGCCCCCGAGGGCCCGCAGGTGCCCTCCGGCAGCTCGTCTGTCTCGCCGTCGCAGTCGTCGTCCAGGGCGTTGCAGCGCTCGGCGGTGGGCTCCTTTGCGTCGCAGCTGGTCAGGGTGGCCTGCACGCAGCGGCGCCGCCCCGAGCACGTGCCGTGTTCGTTGCCGCGAAGACAGGGCGTGCCGTAGTTCAGCGACGACCAGGCCGGATCGCAGGCGCAGGTGCTCGTGTCCGGGAGGCAATACCCGTCGGTGCAGCTGGCGCCCGCGGGGCAGCCCGCGGCGCAGTCCGTGCTGCAGAAGGTCCCGCCGGCCCCCGTCGCGTCCAACGGACGACAGCGGTTCACGCGCATCGGGTGCCCGGGATCGGCGCACTGCGCGTCGTCCTCGCACGGTCGGCAGTAGGTGGGGTGCGAGGGAAGGCACTGCAGCACGCCGTCGCGTGCTTCGCAGGCATGTCCAACGGGACACGCCAGGAGATATCGAGCGAGGTCGCAGGCGCCGGTGTCGGGGTTGCAGTCGATTCTGCCGACGCAGGGGTCGGTCGGGGCATCGCACACCACCGGGTCGGAGGCGCTACCTACGCAGAGACCGTCGATGCAGGTCCCGGCGTGATAGCAGGGCACGGTGCAGCTGGCGCCGTCGGGCCGCGCGCTGGGGCGGCACCCGGCCAGAGGGTCGCAGAGGATCGGGGTACAGGCGGTCCCCCCGTCGCACGCGATAGGGGTCCCGACACACGAACCCTGGCGGCACTCATCTGCTTCGGTGCACCGGGATCCGTCATCGCAGGGCGAGCGATCGGTGAGGCCCCCGCACGGGCCGGTGACGACGATGTCGAGGGTGAGCGTGGGGATGGCGACATCTATCGAGGGGACCGGCGGCGCCTGTGGCTCGGACTCGGACGCACATCCGAGGACCGCGGCGACTGCGAGCCCACTCAGCCGAGCGGCGGCCCTGCCCGCCGATTCCGTGCGGGACCCCTGTGCGAGACAGGGAGGCGCGCCGCGCCAGCGGCTCATGGACGCGACTTTATGAGCTCCCGGACGTACTTCTCGTTGGGGGCTGTGCGCTTGTAGAGGCGCTTGTACGTGTCGAGGTACTTCATGTAGGCGTCATCGGCGAGGCGGTAGACGCCGAGCTCGCGCTGGATGTTGCCGATGTAGAAGTACACGTCCGGGAACTCGTTGTGCCCGCCCACGGCTACGACCTGGTTGAAGTAGTCCAGCGCCTCCTTGTGGAGCGGATCGCCGGGCTTGCGGAACGCCTGCTTGCCCCACTCGTGCAGCGACACGCGGCCGAGGTAGTAGTTGGAGCGGACGTGCGTCTTCGAGTAGTGCTCGCGGACCAGGAGGAAGTACGCCTTGGCCTCCAGGACGAGCGCGCCGTCCTGAGTCTCTTTCGTCTGCAGCTTGTAGAGCTCTTCGCCGTAGCGCGCGATGTAGTCCGAGCGCGCCGAGTCCAGAAGCAGCGCGTCTTGGAAGTTCTTCAGGATCTCTTCTCGGGGGCGGCCCAGCTTCGACGCCAGGACACCCCGATTGAAGTAGACCTCTGCGTTCGGGATGATTCGAACACCCGACTGAACGCGCTCGTACTTCCTGTAGGCGGTGAGGACAGCGTCGTACTGTTCGAGCGCAGCGAGCAGGTCGCGCTTCTTACCCATCTCCATCAACGACTTCGCGAGGAACTCCCGATATTGGACGTTCTCCGGGTCCTTGTCGCGTGCGTTCGAGAAGGCCAGGACCGCCTTCGAGAAGTCCGGTCGTTGCTCCAGCGGGACGGTCTCGCCTTCCTTCTGACGGCGCTCCGCCTCGTCAGCGAGCCGTCTCTGCCGACCGTACTCGGCGAGCCCTGCGAAGTAATAAGCCGGCGCATAGTTGCGGTTGATCGCCACGGCGTGCTCGAGCACAGCCATGGCTTCCTCGTAGCGCCCCTTCTGGACGTACGCGTGGCCCAGCTTGACCAGCGCGTCGAGGTCCTTCGGGTTGGCCTCCAGGTGTCGCTTCAACACTTCGATCGCGCGGTCCGGGCGGCCCGACATAATCAGCGCTTCGGCGAAGGCCAAGCTGATGTTGGCGTTGGTCTTGCCCTGATCGAACAGCTTGTCGAAGTGGGTAATAGCCAGCGCCGGCTGACCCAGCGCGACCAAGAGCGTCGCGAGGCTCTCTCGCGCCTGAGCGTTGGCCGGTTGCACCTTGACGACCTGCGTCAACACTTCCCGCGCCTCGTCGAAGCGACCCTGTTTGGCGAGCAGCTCACCGCGCTCGACGGCGATGCTCATCGCGGCCTCCGACTCGGCCCCTCCGCCCTCGAACGCCTTTGCGGCGGCGTCGAGGATCACGACCGCCTTGTCGAACGCCTTCTCCCGCTTCTGGATGTCGGCGAGGCGCAGGTAGGCCTCGAGGTGCTTGGCGTCGAACTCGATGACCTTCTCGTACTTCTTCGCCGCAAGGCTGAGCTTGCCACGCAGCTCGAGGATGTCCCCCGACATGAACAGCACTTCGGGGTTCTTGGAGAAGCTGAGCTCGGCCCTGACTGTGAGGTTCTCGGCCTCCTGCAGGTTCTCCGTGGCCTTGAGCATCTTCAGGTAGGTGCGGATGAAGGCGAGTGACTTGCAGACGTCCGCCGGGCAGGCGCCGAGACGCTCGGCCGCTCGAGTGGCGTTGCCCGTGCGGAGGTCAGCCTCGGCCAGCTCGATCATGAGGGTCTCGTCCTTCGGCGCGAAGGCGAGCGCCGCTTCGAGGGCAGCCCTTCGGTCGTCGTTCCTGTTCTGAAGCAGCGCCACCTGAGCGCGGAGGAGGTTCGCCTCGAACTCCCCGAACACGTCGTTGCCCTCTTTGGCTTTGGCCAGCGCTTCGTCCGCAATGGTGCGGGCTCGCTCGTAGCCGGCCTCGTCCTGCTTCGCGACTAGCGCGCGCGCGAGCAGCAGCCGCGCGTCGTGGTTGCTGCTGTCGCGGCTCAGCACCGACTCTGCGCTGGCGACGGCGTCGTCGAACCGCTTCTGCTCGAGCAACACGCCTCCGCGCTCCAACTGCGCCCATCCGTACTCGGGGTGCTCTTGAACGGCCAGATCGAGGAGCTGCAGCGCCTGCTCGTTTCGCTCGCGATCGCGGAACAGCAGCGCCTTGAACAAGAGATCGCGGCCGCCCGTGAGCTCGGCTGGCGTCTCCTGGGCCAGTACGATCTCGGCCTTGTCGAGCACGGCAGTCCGGTCGGTCTTTTCGTCTACCGGCTGACCCAGGAGGTCGAAGAACTCGGACGTGTAGCTGCGTCGCTTGGCTTCTTGACCCGCCTTCTCCAGAGCGGCCTTTCGTGTCTCGTCTCTGTGGAAGCGGCCCGGCCAACGGAACCGGGATTGGAGATGCAGCAGCAGGATCTGGTCCTGCAGGGCTGCCTTCTTTGTGGGGTCGGCCTCGGCCTCGGCCGCGCGACTCACCGCCTCGATCCGGGCGTCGTAGGATGTCTGGCTATCGCCAGCCGGCGGTAGCTTGTCGTCCGGCTTCTCCGCGGTCGGTCCGGCGGCCTGCCCGGGAACCGCGGCCCCCGTGAGGCGCTCCGGTGCGGGCTTCGGGTCGATCCCCTCGGGGAGGGGAGCAGCGGGATCATCGTACAGGCCGACGAAGAAGTATCCGTAGCCCAGGAGCTCGCCGGCAACGCCACCGCCCGCCACCAGGACCAAGACGGCCAGGGCCACCAACGGACCCTTGCTGGACCGCTGGCCCGCCGGCACAGCCTTGGGATCCCCCTTTCGGTTTGGGCGGGGCTTGGAGGACCCGGAGCCATCGACGATCGGCAAGGCCGCATCGCCCGGCACGTCGAGGTCGAAGCTGGCGCTGGACTGCGACTGGTTGTTGGACGGCCCGACCTCGAACTCGATGCTGCTGGTCGCGCTGGGAGCGTCGACGAAGAACGAGTTGGTGTCCGGCGCGGGCTGCGAGGCGCGGCTCGAGCGGACTGACTCCGGCTCGGGGCGGGATGAGCCTCGGCCCATCGGTGCGCTGTCCTCGCCAATCCCGACGTCGGCGAACGGGTTCTGCTCTTTTCCGAACGCGCTGCGGTTCGACAGGCTCTCGTCGAGGAGGCCCGAAAAGTCCATCTCCTCGAGCGCGCCGGCGTTGCTCTTCCCAACCACTGACCCACCACCGGTCCCAGCGGTCGCGCTGCGATCGCTGAAGCCGAAGGATCCCGCGGAAGGCCGCACACCTTGCCTGGCGGACGAGCTCACGTTGCTCTTCACGGGCCCAACGGACACCGAGTCCTCGAAGCCGAAGTCGAGCGGCGCGCTGCTGCCAGGGGTGGAGCCCTCGAACGGAGGGAAGTCGTCGAAGCCGACGGACGACTCCGAGCGACCCGGCGCCGAGCCTTCGAAGCCCATCGTCGGCGCGGTCGGGGAGACCGCCGAGGGGGGGGGGCTCGGTGGCGTGGGCGGCGGTGAGCTCCTCGTAATCGGGGGAGGGACCCCCGGATCCGAACGCCGGACGATGGGGGGCAGGTCAGGTGGGCGAGTGGCTGTGGCCTCTCTTCCGCGGCCAGTCCACACCACGTCCGTGGCGTGGTGGAGCTTGCGCCCCGTGCGGTGGTACGTGCCCGCGAGCGTGAGGTCGACGTCCTTGAGGTGTGACACCTCGTTTCTGCTGGACTTGTCGCCCGCGTTGTCGAAGCCGAGCGCGCTCTCTTCGGCGGCGACCACGCCCGGAAGGCTGATCCGCGACGGATCCGCCGCAGAGCGGTGACCGGTGACCTCGCCAACCTGAGACAGGCCCGCCCGGGACAGACCGTCGAGCTCGAAGCCGAAGTCGAGGCCATCGTCGGGCGCCGCTGCGGCGCCCTGGCGGCGCGCGTCACCCGTGGGGAACACCTCGAGGCACTCCGGGCAGGTACAGGACTTGGTCGGGTCGGACGCGCGCTCGTCGGCGACGTCAAACCACGCTCCACAGTGAGGGCAACCAAGTCTCATGTAACGTCATCCCCTCGAAGACAGAGCAGCGAGAATAGCCCTGGTCGTCTGAATTAACAAAATCGCGGCCGATACGTTGCTGCGTACCCTTTGCATTCCGGCGCTTTCCACGTGGATCATCCAGCGCCCCGTGTTACCCACACCCTGCCGGGAGCTCGAAGCCCGGCCACTAGGAGAGCGACGTGGCACCGATCGGCAACAATGGCATTCGCCTGCAGAAGTTCTTGAGCGGCGCCGGCCTGACCAGTCGGCGGAAGGGCGAGGAGATGATCGCTGCGGGGCGGGTCACGGTAAACGGCCAGGTCGTCACCGAGCTCGGCACTCGCGTGAACCCTCTCAAGGACAACGTGGCTGTCGACGGTGCCCGGGTGCGCATGGGAGCGCCTGTCTACGTCCTCATGCACAAGCCCAAGGGCACCGTCTGCTCGGAGCGCGACCCGGAGGGTCGGGCGCGGGTTCACGATCTTCTCCCGAAGGGCCTACCGCGCGTCTTCACAGTGGGCCGCCTCGACTGGGACACCGAGGGGTTGCTGCTGTTCACGAACGACGGCGATCTTGCCAAGGCCCTCATGGATCCTGTCCAGCACGTGCCGCGGGTCTACCGGGTGAAGATCCAGGGTCAGCCCGACCCGCACCTTGTCCGGCGGTTCAACGAGGGCGTTCGGCTCCCCAGTGGCTACCGGACCCGCTCCGCGCCCATCGAGCTCGTCCAGCGGACCGACACCAACGCTTGGTACGAGGTCGTCCTGTCCGAGGGCAAGAACCGCCAGATCCACCGAATGGTCGAGGCCTGCGGGCGGCGCGTCTTGAAGCTGGTCCGCGTGGCGTACGGCACGGTGCGTATCGGAACGCTTCCGCCCGGAAAGTGCCGCATGCTCACGCCGGAGGAGGTTGCCGGGCTCGAGGAGGCCGTGGGCCTCCAGCGTGGGCGCTTCGCTGGCGCCCCAGAGGCCCCCCGGGTCGGCGCGCCCCGTCCTGGCGCCCGGGCGGCCTACACACGCTCGCACTTCAAGACGGACGAAGTCCCGAAGGAATCGCGTGGGGCCGGCCGCCCCCGAGCGCCGGCGAAGCCCGCGGAGTCCCGCCCGTCGCCTCGAGCTCCGGCCAAGCCCGCCGGGTCGCGCCCGTCGCCTCGAGCTCCGGCGAAGCCCGCCGGGTCGCGCCCGTCGCCTCGAGCTCCGGCGAAGCCCGCCGGGTCGCGCCCGTCGCCTCGAGCTCCGGCGAAGCCGCCGGGGTCGCGCCCGCCGCGCAAGGGCTGATGCCCGATGGCGCCTCGAGCGCCGCCGAGCCCCGTCGCCGCCCTGCTGCCCTTGTACTTCGTCCAGGGCATGCCCTATGGCTTCCAGGGCAAAGCACTCAAGCTCCACCTCACCGATCAGGGCGTTAGCCTCACCGCGATCTCGCTCGCGGGCCTGCTCGCCCTGCCCTGGCTGTTGAAGCCCCTGATCGCGCCCTGGGTGGACCGGTTCGGCACCCGCCACCAGTGGATCCTGCCGCTGACGTTTGGCCTGGTGGTGCTGCAGCTGGCCGCGGCGTGGCTCGATCCTGTGACTCAGCTCGTGCCGCTGCTCGGCCTGCTGCTCGCGATGAACGCGCTGACAGCGGCGCAAGACGTCGCGGTGGACGGCCTCGCCGTCGATCTGCTCTCCGGGGCGGCGCTAGGCACCGGCAACGGCGCTCAGGTCGCGGGTTACAAAGTGGGCATGCTGGTGGGCGGGTCCGCGCTCATCGTGGTGTTCGCCGACTGGGGGCATGTTTTCCTCACCATGGCGGCGTGCACCGCCACGGGCGTGCTCCTGCACCTCTACTGGGTGCGCGACCTCGCTGCGCCGACCCTGTTTCCACCGCGCCCCGATGTCGCCGTAGATCGTGGACTTGCCGCCGTTCCCGCTCCGCGTGGGGCCACCTTTGCCCACATCGGGCGCACCCTCGCCGCCGCGGTGCGGGCTCCGGGCGGCCTCCTCCTCATCGGCTTCATCGCCTCCTACAAGGTGGGCGAGTCGATCTCGGACGACCTCTGGAAACCCTATCTGCAACGAGGACTTGGGACGTCCAAGGAGACCTTGGCGCTATGGGATGCCACCTGGGGAATGGGCTTCTCGATCGCGGGCTCGACCATTGGGGGCCTCCTCGCCGCGCGTTACAGCCCTCTCCGCGCGGTGACCTGGGCCATGGCTTCGCGCCTCATCCCCGCGGTAGCCTGCCTCGCCTGCGTGGTGTGGCCCCCTGACCCGCCTGCGCTCATCGCCGTGACCTGCGTCGAGGAGCTCACGGGCGGAGCCCTCACACCGGCCATGTTCGCGCTCATGATGGGCTCCGTCGACCGACGTATCGGCGCTACTCACTTCACCGTGCTCGCGGCCGTGGAGGTGGCCGGCAAGGCGCCGGGCGGCCTGCTCGCCGGAGCGCTGGCCGAGGGGGTTGGATGGCAGGGGGCCTTCTCGCTGGCGCTCGGCCTCACGGCGGTTGCGCTGTGCTGGCTCCCCGTCGTCCGCTCGCTACAAACGGAGCGTCTCCGATAACACCATCGCGGCGCGGAGGGGGCGTCGAGGGGCCGTCGCCGCCACCGGCAGAACCTCAGCGACCGGCAGCGGCGGTGCTGCAGCGGTGGGGCGCTCGGCCTCCGCGGGTGGTGCCGCGCGTCTCTTGCGTCGACGCTTGCGTGGCTCCTGCGCGGGCCCGCTCTCCCGTGCCTCGTTCGCCTCCTCGCCTGCCTTCTTGGCCCGCTGGTAGGCCCACGCCCCGGCGTACGAGAGCGCGGCCAGGCCAACCTGGAGCAGGAGCTCCCACCCCTTGTCAGCCACGAGGTTCGCTCGGTCCGGTCAGGTCCGGGCGCCCGTTCGTGCGCGGTCGAAGCCCACCGATGGGAACAGCGACTCGCTCCCGACCCCGCACGTTCTGCTGCGGCCAACGTGCTGTGGGTGGGTGCCTCAGGGCGATCGCCAGCGCCAGCTCTTCGCGGCGAGGCGTCACGCGGGGCCCTTCGCGAGGTTCTCACGCATCTGGGTGTCAGCCATGAGGTTCTTGTATTGGTAGAAGTCCATCACGCCCAGCTGGCCCTTCTCGAAGGCCGCCGCGATCGAAACGGGGATCCGTGACTCCGCCTCGATGAGGAGCGCACGCATCTCTTCGAGCTTGGCGCGGTTCTCCTGTTCCAGCGCCACGGCTTGGGCGCGGCGCCCTTCAGCGCGGGCCTGCGCGATGTTCTTGTCCGCCTCTGCCTGCTCCATCTGGAGCTTGGCCCCGATGTTGGCGCCCACGTCGATGTCGGCGATGTCGATCGACAGGATCTCGAACGCGGTGCCGGCGTCGAGCCCGCGGGAGAGCACGTTGCGCGAGATGCTGTCGGGGTTCTCGAGGACCTGCTTGTGATCGGTGGCCGAGCCGATCGTGGTGACGATCCCCTCGCCCACGCGAGCCAGGATGGTCTCTTCTCCGGCGCCGCCCACGAGCTTCTCGATGTCGGCGCGGACCGTCACGAGGCTCACCACGGCGAGCTGGATGCCGTCCTTTGCGACCGCGGTGACCCTTTGTGTGGTGATCACCTTCGGGTTGACGCTCATCTGGATCGCCTGTTGGACGTCGCGGCCCGCGAGATCGATGGCCGCCGCGCGGTTGAAGTTGAGCGGGATGTTGGCCTTCGAGGCGGAGATCAGCGCGTTGACCACGGCGACCACGTTCCCGCCCGCCAGCGCGTGGCTCTCCAGGGCGTCCGTGGAGACGTCGATGCCGGCTTTCATTGCGCTGATACGCGCGTGCACGATGAGCGCGGGGTTGACTCGCCGGAGACGCATCGCGATCAGCGTCGGAATCCCGACCTTGCACCCCGAGAACCAGGCGGCGATCCACACTCGGAGCGGTACGAAATAGAAGAACACCATTACTGCGGCCACGATGGCGCCTAGCGCCGCCACGGGTCCGAATTCCCTGAAGCTCATACCGACTCTCCTCTGGCCGCGACCTCGATCCGGCCTGGTCTTGCATCGATCACAAAAACCGTCGCGCCGGCGGCAATGTGGGCGCCCGAGCTCACGACGTCGTGGACCCCGCTCGCGAAACGGGCCTTGCCCGAGCCGAGCACTGGCGTCACGGCCGTCCCGACCTCGCCCCGTGTCACGGGGACCTCCGCCGCGTGAGCGCCTCCGCGGATCGCGTCCGCCAGCACGAGTCGCTCCACCACGCGGTTACGGGGCAGCCAGCGCAGCAACAACAGGAAGGCAGCGAAGGTGGCGCCGAGCGCGGCCGCGGTGCGCCAGAGCGCGGCCTGCAAGGCCCCGACCTCCCACGCCAGCTCCACGTCGCCCCCCACCAGCGCCATCCCGAGGGCAACGAGCACGGCGCTTACGCCGAGGACACCGGGCACGACGTGGCCCGGCACGAACAGCTCCACCCCGATCAGGATCAGCCCCAGGAGCAACAGCAGCAGCTCTTCGAGGCCCGCGAGCTGCGCGAACAGGTGACCGCCAAAGAAGAGACCGAAGGAGACCAGCGCGAGAGCGCCGCCGACCCCGAAGCCAGGGGCTTTGAACTCGACCATGATCCCCAGCACGCCGAGCGACATCAGGAGCCCCGCAACGGTGGGGTCCGTGAGCCACCGCGTCAGCGACTCCGCCCACGCGATCTCGCGGCTCTCGATTCGCGCCCCCTCGGCGCCCACACGCGCCAGCGCCGTGGGGATGTCGGCGGCAGCGAAGTCCGCCACGCACCACGCCAGGAGCTCGGCCTGGGTCAGCGTGGTCAGCTTCCCCTTGGGCTTCAGCCCCGGGACGTCCACGTCCGCGTCCACCATGGACTCCGCGAGCACGGGGTCTCGGCCTCGGGCCTCGGCGGCGGCGCGGAACATCCCGCGCACCGCGGAGACGAACTTCTCACCGGTCTCCTCGGGGACGCCGCCCTCACCGACCAGGATTGGCGTGGCTGCCCCCATGGTGGCGCCCGGCGTTACGACGATGACGTCGCTGGCGTACGCGACTAGCGCGCCCGCGCTCAAGGCGTGGGTGTCGATGAAGGTGATGATCGGGACCCGCGAGCGCAGCAGCGCGTCCTTGATCAGCTGCGCTGAGTCCACCCGCCCGCCCGGCGTGTTCATGTGGATCAGGATCGCCGAGACGTCCGAGCGCGCGTTTGCCTCGTCCACGGCGCGGACGATGTACGCGGCAAGGCCCGGGTCAATTGCGTCGTGGAGGTCCACACGGAGCACGCTGCCTCCGGTCGCCACGGACCGCCAAACCCGGGTGCAGGCTGCTCTCTCGCCGGGACTCGAGGTCTCGAGTCCGCGCCGCGCCTCGGGCTCGGCTTCCCGTGGCTGGGCGAACGCCGCCGCGGTCGCTAGTACCCCCAGCCAGACGATGCAGCTGCGCGAGTTCATCCGGCGCTCAGCACGAACGGATAGACCAGAACGCATGGCTCCTTGTCGGGGATCGGAAAGGGGAGGGGGCGCAGGACGGCGAAGACGCACCGCGTGAACTCCTCGTCGCGGAAGGTGTCGCCCTGGACGCCGAGGAACTTCGCCGTGCCGGTCTTGTCGATGTGCATCTCGACCTCCAGCCGTCCGCCCGCGTTGGCGTTGCGGCCCAGCGCCGCGCGATAGCAACGTGTGATGTCGTCGCGCCGCGGCTTCACCACGGACTGGACCGACTCGACGGTGCAGCCGAAGACCCTCTCTCCCTCGGCGACGTCCGCGAGCACTTTCGGGGCCTCGGGTGGTGCCGCGCGCTTCGAACATCCTCCGCAAGCGAGCGCGCCTGCCACGAGTGTGAAAGCGACGCGGAATGGACTACAGTGGCGCCCCATGCCTCAACCCTCCCGACTCCACGACACCCCTCCGGGTTTCGGCGTTCTGTCGCGTGTGCTAGCAGCTGCCGTGGTCTGGCCCGCGCTCGCGATGCTCCTTGTCGCCCTTGGGGTGGCAGGCTGCAAGAAGTTGGACGCCACGCCGGCCCCGGCCGCAGCACCGCCCCCGGTCCCCGCCACCGCGCCACCGGCGGCGCCACCTCCGACCGCGCCACCTCCGACCGCGCCACCGCCGCCCTCCACGGAGCCAAGCGCCCCTGACGCCAGCGCAGACGTCAGTGCGCCGCCGGCGCCCCAGGTCCCCCCGGTCCCCCAGGGGGTGGCCGGCGCGCCCGCTGAGCTCTCGGATGTTGCCGCGACGCGAACCTTCCGCGAGACGCGCCAGCTCTGCCTTCGCGCATGCAACAAGCTCCAGCAATGCGGGACGGGCGGAGACGGCGTATCCACCTGCTACGCCGCCTGCAAGGCGGCGCTCACCGACGTGGCTGCCGCGTCGCCCGAGCAACACGAGCACATCGCCCGTTTCCGCGCGCTCGATGCGTGCGCAGACGGTCCGTGCACCGCGTTCAAGGGCTGCGCGGACGCCAATGCACCGATCGAGGAGGCGTTCCTCGAGCACCCGCCGCTCTCGCCGAAGGGCGCCGCTCCGCTGTGCGCCGCATCCTGCGAGCTCGAGGAGCGCTGCGAGCCCGAGGCTCTCAAGCTGAGGAGCACCGGCCGCGCCGGGTGTGAATCGGCCTGCGCGATCGCGGCCACCTCCGCGGACACTCGGTACGCCACGGACCGCCGCCTCCACGCGGTGCGCGCGGGGTGCCACGAGACACCCTGTGAGGGATTTCAGGCGTGCGTCGACAAGGTCATGAAGGGCCTGGAGCACCCGCACGAAGAGGAACACCGAGCACATCCGGACGCGTCGCCCTGACCCCAGGACGTCCCGAAGCCCCGAGGCCCTGGCCTCCCTGACCCGGCGGCGGCACTCCCGCCCCTCTGCTCGCCCGAGCGGCGACTCTCTCTGAGCGAGGTCTCCGATGCGCGCTTCGTCCGTCGCTCGAACCGACACCGGTCGTCAGCGCTACAACAACGAAGACTGCTTCTTCGCCGACGACGAGGCGGGCCTCTATGGCGTGGCGGATGGGGTAGGGGGCTCCAACGCGGGGGAGATCGCATCCCGCATCTTCTGCGACGTTCTGGCGGAGCACCGCGACGCGTTTCGCGTGTTGCTGACCGCCCCAGACACTGACGGAGCCGCGCGGCGCGAGGTGCTCGCGTTGATGGACTCGATCTTCCAACGCGCCTCGGAGCGGATCTACCACCTCGCCCAGCGCCACGCGGAGTACCGCGGGATGGCCACCACCGGCGTCGTGCTCGCCGTGGGACCGCGTGGGGCCGTGCTCGGCCACGTTGGGGATAGCCGGGCCTACCTCTTTCGCCCGACGGAGACGAAGCGGCTCACGGTCGACCACACGCTCGCGCAAGAGATGGTGGCACAGGGCCTCCTTCGGGAGGATGAGGTGGAGGCGTTCACGCACAAGGGCGTGCTGGCCCGGGCGGTCGGGCCTCTGCCCACGGTGCGGGTCGACACGGCGTGGCTCGACGTCGCAGCCGGCGACCGGATCCTCCTCTGCTCGGACGGGCTCTATCGCTACTTCGATGACGAAGAGCTCGGCGGCGTGGTCGCCAAGGGCATGCCTGCCGCGATCGACGCTGCCAACGCGGCGGGCGGCGCCGACAACATTACGGCGATCGAGGTGTCCTTCCAGCCTGCAACGGAGTCCCGCCGCCTCGAGGCCGGGATCCACACGCAGAGCAAGGTGCTCGCGATCCAGAACCTGTTCCTCTTCAAGTACTTGAGCTACCAGGAGCTCGTCCAGGTGCTCAAGATCGTGTTCGAGCGGCACTTTGCGCCGGGCGAGGTGGTCTGCCAGGAGGGCGATCGCGGGGAGTCGATGTTCATCGTCTTCACCGGCTCGGTAGACGTCTACAAGGACGGCGACGGACCGGGCTCAGGAGTGCTGCTCACGACCGTGGGCCCCGGTGGGCACTTCGGAGAGGTGGCCTTCATGGATGGGCAGGCCCGCTCGGCCACCGTGTTGGCCCGGGAGTCGTCCACCCTGCTCGTGATCGAGCGCGACGACTTCCACTCCCTCACGCGCACCGATCCCACCATTGCGTGCAAGCTGCTCTGGTGCTTCGTGCTCAACCTGTCGGACCGGATTCGGGACCTGACGTTGGCTCTGGCGAAGGCCTGAGACAGCCCTCGCGCGCTTCAGGCCGGGGAGCCGCGCCCCAGAAGTCGCGTGGCCAAGGTCTTGCCCGCCACCACCACGGCCCCCACGGCGAGACCCAGCACCAGCCCGATGGCCAGGTCCGCCGCGAAGGCGAGCGCGCCTCCCACGCCTGGCACAGCGTTCGCAGCCCTCATGAGCGCCTCGAGGAGGTGATGCAGCGCAGGGATGTTGTGGGTGAAGATGCCGGCGCCTACGAGGAACATCGCAGCCGTTCCCACGACTGAGAGGGTTCGCATGAGCCCCGGGGCCGCCGTCACGAGCGCCCTCCCGAGCCCTCGGGCGACCCGCGCCGCCGCGCCGTCGCCGGAGCGCCCGGCGAGATAGAGCCCGAAGTCGTCCAGCTTGATGATCCCTGCGACGAGGCCGTAGACCCCCACCGTCATGAGCAGCGCCACGGCCACCAACACGCCGACTTGCGTGACGAGCGGGTCCTTCGCCACCACGCCCAGCGAGATGACCATGATCTCGGCGGACAGGATGAAGTCAGTTCGGACGGCCCCCTTGATCTTCTCCCGCTCCAGCTCCGCGAGATCCCCCGTGTGCGAGGGCTGGCCCGTTGACGGCGCCGGCGTAGGCGCGGGCGGGGCGCCTTCCACCGAGGCCTCACCCGCGGACTTCCTGCCCTGCAGCTTGTGGAAGACCTTCTCGAATCCCTCGTAACAAAGAAAGGCGCCGCCGATCATGAGCAGCGGGATGACCATCCAGGGGAGCAGCGCGCTGATCCCCAGGGCGGCGGGCACCAGGAGCGCCTTGTTGACCAGCGACCCCTTCGCCACCGCCCACACGACGGGCAGCTCCCGATCCGCGTTGACCCCGGCCACCTGCTCGGCGTTCAGGGCGATGTCGTCGCCGAGCACGCCCGCGGTCTTCTTGACGGCCAGCTTGCTCATGACCGCTACGTCGTCGAGCAGCGAGGCGATGTCGTCGAGGAGTGCGAGGAGGCTGCTTCCGGCCATGCGAACTTCCGATGTGACCGGCCGTTGTGGCCGTTGCTGGGGCGACTCGTGGTGGGGGACGTGGCCGCGAACAACTACACGCTCGTCACGGTGCTGCCAAGCTTGGGGGCCCTCGAGGGCCTCGGCCGAAATCCTGGCCGTCCCCGAGCCGTCAAACGCCGCCCGGTTTCGCAGTCCACTGGTTTTTTGACGACCACCCCCGAGCACCTTACGGTCCCCTCCCCAGGGGGAGTGCGCCTCGCGTCCTCCCTGCGCACGTTAGTGACCTGAGGGGCTGCACCCCTCGGTCGGAGGCGGATACTCAATGCGGCAGCTCGTTGCGCTAGCCCTCTCAGCCCTCGTCCTCGCTCCTTCCGCGCTCGCGCAGGAGGGACGCATCAACGCGATCACCGATATCGCGTTCGAGGAGGGGCCCAATAACACCGTGATCGTCATCACGACGGCGTCGACGCCCACCTTCACGGTGTTCAAGCTGAGCGACCCGACCCGAGTGCTCATCGACGTCGTGGACGGCGATACGTCCCGCGTCGCCCGGAGCGTGCCGGTGCGCAACGGCGTGCTGCACGACATCGAGCTGGTTCAGCTCGACAACCGCGGCAAGCGGGTGGGTCGTGTGCAGCTCGGCTTCGACGTGGACGCGCCCTACTCCGTCAAGGCGGAGGGCGGGGTGATTCGGCTCGTTGTGGACGGCACTCAACGGAGGGAGATCACCGCGACCGGAGACGCCGAGCTCGCCAAACGAGCCCAGGACGCCATCGAGTCGGAGCGACGCCTTCGAGAAGAGCTCCGAGCCGCCCGAGAGCGCGAGAGCCGTCTCAGCGCGAGCGAGCTGGCAGCGCGCGAGGCCGAGACGCGGCTCCAGGGTGAGGTCGCGAAGCTCGCCAAAGAAGCGGAGCGGCTAGCCGGTCTGGTCAAGACCGGGGACGCAGGCGCCGCGGCCGGCGCCGAAGCAGCAACGCGTGCCCGAGAGGCCGCTCAGGCCGCCGAGGCCGCCAAGGTCGCCGCCGAGGCGCGCGTCAAGGCGCTGGCGTTGGAGCAGCAGCGCCTCGAGGACGAGCAGGGCGCGCTCGCCCGGGCCGTGGCCACGGCCGAGAAGCGGCGCACTGCCCTCGAAGCCGCGCTCGCCGCCGAGGAACGTCGGCGTGACGCAGCCCAGCGTGTTCGCCTCGAGGAGGAGCAGCTCGCCTCGGCCGCGAAGGCCCAGCGCCTCGCCGAAGAGGCCCGGATCGAAGCGCTTCAGGGCGAAGGAAAGAGCCGGGAGGTGTCCGAGTCGGAGCGCGTGGCGCAGAAAGAGGCGCTCCGCACGCTGTCCGAGGAGAAGAACGCTGCCACTCGTAAGGTCGCCGAGCTCGAGAAGGAGCTCAGCGCGTCACGCGCTGGCGACGCCAAGCAAGTGGCCCAGCTGGAGAAGGCCCTCGCCGGCGCCACTGAGAAGAACGAGGACCTCTCCGAGCGCCTCGCCGAGGCGCTGGACCGCTTCACCAAGGCGAAGGACAGCGCGAAGGGACCGGCTGAAGAGAAGGCCAAGGCGGTCGCCGAGCTCGGGAAGCAGGTGAAGCGCCTCGAGCAAGCAGTCGAGCGCGCGCGCGGCGACCTGCACACCGCTGAGAAGACCGCCGAAGAGACGGCGCGCCGCCTGGCCGCCGAGGACAAGGCGCGGGCTGCCGCCGAAGCCGAGGTGGAGACGCTTCGAAACGAGCGCGTCGCTGCCGCGCAGCGCGCCCAGAGCCTCGAGCGCGAGAAGAAGGAGCTCGTCGCGCGCTCCGAGCGTCTGGCTCGGGAGAAGGAGTCCCTGGAGGCGGCGATCGCCACGGGGCGCAAACAGCAGGGGGTCGAAGCGGTGCTGGCTTCGATGACGGCCGAGGTCGAGCGCCTCCGGGCGGAGGTCTCCGCCGCAAAGGACGCGCGGACCACCGCCGCGCGGGACCTCGGCAAGGCGGAGGACGACGTCCAGGGCGTGCGGCGCCAGCTTCAGCGCGAGCGGGACGACCTCACTGCCGTGCTGCAGAAGCGCGACCTCTTCGCCAAGGAAGTCGACGGGTTGAAGAAGCGTCGCGACGATCTGGCCGCTGACGCGACCGCGCAGGAGCGCCGCCTCGGCGCCGCCGAGGCACGCCTCGCCGCCCTGGCGACCCAGCGCGAGCGCGCTGAGGCGCAGGTCGCGGAGCTTCGCGCCGAAGTGCAGCGACTCGAAGGCCAAGAGGCCGAGGCCGACGACAAGCTGGTGCTGCAGAAGCTCCTCGACCAGCGGAAGGCGCGCGTGGCCGAGCTCGAGCGGCAGATGGCCGCAGAGCGGAGCGCCGCTCAGTCAGAGCGCAACCAGCAGGACGAGCGCCTCGCGAAGGCGCTCGAGGCCGCGAAGGCCGCCCAAAAGCGCGGCGAGACGACCGAGCGCGACCTGGCGAAGCTGAAGCAGTTCGCCGACACGCAGCGCGGCCAGAACGCCACGCTCGAGAAGAAGGTGGCAGAGCTCGAGGCCGAGAACCGGCAGATTGCAGGGCTGGAGCGCGAGCTCGAGGCACTCCGAGGGCAGACGGCGCGCCAGGTCGACCTGAGCAAGGTGAAGGACGCGGAGCTCCGCACCGCCATCCAAGAGGCCCGGGAGCGTGAGACCGCCGCTAACTCGCAGCTCGCCACCACGCGCAAGTCGCTGCGTGACGCCGAGACACGCCTCGCGGGACTCGAGCGCGACCTCGAGCGTGAACAGAAGTCGCGGACCGCGGCCGAGCGGGACCTGGCTACTGCGAAGACCACGATCGACGGCCTGAACGCTGCCTCGGAGAAGACCCAGGCGGAGCTCTCCGCAGCCCAACGGCAGGTGGCCGCGCTGGAGCGCGACGCGAAGAGGAACCAGGCCGACGTCGCTCGACTGGAGCGGGAGCTCGAGGAGGCGCAGGCCTCGGGTTCGGACGCCGCGTCCACCTCGAAAGAGCTGGCCGAAGCGCGACAGCGCCTTCGTTCGACGGAGAAATCGCTCGAGGATCTCCGCGCTGAGGCGGCCGAGGCCAAGGCGCTCATTCGTAGCAAGGACGAGGCGCTGGCGGAGGCGGAGAAGCAGCGGGACGCGGCGCGACGCGACGTCAAGATTGCGGAGGCCAACGTTCTCCGGCTCGAGAAGGCCCTCGGCAGCACCACCGACGCGGGCGCGGCGGCACGCGAGCTGGCGGATGCGCAGGCGCAACGCGACAAGGCGGCCCGCCGCGTGGAGCAGCTCGAGGTGGCCGTGGAGAAGGCCGAGAAGGTCGCCGCCGACAAGGACCACGCGCTGGCCGAGGCAACGAAGCGGCTCGAGTCTCTCGCGTCGACCAGCGACACGGCATCCCGCGAGGTGGAGCGCCTCGAGCGCGCCCTCCAGAAGGCCCAGAGCGCCGGCGCAGGCGCGGCGGACGTGGCCGCGGAGCTCGCCGAGGCCCGGTCGCATCTCCGGAAAGCAGAGGCTGAGCTGGCTTCGGAGAAGGCGGCGCGGAAGTCCGCATTGGCCGAGGCGGACAAGCGCGTCCGACGGCTCGAGGCCGAGCGAGACAAGCTGGCTGGCACGGTGGCGGCTCAAGAGAAGGCCGCCAGCGGTGCCGCGCTGGCAGACAAGGACGTGGGGCGCGAGCTCGCGCGCGCTCGCCAGAAGATCGCCGACCTGTCCCGCCAGCTCACGGTGGCCGAGGCCCGGGACGCCGCGGGCGCTTCAGCCGAGCTGGCTCGTCTAGAGCGCGAGCGGTCCCTCCTGGAGAAGCGAGTGAAGGAGCTCGAGGGCCGGGCGGCGGACCCGAAGCTGGAGAAGGCCCTCGCGGAGAGCCGACTCGAGGCCGAGTCACTGCAGCGTCAGCTGGCTGCGGCGCGGCGTGAGAAGGGCGATGCAGACGCTCTGGCGAAGCTGTCAGACGAACTTGGCGCGGTGCGCCGCGACTTGGCGCGGGCGCGTGAGACCGCCGAGAAGACCGCTGAGGACCTCGACGCAGCGCGGAAGACCGCGGCGGGGCTCGAGAAGCGCCTCGTCGCCGCGGAGACCAGCCGCGAGAAGGCCGACCAGAGCCTTGCCGGCGCGAACGCTCGGATCCAGGCGCTCGACAGCGAGTTGTCTGCGGCAGGGGAGCGGATCACGCGCCTCCAGGGTGAGGTCGAGAGGGTGCGTCGTGGCAGCGGCGAGGCCACCGCGATCCTACGCGAGCTGGCCGACGCGGAGCGCGATCGGGAGCGGCTGGAGCGCGCTGTCGCGGCGGCGAAGTCCGAGGCGACCGTTGCCAGCAAGGAGCGGGACGCGGCGCGCACCGAGCTGGCGCTGGCGCAGAAGACCGCTGCGACGTCCAACAAGGCACGCGATGCCGCTCAATCGGCGCTCGCGGGAGCCGAGGGGCGTGCGACAGAGGCCGAACGGGCTCGCGCGGAGGCGGGCAAGGCCCTCGCCGTGGCCAATGCGCAGCTCGAGACGCTCTCCGCCGAGAAGACCCAGGCGACGCGTCGCCTCGAGCGGCTTACCACCGATCTCGCCGCAGCCCAGAAGGCTGGGACGGACTCGTCGGCCCTGGGACGGGAGCTGGCCCAGGCGCGAAAAGACCGTGCGCGGCTCGATGCCCTCCTGAGCGAGGCGCGCGGCGCGGCCGACAAGGCCGAGCAGGAGCGGGACACAGCCCGCTCTGAGGTTGCTGCCGCCGAGCGTCGCGCCACCTCGGCGGAGAAGGCGCGGACGAAGGTCGAGCGCGAGCTGGACGAGGCGCGCGGCCGGATCGCGAAGCTGGGCGACGAGGCTCGCACCGCGGAAGCGCGCGTCGACACCCTCGATCGCGAGCTCAAGTCGGTGCGTTCGCGTGGCGGCGACACGGCTCAGCTCGCCGGGCAGCTCGAAAAGGCGAAGTCCGAGCTGTCGGCGGCGCGCCGCGAGCTTTCGGCGGAGCGGACGCGTCGAGACGAGGCCCTGTCCACGGCCAAGGCCGAGGTGAGCCGTCTCGAGCGCGAGCAGCGTGCCATGGAGAAGGACCTGGCGACTGCGCGTGCTTCGGGCGATCACCGAGTCGCCGCTGCGGTCAAGGAGCGCGAGAAGCGGATTGCGGCCCTCGAGAAGGATCTGGAGAAGGCTCGCAAGAGCGCCGGGGATGCCGGAGCGATGGCGGCCGCAGTGGCCGAGGCGGAGCGCGCGAAGTCCGAGCTGGCCAAGATGGCGGACCGCCTCTCGGCTATCGAGCGCAAGAAGGAGGAGCCGGAGGTCGCAGCGGGCACGCGCGTGACCAGCGTGGCCTTCAGCGAGCGCAACAACGTCAGCCGGATCGAGATCGAGCTCGACGGCCGCGCAGGCTACGAGGTGGTGGAGAAGAGCAACGATCGGATCGTGCTGCTCATCGACAAGGCGCGGATCCCGAAGGTGCTCGAGCGGCGCCTCGACACCCGCGACTTCTACGGCCCGGTCACCAGCGTCTCCTCGTTCACTGACCCGGAGAACCCGGAGAAGGTGCGAGTGGTCGTAGAGCTGGCGGAGGCCGTGCGCAACGAGGTGGTGCGGCGCGGCAAGTCGCTCGTCTGGGAGTTCCACAACGGCCAACGCGTCGAGCAAGGCGAGCGCGCCGTGGCCGACGCTGAGCGCGTTCAGTTCCGACCCACTGCCGTGGGCGGCGAGCGCTCGGAGGCGCCACCCGACGGTGGCGTCGGGGTCTCCGGCGGGGGAGGCGGCGAAGGTCCCCAAGTCGCCAACAACGTCTACAACCGCAAGCGGTCGTCCGGGCGGAAGTTCAAGGGCCAGAAGATCAACCTGACGATCAAGGACGCGGACATCCAGCAGGTCCTCACCTTCCTCGCACGCGAAGGCGGCGTGAACATCGTCACCAGCGAAGAGGTCCAGGGCAACGTGACGGTCCACCTCAAGGACGTCCCGTGGGATCTGGCGCTGGACATGATCCTGAAGTCCAAGGGGCTCGACTACGTCGAGGAGGACGGCGTCTATCGTATCGCGATGGCCGAGGCGATCCGCGCCGAGTTCGAAGCCGAGATCGAGAAGCGGAAGAAGCTGAACGAGCTGCGCCAGCTGGTCGTGAAGCTGGTGACGGTGAACTACGCGGACGCCGAGGCGATGTCGGGCCAGGTGAAGGCGGTGCTCTCCGAGAAGGGCAAGGTGGACGTGGACGCCCGCACGAACACGCTCATCGTCACTGACGTCCAGGAGCACGTCGACGCGGCCGAGGACATCGTCCGCCGCCTCGATACGCAGACGCCGCAGGTGCTGATCGAGGCGCGCATCGTCGAGGCCTCGTCTAACTTCACCGAGGACTTCGGTATCCAATGGGGCGGCAATTACACAGCGTCGCCGGCCTTCGGTAACGAGACCGGCTTGGTCTTCCCCGCCGTAGTTGGCTTCTCGGGCGCCGCGGACGACTCCACGTCACCGTCCACCGGTCTGCTCCAGGACATCCCGAAGTACGCGGTGAACCTCCCGGCGGCCGTGGGCGCGGGGTCCGGCGGTGGTATCGCCCTCACGCTCGGCTCGCTGAACGGCGCCGGCAACCTCAACCTGCGGCTCGGCGCCGCGGAGGAGCGGGGTCAGATCAAGATCGTGAGCTCGCCGCGAATCGCCACGATGGACAACATCCAGGCGATCATCAAGCAGGGCATCTCGATCCCGATCTCGGTGGTGAGCTCGCTCGGCGTCAACACGCAGTTCTTCAACGCGGAGCTCTCGCTCACCGTGACGCCCCAGGTCACCCAGGACGGCAACGTCAACCTGGCGATCGCGATCACGAAGAACGAGCCCAACTTCGCGCAGACGGGCGCCAACGGTAACCCCACCATCGAGCGCAAGGAGGCGCAGACCACCCTCCTCGTCCGTGACGGCGACACCGCGGTGATCGGCGGTATCTACACGCGCAACTCCTCGCAGGACTTCAAGAAGGTCCCCGTGCTGGCGGACATCCCGTTCCTCGGCTGGATGTTCAAGAACCGCACCATCATCGACAAGCGGACCGAGCTCATCCTCTTCATCACCCCGCGCATCATCAATCGGCAGGCGGCACGCGTCCGCGTCGACTGATCCGGTCGGGTGCCCGCTTACCCTCGCCACGTCTTTCTCACCGGCCTGTCCGGCGCAGGGAAGTCCACGGTCGGACCGCTTCTGGCCCCACGGCTGGGACTCCCGGTGGTCGACCTCGACGCCGTCGTAGAGGCTGGCGGCCGCCCGATCGCTCAGATCTTCTCTGAAGACGGCGAGGCGGCTTTTCGAGAGCTCGAGCGGCGGGCGCTGCTCGCCGCCGTCGATGGGCCTCCCGCTGTCGTGGTGGGTGGCGGCGGCGCATTGTTGAGCCCGGAGGCTCGGCAGGCGGCCCGCAGCGCGGGAACCGTCGCCTGTTTGGTCGTGGGTCCCGAGACAGCCGCGGACCGGTGCCGTGGTTCGGGTCGGCCGCTGCTGAGCGGCGACCCAGTCGCGCGACTCACGGCGCTCCTCGAAGCCCGCGCCGCGGCCTACGCCACTGCTGACGTTCGCGTCGAGACCGACGGCCTGACGCCGCACGAGGTGGCCGAGCGCCTCGCCGGTACCCTCCGGGGAGGCCGGAGCCTCGACGTGGCGCTCTCGGCCGCGCGTTACACGGTCGAGCTGCGCACCGAAGACGCGTTCGAGAGGGTCGAGGAGCGGGCGTCTCGTTATCGCCGACGGGTGGTGGTCTCGGATCGCCGCGTGGCCAGCCTGTACGGGGAGGCCCTGGCGCGCCGCCTTGGGGCGCAGCTCGTCGTTTTTCCGGGCGGCGAGCGCACCAAGACCCCCTCCACCGTTACGGCCCTGCACCGGGCCTTCGCCTCTGAGACGCTCGGCCGGCGCGACCTCGTCGTGGCGTTGGGGGGCGGCATCGTGGGCGACGTGGCGGGCTATGCGGCCTCTACGTGGCTACGCGGCGTCGACGTCCTCCAGGTCCCGACCACGCTGCTCGCTCAAGTCGATTCCAGTGTAGGCGGCAAGACCGGGGTGAACCTCGACCGGGTGAAGAACGCGGTGGGTACGTTCCATCACCCGGTCGGCGTAATCGCACCGCTCCACACGCTGGAGACGCTGCCTCGGCGGCAGCTACGCGCGGGGCTCGCCGAGCTGGTCAAGCACGGCTTCATCGCCGATCCGGGCCTGGTCGCCGCCTGCCGCCGTGTCCGCTCTGGTGCCCCGCTCGAGCTCCTGGACCTGATCCGCTCCTCCGTCGAGGTGAAGCGCCGTATCGTCGTAGAGGACGAGCGCGAGCAACACCGCCGCAAGGTGCTCAACTTCGGGCATACCTTCGGGCATGCGATCGAGGCCGAGTCTCGGGGACGCGTGCTGCACGGCGAGGCGGTCGCCTTGGGCATGGTGCTGGAGTGCCGCCTCGGAGTGGCGCTCGGGATCACGCCCAAGGCCGTCGCGGAGGAGGTGACCGAGACCCTCCGCGCCTTGGGGCTCCCCCATCGGCCAGACGACTGGCTGGCGCGTGACCTCGGGCGGTGGCTGGTCGCCGATAAGAAGCGCGTCCACGACGTGATCGACGTGGCCCTCCCCACTCGGATCGGTGTAGTGGATTATTTTCCGGTTCCGTTGGATACTATTGGACTATTCGCTCGAGGTGCCGATCTGAGGACGGCATCGGGAGCCACTGGAATCGCTCCGAGGATGGGGTCATGAAACGGATCGCGTGTGTGTTGCCTGCCGTGTTGCTCCTCGCCGGTTGTCCCGAGCGAGAGCCTCTGGCGCTGAGTGTCACCGCCATGGTCAACCCCCTGGACGGTTGCATCTTCTCGTCGGGCGCCCCCCGCAACGACACGGCGGTCGTCGACCTCGTGTCCAACTACCACGGGGTGTTGTCGGGTTTCGAGTTCCAGAACCTGCTACCGAGCTCCCTGACGGTGTCCTCCCTCTCCAATGAGGCCGGCCAGCTGGAGGCGAACAACCTTCAGCTCACGGGGGCGCTGATCACCTACCGCCTGCCAGACGCGCTCAGCGTCTCGCTGCCGGACCACTTCGTGCCCACGGGGCAGGTCATCGATCCCGGCGCGAAGGCCGTTACGTCCGTCGAGACGCTCCCAGCCCATCTGGTGCAGCTGCTGCGTCGGGACCCGTTCTTCCTGGCCGAGCGCGAGATCTCAGACCCGGTCGTGGCCGAGTGCCTCGCCAGCCGCGCCCTGTCGCGAGAGGACGCGTTTCCGCGCCTCAAGGACGTGCCGCGCGTCGGCCGATCGGCGGACATCCTGGTCAACCTGCAGCTGGAGGGGATCACGCAGTCCGGGGTTCAGGTCCTCTCGAACGACTTCCAGTTCACCATTCGTGTGTGCGTTGGATGCCTCGTGTTCCCGGGTGCGGACGCTACCGCCTACCTGCTGGCTCGCGAAGAGGGCCTCACCTTCTGCTCGGCGGATCAACAGGCCGTGTGTCGGTACGGCGCCAACGGTTGCGAGGAGCAGGTCAACTGCATCGATCGGTACAACGACACCGATCAAGCGATCGCCGAGAAGCTGCTCAAGTGCGCGGAGGACACCACGTTCCCGAACACGAACCTGGCCGGCTATTTCCACCCGCTGTGCAAAGACATGCCCGCAGGGGACTCCGGCTTCATCGGGGCGAGGTACCAGCACCTCGCCTGCCTGTATGGGCTCGAGAAGTCCAACGCGTACTGCGCTTCGTCGGACATCCTCCTCTTCCCGCCGCAGGAATGAACCGCGTCGCCGTCGTCCACGGCCCGAACCTGAACCTCCTCGGGACGCGTGAGCCGGAACGCTACGGTTCCACGAGCCTCGTTCAGGTGAACGCCCGTCTGAGGGAGGTCGCCAGCGCTCACGGCGTTCAGCTCGAGACCTTCCAGTCCAACTCCGAGGGTGGGCTCATCGACGCGATTCAGGCCTTCGCCCCAGACGTGGTGGGGTACGTCATCAACCCCGGCGGCTACACGCATACCTCGGTAGCCATCCGCGACGCACTGCTCGCGTCCGCCCGTCCGTTCGTGGAGGTGCACCTCACCAATGTCTACGCGCGTGAGGCCTTCCGGCACACGTCCCTGCTCGCGGACGTGGCAGTGGGTCGCGTCATGGGCTTCGGCGCGCTAAGCTACGAGCTGGGTCTGCTAGGTCTATTCGGGCGTCTTGGGCTTGGTGCGGTCGCGATCGACCCCTGAAGGGAAGGCGATATCTTGGCGTTCTCGCGGTCGAAGGTGCTCGAGCAAGCTCGCAAGCACATCGAAAAGAAGCAGCTGAAGAAGGCTGTGCAGCAGTACGAGTTGGTGCGCTCCAGCGGAGAGGCCACCACGGGCGACCGGCTGACGCTGGCGGAGCTCTACCGCGAGGTCGGCGACACGGCGCGTGGGCTGATGGCGCTGCTGGAGGTGGCGCGTGATTACGTGGTGGCCGGGCAGCCCTTCCGAGCGGTCGCGGTCTACAAACACATGCTCCGGATCGATCCGCGCCTGTACCCGGTGCACAGCGCCCTGGCGCGTGTTTATCAGGACACCGGCTACCTGAACGACGCGATCTCGCAGCATCAGGAGGCGATCGGGGTGCTCTCGGTTCGCGGGCAGCCCGTCGAGCGGCTGAACGCCATCCGCGAGCTACTGGCGCTGGACCCCGAAAACGTGCGAGCCCGTGTCCGTCTGGCGGAGGACTACGCTGGCGAGGGCATCCTCGACGCAGCGACCCGCGAATTTCGGGTGGTAATCGAGCTCCTCGACAAGCGCGGCCTCAACGAGGAGTACGTCAAAGTTGCGGAGCGCCTGCTCCACTTTGCCCCGGACGATGTCGGGGTCAGCCGGCGACTCGCGCGCTTCTACCTCGAGATGGACTCGCCCCAGTTGGCGCTACCCCGGCTTCAGGTGGTGTACCGGGTCAACACCGGCGACGTCGAGGTCCTCGAGATGTTGGCCGCGTGCTTCGAGGCCATTGGGCAGGGTCCGAAGGCGCTCACGGTGCTCAAAGAGCTCGCCCGGACCCACGACCGGAACGGCCTCATCATCGAGCGCAACCAGGTCCTCGAGCGCGTCGTGGCGCTGGACCCCACGGACGAGTGGGCCCGCCGCGCGATTGCCGGCCGTGCGATCGATCCGATAGAGGAGCTGGGCTTTCAGGAGCTCAGCTTCGACGAGCTCGAGGATGCTCCCGTCACCACCTCGGGTTCGGGCGACAGCGGGCCGCGTCCCTCGCCCGCCTCTCCTGCAGCTCCCGTGGCCGCAGCGCCCACAGCTCCAGCCGGCCTCCCCGAGCTCCGGCCCGACGAGGGCGACATGTCGATCCTGGGCCGTACCTCGCTCCAGAAGGGCCTCGACGAGCTCGACGACCTCATGAGCGACTTCGGCCCTGAGCCCTCGGTCGCACCGGCGCCGCCCGCGCCTGCCCGCACGAGTGGGCCTCCACCGCTTCCTCCGCCCCCCCCGCTCCCGGTGCTGCCAAGCCTCGCCGTCGACCTCATTCCCGAGGTCGCACGGCCATCGCCGTCGATCCCGGAGGTGGACCACGACGCTGAACAGGAGGCCGTCGAGTTCGGATTCGACGAACTCTACGAGGTGCCGCCGCACGGCCGGGAATCGGTCCCCGAGGGAAGCGTGGCCTCCGCGGACTTTGGCGCCAGCCTGACCTCGGCTGCGCCGGGGGGCTCGGACGACTGGGCCTCGGATTCTACGGATCCCGGGTTGGCTATGGACCCATCCGGCATTCCCCACGTGGCCGACGAGCCGATGTTGGACCTCGCGGCCCCTCCGGAGCCCCCGGGGTCCGTAAGCCCCACGCCGATTCCCGACGCCAGGGGGCTCACTCCACCGCGGCTCGCCCCGCCCACGCTCGATGTTCCCGCGGCCCCTGAAGCCCCCGATCTCGTCGAGTTCGACAACTCGGAGTTCGAGCTCGTCGATCCGGTGCCCGAGGCACTGGGTTCGCTGCTCGCAGAGGTCGACTTCTTCTTCGGCCGGGGGTCGCTGGACGATGCAGCGCAGGTCCTCGCGGAGGTTCCGTCGGAGTTCGAAGCACACCCGGCCGTGGTCGAACGTCTCCAAAAGCTCACGGCACCCTCATGAGCTCGCTCGATCCAGAGGTGTTGACCCAGGAGGAGGCCGCCTTATGGACCGAAGAGCAGGCGGTTGAGGCGCGGGTCGAGCTCGTGCGACGGCGCCGTCTGGCGCTGGCCGAGCTGAGCGCCCATGTCGAGGACCGCGAGATGGCCCTCCGGGCGCGCCTCCACAAGGCGGGTCTCAGACCCGACGATCTCGGGCTCCCCGATGTGGAGGTCAGGCCGTCTTTCGGGGGTGACTTGCTGCGGGCCGACGCCGAAGCGGAGGAGATCCTGATGGCGCGGGCCGCGCTCATCGAGCGGCGTCGGGCCGTTCTCCAGTCTCGGCGCTCGGCTGCTGCTAGCGCGCTCTCGGAGGAGCTGGCGCGGGAAGAGCTGCTCGTGGCCCGCGACCACGCGCTCACCGAAGCCCTTCGCGCGATGGTCCTCCGATCGACCCCAGGTGGCGGGGCCCAGGCCTCAGGCCGTCGCGCGCGCCCTCGTATCGAGATCAAGCTCGCGATCGAGTTCGGCTCCGACCACGTGCTCATGGCCGAGTCACAGAATCTCTCCGCCGGCGGGCTCTTCGTCGCCACCCGCGATGTCCTGGCCCTGGACCGGCGGGTCCGCGCCGTAGTGCACCTCCCCCAGGAGGGCGAGGTCGTCGCGGAGGGAGTGGTGGCGTGGCGTCGCCCGGAAGCCGGTCCCGAGGGCCCGGCGGGCTTCGGCCTTCGCTTCGTGGATCTCACGGAGGCCACCCAGCTGTGCATGCGACGGTTCCTTCAACGACACACGGCGTCCACCGAGTGAGCTCTGCATTCTTTGCAGCACCGAGGGCCCAGGCCACCCCCGTTCGGCCCTGGTACGTGCGTTGCACCGTCCCAGGGCGGGCCGCCTCATTGGCGTTACCAGGGGGGAGTTCCCATGCGAATGCATGAGGTTAGACCAATGACCACGCCGAACTCGGTGCGCAAGCTTTGCGGCGCATCAGTGCTGCTTGCAGCGCTGATCTTAGGGACGCCGCGGGCGGCGCGGGCCGTGGCGTCGTGCGCGGCGCCCGGGACGGGGGTCCAGGTAGCCGAGTGGGCTGTCGACTCGTGCTCCTTTCCATCCACCGCGGGGTTCAGCACACCCGAAGGGGCCGCAGGCACCGACACCGGGCAGGCCATCGCCGGCACGGCGCCGGCCACCCTCTCGTGCATCGGCTTCGCGGCCTGTGACCCCGTCAACAACGACATCATCACGGCCGTCGAGGTGATCTGGGAGATCACCACCGCGGTGGGGACGACTGCCCAGTTGAACGCCGCGGGCTTCGGCGCCACGGTCAGCACGAACGGCGCGGTCGTCCTCCGCACGCTCAACATCACCAGCGCCCTCACCTGGACGTGGGACGACATCGCCAGCATCGCCACCTCGGTGACCTACTCAAGCGGCAGCGGGATGATCGCGGTCGCCTCGGTCAAAGTGCGGGTCACCTACCAGGCATGCGGCCCGGCCACGACCCCGGAGTGCGCCGGGCTCACGCTCACCTACACCGATTTGTGCGGCTTCGTGGCGCCCGGCAGTTCGTCCTGCAACGACGGAAACGCCTGCACGTCAGACAGCTGCACCGACGGCGTGGGCTGTGAGACGGCTCCGGTGGTCTGCACCTTCGGCGATCCCTGCCTCGACCCGATCTGCGTTCCGGCCACTGGCTGCCAAGGCGTGCCGAAGAACTGCGCCGACGCCGACCTGTGCACCGACGACGCGTGCTTCGGCGGGACGTGTGGACACACGCCGAAGAACTGCTCCGACGGCAACGCTTGCACCGACGACAACTGCTCTGCGGGCAACTGCCTGAACCCGACCAAGAGCTGCGACGACAACAACGCCTGCACTGACGAGAGCTGCAACACGACTACGGGGTGCGCGAATACGGCCGTGCCGGGGCGCACGCTGGCCTGTTACACCGGCTCCGCCGGCACCGCCGGCGTAGGCGCCTGCAAGAACGGTACGATCTCGTGCACTTCCGGAATCCCCAGCGCCTGTGCGGGGCAGGTCCTGCCGGCCACGGAGACCTGCGACACCATCGACAACGACTGCGACGGGACCACGGACGACGGCTTCGACACCGGCGTCGCGTGCGACGGTGGCGACCCGGACTCGTGTGCCTCCGGCAGCGTCACCTGCGCCACCACCAGCACCACCGAGTGCCGCCGGGACGGCCCCCTGTCGGTACTGCGCTTCGACGAGAGCGCTGGGCACGAGGTGCTGGACGACTCGGGCCACATGCTCCACGCGTTCAGCGAAGCGGCGGTGACCGCTGGGAAGTTCGGCAGCTCGCGGCAGCTTGGCCCAGGGGCCTCGGTCGCGCTCCCGGACTTCGCCGCCAGCCGCAACCTTCATCGCGAACAGACCATCGCCATGTGGATCAAGCCCACGGCCAGTCAGAAGGCCACGCTCGTGCATCGCGCGGGGTCGTTCCTCCTGGACCTCGACACCGACGGGAGCGTCGGCTACTCGAACGCGGCCAGCGGCAACCTCTGCTCAGGCTGTCAGGGCCGCTTCGGCCTGGCCTCGCCCGGGAACTGGACGCACGTCGCCGCTACGTGGAACGGCAGCGCGGTCACGATGTATTTGAACGGCGTCAACGTCGGGTCGAATGCGCTCGCTGGCACCTTCACACCCGCCGCGGGCGTGCCCCGAGTGGGCTGTACCGCCAACGCGACGCAGTGCATCGGAGACGCGTTCTCGGGTGGCGTCGACGATCTCGTGCTCTACGACTACGCGCTCACGGCCGCCGAGGTCACCGCGCTCCTCGCCGGGGTGCCGGCGGCGGACCGTCGCGCGCCTCGCTGCGGCGCCGACGCCAACTGCGACGCGACCACGGACGGCGAGGGCTCCAACGATTGCACGGTGTACTACCGGGACGTGGATGCCGACGGCTATGGCCGCGAGACCGGCATCTACGCCAACGTCGCCGCTCGTTGGGGCTTCGAAGCTCAGTCGTTGAGCGACTCGGTCTCCCAGTCTGCGCCCACCCGCAGCAACGTGGTCGTGCGGCGCGACGGGCGAATCGGACGCGCCGTCGCGTTCGACAACACGGGCGGCGCGTCATCCAGCCTCCAGTACTCGAGCCTCGCGCTCCCGGCTACGTCGAGCTGGTCCTTCACGGCTCACGTGAAGCCCGAGCCAAGCAACGCCACCTCGAGCGTCTTGAAGTTCGACAACTGGCTCGAGCTCAAGTGGGAGGGGGCACAGAACCGTTTCGTGGTCAGCGTGCCCGGCCTGGGTGGTCCCTCTGTGTCCGCGCCCGCCGTGGCTGGATTCTGGTCCTCGGTGCAAGGCGACTGGTCCGGGGGAACCCTTCGGATCCGCGTGAACACAGGGACCATCTTCTCGGCAGCCGTGCCGGGGACCGTCCCAGCCTCCGGCACCGGTACGCTCGGAGCGGGGTTCACCGGTCAGCTCGACGAGGTGGTGGTGTACACCGTGGCGCAGGGCTTCACCACGTTGCTTACGCGCGTGAACCTCGGCCTCGTCGCGAACGTGAACGCCCGTTGCCTCTGTGCGGCCTCGGCACCCTGGACCGCGACATCGCTCGGCGATTGCAACGACGCAGCCAGCGCCATAAACCCAGCGGCGTCCGAACAGTGCAACGCCTTCGACGACGACTGTGACGCCAGTGTGGACGAGGGGGCCGACGCCTCTTGCGCCGATGTCTTGAGCTGCACGGTGGACAGCTGCGGCGCGGGCCCCGCCTGCGTTCACACCCTGAAGGCGGGCTTCTGCAACATTGGCGGCACGTGCTACGCAGAGGGCGTCACAAAGGCCAACAACAGCTGTTTGTCGTGCCAGCCGGGGGTGAACACGGCCAACTGGACCCCCCTTGCAGCTGGCACGGCCTGCAACGACGGCAACGCCTGCACCACGGGCGACGCATGTGGCGCGCTCAACGTGTGCTCCGGCACGACCCTGGAGTGCGACGACAACAATCGGTGCACCACGAACGGCTGCAAAGCCGCCACCGGCTGCGAGTACACGGCGCAGACGGGGACCAGCTTCGTCTGCTACGACGGTCCCGTCGGGACTGCTGGCGCCGGGGAGTGCCGGACGGGCACGATCACCTGCTCTGCCGGTGTCGAGGGCGCGTGCGTCGGGCAAGTCCTGCCTGTTGCCGATGTGTGCGACGGCAAAGACAACGACTGCGACGGCGGCACCGACGAGGACTTCAACATCGGGGTCGCCTGCGACCTCGGCGACCGCGATGGCTGCGCCAAGGGGACCTTCACATGCAATGGCGCGAACGCCTCCCGCTGCGTGGGAGACGGACCGGTCGTGTACGTGCCTTTCCTGACTGTCACTGCGTCGGCCACCCCCAACGTCTCCTTCGGCGGCAAGAACGCTGCTCTGCAGGGTGGCGCCGCCACCGGGGCGGGCCCAGCCGGGTTCGGCACTGGCGTTCTGCTCGATGGCAATGACGACTACGTCGAGGTGCCGGCCTACTCGGACCTCACCGGCGGCGGCGATGGTCTGCTCGTCGCCTTTTGGGTGAAGAAGACCACGGCTGGCGATCAGACCCTGCTCTCCAAGGTCTCCACAGGGGGCCAGAACGAGGTCTTCATCGGCACGAAGGCCGGTCAGCTGGTCGTTCAGCTGGGGACCCAGACGGTCACTCCGGGTATCCCCCTCGGGCACGGCAGCGAGTGGATCCACATCGCAGTGATCGCGACCGGGAGCGTCGTCAAGGTGTACGTCGGTGGCGCCGAGCAATACAAGGGTGCGATCACCAGCGTGCCTACTCTGGCGCTCACGCCGTGGGCCTTCGGTCGCTCGATCGCCGGTTCTTCGGGGCTCGCTGGCGGCCTGGATGAGCTCACCATCCACAAGGCCACCTCTGATGCCAACCTACTCGTTGGTGGGGCCGTCGCCGCGCTCGAGGTGTGCGACGGCGTCGATAACGACTGCAACGGCACCACGGACGAAGGGTACTCCGTTGGCGCCGGAGCCTGCGACTCGCTCGACACGGACCACTGCGCCGGCGGCACCGCCACCCAGTGCCTCGCGAACAAGCTGGGCACCTTCTGTCTCGGTGACGGTCTCGGCTTCGAATACAACTTCGAGGGTGGGGACAGTCGGGTCCATGCCGCCGCGTCGGGCGACACCAACCCAATGATGGCGTCTGGCAGCACGCTCGTGCCGGGCAAAGTGGGCAACGCGCTCGCGCTGGACGGCACGGGCTTCGCCCGCCTCCCCCACTCCACGCTCAGCCCGGTCTCTTCTTTGGGAACCTGGTCCGTCTGGGTCCGCTTCGACGCCGCCGGCGACATGACGGTGTTGTCCACGGCCAACGCCACGGGCGGGAACCTCTGGTCCGTCGCCCGTGAAGCGGGCCATCCGACCTTGCGCGTCGACACGCTGTCAATGGCCTTTCCAGCGGTCACCTGGGGCGAAGGCACCTGGTACCACGTCGGCCTGCGGCTCACCGCCACTCAGGCGACGCTCGCGCTCGACGGCGTACCGCAGGCCGTGATGAACCTGGCCCCGTCGGTAGGCGCCGTTACGGGGCCCTTCGGACCTGTGGTGGGCGCGCGGCGGGTAGGCGCGGGCTACGGCGATCGGCTGCACGGCGCCATCGACCAGCTCTTCCGCTCCGCCACTCCGCTGGGCCAAAAGGAGCTCGCGCGGTCGCTCCATGGCGAGGCCTGCGACGGCACTGACGATGACTGCGACGGGGTCACTGACGAGCCGTACGCCACCATCGGTCAGCCGTGTAGCGGCTCCGGTACGTGCTACGCGGCCGGCACGAACGTCTGCAACGATCTCTTCATCGGCGAGCGCTGCAACGGCGCTGCGGTCGCGTCGGGTACGTCGTGTGACGACGCGAACGCATGCACCTCTTCGGACGTCTGCAACGCTGCCGGGACGTGCTCGGGCAGCGCGTACTCGTGCGATGACGGTCTCGAATGCACGATCGACGTCTGCCAGGGTGACGGCACCTGTGCGTTCAACCCATTGGCCACCTCGTGCGCCATCGACGGCGCGTGTTGGAGTGCTGACGCGGTCAAGCCGGGCACGCCGTGCCTCGCGTGCAAGCCCGGGACGTCGCGCACCGCGTGGACACCCGTCGCCGAGAGTGCGTCCTGCTCCGACGCATCAGCGTGCACCACTGGGGACAAGTGCGTGTCCGGGGTGTGTCTCGGCGCAGCTGTGGACTGTGGCGACGGAGACGACTGCTCCATCGACGCCTGTGCCGCGACAACCGGCTGCTATCAGGCCGGAGTCAATAATGGCGGCGAGCCCTGTGATGACGGCGACGCTTGCACTACCGGGTCGGGCTGCACCTCGGGAGTGTGCTCTGGTGGGACCGCGACGAATTGCGACGACTCGAATCCCTGCACCTCCGACTCCTGCAACAACGCCAGCGGCTGCGTACACACCGTGGTCCCGCACACGCAGGCCTGCTACGGGGGAGCGCCGGGCACCAAGGGAGTCGGCGTCTGCAAGGGCGGGCTGCAGACGTGCTCGGGCGCGGTGCTGGGCCCCTGTGTCGGGCAGACGCTGCCTTCCACGGAGAGGTGCAACGATCTGGACGACAACTGCGACGGCGTTGCGGACGAGCCGTTCGCCGGCAAGGGCGCAGCGTGCGACGGCAACGACGCGGACAGCTGCAAGAATGGGCTGTCGCAGTGCTCCTCCGACCAGAGCGTCCTCGAGTGCGTGGGCGACGTCGCCAGCCCCGAGGTGTGCGACGGCGTCGACAACGACTGCAACGGGCAGATCGACGAGACCTACCCCACCCTCAACCAGGTCTGCGACGGCAGCGACAGTGACTCCTGCGCCGATGGGCGGCTCTCGTGCGCCGCGGATGGCATGTCCGTGACGTGCAAGAGCGATGGCGCGGCGCTGCTGTTCCTCGGTGACGAGGGTGATTCGCCTCTCTACGTCGCCAAGGATCAGAGTGGCGCCGGTAACGACGGGCTCGCCCACGGGGCCATGGCGCTGGGCACCGGTGTGCGCGGTGGCGGGTACGTCTTCGACGGCGTGGACGACCTCATCCGTGCGGCTGCTACGCCAAGCCTCGCGCTGAGCAAGGCCTTCACGCTCAGCGTGTACTTCAAGACCTCGGGGGCCACGTCCGCGGTGACGCTGCTCCAGCTGAACACCGGGGACTGCGCGGATGTCGCGCTGCGCCTCAACGCCTCTGGTGTTCCCTTCGCGGTGGTGGAGGAGTCGAAGTGCGGCTATGCCACGCTGGTGAGCGGCGTGGTCGCCACGAAGAACGTCTGGCACCACCTCGCGCTGGTCAGCACGGGGACCGAGTACCGCCTCTTCTACGACGGGGCTCTGAAGAAGACGGCGCCTGTCGTCGGGTTGTTCGAGAGCGGCGCGGTCGAGCTCGGCCCGAAGCCGTTCGCGGGTGGGCTGGACGAGGTGGGGGTGTGGCCGTATGCGCTGAGCAACAGCGAGGTCGCGGCGCTCTACACCGCGGGTCCGAAGACGCAGGTCGAGACCTGCGACGGCCTTGACAACAACTGCGACGGTTCGGTCGACGAACACGCAGTAACCGAGACCTGCGACGGGCGCGACAATGACTGCGCCGGTGGCGCGGACGACACGTTCAGCGGTAAGGGGGCTGCCTGCAACGACCCGAGCGACTCGGCCTGCAACGCCGCCACGCAAGCCTGCGACTCGGCCAGGACGGGCCTCACCTGCATCTCCGAGACCCCCCGAGTCCTCTTCAAGTTCTTCGAGGGCTCCGGCACCACCGTGGTGAACCTGGCCGGCCCCGGTGACGCGAGCGTCGCGGGTTCTGGGCTCACCTGGCTGCCGGTGGGGGCGATGGGACCGGGCGTGCGTCTTGACGGGGCCACGACACTCCGTCTCGCGCCGTCACCCGTGCTCGATCTTCCCGGGAACGGCGCCACCCTGGAGATCCGCGTGAAGCCCGAAGCTGCGGCCGCTGCTTCGCTGATTCGGCGGCTCGGCGTCTACGAGCTGGCGCTGGACGCCGCCGGCAAGCCGAAGTGCACCTTCGAGGGCGTCCTCGGGGGCAGCGCGGCTTCAGTCGTCGGGAGCGCTGCGCTCACCGTCGGAGCGTGGCAGCACCTCGCCTGCGTCTACGACCGCGGAGGTCTTCGCCTCTACGTTCAGGGCGCCCTGGTCGGGCTCACGCACACCACGAATGGCGGGATGCCCGCAGCGGCCACGGCGCCCTTGGACATCGGCTTCGGCTTCGCGGGCGGCGTGGACGAGGTCGCCGTCACTGCGGTGTCGTTCGATCACACGAAGTCCAGCGGCCTCGTCACGGCCGAGTGGGGGAGCAGCGTCTATCGGCGCGATGTGTGCGACGGCCTGGACAACGACTGTGACGCGGCCACGGACGAGGATGCCCCCCTCTTGGGCCAGCGCTGCGACCTCGACCTCGATGGCTGCAAGAACGGCACGTACACCTGCGGCGCCGCCCTCAACGCGGTGTGCGCCGGGGATGTCCCTGTCAACGGATCGGAGCTGTGCAACGGCCTCGACGACAACTGTGACGGCGTTGCGGACGAGACCTTCACGGGTCTCGGTGGGCCTTGTGACGGCGACGACGCCGACAGCTGCAAGGGCGGCGTGCTCACCTGCCGAGCCGACTCTACCGGGTCCGAGTGCGTCGGCGACGTGAACATCGTCGAGACGTGCAACGCGCTGGACGATGACTGCGACGGGAGCACCGACGAGGACTTCGCGTTGGGTCAGGTCTGCGACGGGGGTGACCTCGACTCGTGCTCCCAGGGGACCTGGGCGTGCCGCGGCAACGCGTCGGGTCGTTACTGTCGATCGGACGGGCCACTAGTAGATCTGCGCCTCGACGAGGGCACGGGGACCACGGTCAACTCCTCTAGCGGAGACACCGGCGCGCCGACGCTGGTGGGCACCGCGACGTGGGTTACCGAGGGCACGGGCTTCGCGCTCGCGATGCCAGACACCACCGAGATCCTCGTGGCCGACGATGCCTCGCTCGACCTGACCGCTGCGGTGACCATGGCGTTCCGCGCCGCGTTGGCTGTCCCCGCCGATGGCGGGCGCGTCATCTCGAAAGGTGACGGCAACGGCGGGCGCAACTACCAGCTCGGGTTCGCCGGGAACAAGCTCCGGTGCCGCGCAACCGGCAAGGCGCCGGTGTCCTGCGATGGCGACCTCACCGGCGACCTCACCGCGCTTCACACCTACGCGTGCGTCATCAGCGCGTCGGGCTTCAGCGTCTATCAGAACGGTGTGTTGCTCAACACGTGCCCGGCTTCGGGCACCATGACCCCGAACGCCGACCCCCTCTACATCGGGCCGATCACGGGCTCCACCGCCATCACGCTCGACTGGGCGCGCGTGTGGGGCAAGGCCCTCAGCACCGCGGAGGTCGTGGCTCAGACGAGCACCGGCGAGGCGTGCGATGGCGTCGACAACGACTGCGACAATGTCACGGACGAGGGTTTCAACGGGAGCGGCACGGCCTGCGACTCCGCGGACGCCGACCTCTGCGCGGCTGGCACACTGACGTGTACTGCCAGCTTCGTGACCACGGAGTGTCTCGGCGATCTCGCGAAGGTCGAGACCTGCAACGGGATCGACGACGACTGCGACGGGGTCACGGACGACGGCTTCGTCGGCATCGGGACCAGCTGTGACGGAAACGACGCGGACGCGTGCGCCAACGGGACCGTGATCTGCTCGGCGGACGGCTCCGCCACGGTATGTGACGGCGACGTGAGCCAGCCTGAGCTCTGCGACGGCAAGGACAACGACTGCAACGGTTCCATAGACGACGCCGTGGGCGGGCTCGGTGGCCTCTGCGAGGGCGGCGACAGCGACACGTGCAGCGACGGGGTCAGCTACTGCGACCTCGCCGCGGGCAAGGTGGCGTGCGACGAGGTGGGGGCGCGGCTCTGGCTACGCCTGGACGACGCCGCCAGTAGCACTGTGGCCGCGGACTCCAGCCGCCACGCGGAGACCGTGGGGACGCTCACGAACGCGACCTTCGGGGTCACCGGGAAGTACGGGACCGCGGTCGAGTTCTCGGCGCCCGGCCGGATCGCGGGCGGAGCGAGCCTGGCGCCCTTCGATAGCCTCCCGAGCTTCACGGTGGCTGCCTGGGTCTACCACCAGGGCCCCTTCGCGGCGGGGCAACAGCAGACGGTCGTGGCGGTCGCCAGCGACACCACGGAGCAGGTGAACCTCTTCCTCGACGGGACTGGCGTGGGCCTGGGGGTCCGGCTGGACGGCGACGCGGTCGCCACCCGCGTGCTCTGCACCGCTGGCGTCGCCGGATGCACGGCGGCCGTCTCCTCGGGCGCGTGGCACCACGTGGCGGCCACCTTCTCGGCAGGCCAGGTCGACCTCTACGTCGATGGCGAGCTGGTGAAGCGCAGCACCATAGGCGGGACGGCAACCGGTGGACGTATGCCCGGCGAGCGCTTCACGGTGGGCTCGACGGGTCCGGCGCTCGGGGCGTCGTTCCACGGCTCCCTCGACGACGTGCTTGCTTACCCGCGTGCCCTCACAGCGGCCGAGCTGAACGACCTGGTGAAGCGTGGACCCACCGGGGATGCGGTGGAGTTCTGCGACGACGTCGACAACGACTGTGACGGCGAGGTGGACGAGGGTCTCGGCCTAACCGCGGCCTGCGATGGCCCAGACGGCGATCTCTGCGCCACCGGCAAGAAGGTCTGCACCGGTGACCAGAGCGGTGTCCGCTGCTCCGACGGCGACGCCGCGCTCTGGTACTCGCTCGACGACGGCGGCGCCCGCCTACGCGACTCAGGCACCCTGGGTGTGGACGTCGTGTCCGGCGCTGGGGTCTCGATGACGCCCGGCGTGGCCGGCTCGTCGGCGCGCGCGTTCGATGCGGCGGTCTCGGCGGCCGCCAAGGGCTCCTATCACAACGTGCTGGGCGGCCAGAAGGAGGCGTCCTTCGCCGCGTGGATCCGGCCAGACGGCGTGACGGGGCTCGCGAGCATCGTCAGCCAGCATCAGGCCGGCGCGGTCCTGGGTCGGTCGTGGGCCTTCGGTCGCGACGACGACGGCCTGTTCCTGCGGTTGCGCACCTCCGAGACCACGCTACTGCCGCGCACCGTCGTCTGCAACGGGTCCACGGCGTGCGGGAGCTTCCTGGTCACGGGGCAGTGGAGCTTCGTGACGGCGGTCTTCAAGCAGGGCGCCGCCACGTTCTACGCGAACGGCGTGCTCAAGGGCACCTTCACGTTCGACGGCTTCACCATCGCGAACCCGCAGCCCAACGAGCCGCTCATGGTCGGCGGTGACGCGAACCTCGATTTCTCCACCTTCGGCGGCGACATCGACGACGTTCGCGTCTACCGGCGCGCGCTGTCCGCGCTCGAGATCGAGCGGCTGTACCACCAGTCGCGCGGCCTCCTGCTCGACACGTGCGACGGCACGGACGACGACTGCGACAGCGTGACGGACGAGGATTTCCCCACGAAGGATCAGGCCTGCGATGGTCCGGACAGCGACCTCTGCAAGAACGGAGTCGACTCCTGCGCGGCCAGCGGTCTCACGGTGGTCTGCGGCACCGAGTCGGAAGTGGACCGCGTCGAGACCTGCAACCTCGCCGACGACGATTGCGACGGCCAAACCGATGAGGGCTTCGCCGGCGCGGGCGACCCGTGTGACGGGCCGGACGCCGACGCGTGCCTCGAGGGCGTTCAGGGATGCGACGAGACCGGCGGTCAGCTGGTCTGCCTGCGGGAGGGACCGATCAACCTCTGGCGCTTCGACGAGGGCTCGGGCTCCTCCGCGATCGACACCGCGAGCACGGCGGGCAACCATGATCTCTCCCTGAACAACACGCTCTGGGGCACCGGCCGCTTCAGCGCCTGCCTCGAGCTCGCGGGCAACGGCGGCGGCGCCAAGGCGCCCGTGGCTGTGGGCGGCAAGCGCACGATCAGCCTGTGGGTAAAGCCCTCGGGTGGCGGCTATCTCTATGGGCAGGGGACCGCGGCGTCGTTCCACTTCGGCGGGTACTGGTCTGCTGGCGTGTTCACGCACTACCACACCGACAACGGCGTGCAGAAGACGGTGTCGGCCACGGTCCCGGCGGGCACGTGGACACACCTGGCCGTGGTGATGGAGCCCGGCAAGGCCGATGGGCTCAGGGTGTATGCCGGATGTGCCCTCTCCGAGACGGCCGCGCTCGAAGCCAACACGGCGGTCGGCGACTTCACCTTTGGCCGCGCGCCGGGCCTCTCCGACTACTTCAAGGGCGCCATCGACGAGGTGGCGATCTACGACCACACCCCCTTGCCGGCGCGCCTCTGCGAGCTCGCGGCGGCCAGCCTCGAGGCGACCTATGCGAACCGCGAGTTCTGCGATGGCCTCGACAACGACTGTGACCTCGTCGCCGACAATGGCCTCACCGGGGCGGTGGGCGCGGCCTGCGACGGCGCAGATGGGGACGCCTGCAAGACGGGTACGTATACCTGCCGCGCCGACAACCTGAATGTCGAGTGCGTCAATGAGGTCGGCGGCGCGAAGACGGAGGTGTGCAACTCCCTCGACGACGACTGCGACGGCACGACGGACGAGGACTTCGCTTACAACGGGATCGGCGTGGGCTTCCCTTGCGACCCTCCGGGGGAGTGCGGCGGCGGTGTAGTGGAGTGCGGCTCGGTCACGAAGGCCGTGTGCTCTACGGGCCCCGGCGGCACGGTGTCCCAGGTGAAGGGTGAGGCCTGCGACAACAAAGACACCGACTGCGATGGGCTCACCGATGAGAAGTCGGACGGGTCGGCAGTGACGGAGAACTGCTACACGGGCCCCGGCGGGACCGTCGGCGTGGGTCCGTGCAAGTACGGCACCCGCAAGTGCGCAGCGGGCGTCTTCGGGGCCTGCATCGGGGACGTGGTCCCTGCTGCGACGGACGCTGAGTGCGACGGCCTCGACCAGAACTGCAGCGGAGCCGCCGACGAGCAGTACAAGGACCCCTACTCGTGCACTGCGGACTCCTGCACCGGTGGAGTGGCCTCCAGCATCAAGAACGACGCCCTGTGTGACGACCTCAACCCCTGCACGGACGACTCCTGCACGGCAGTGACTGCCGCGAATGGCGGCTGTTCGTTCTTCCCCGACAACTCGAACGTGCTCGATCAAGCGGTGCACGGTGAGGTCTGTCGGCGCGCCATCTGTCAGGGTGGCGGGATTCTCCAGACGGTCGACGACACGAACGTCAAGGATGACGGGCTCATCTGTACCGCAGACAGCTGTTCCGGCGGGACGGCGCTCGTGGCGGTGCTCCCCGGGTACTGCCTCGTCGCGGGCGCCTGCTACGAGGCGGGCACGGTGAATCCGAGCAACGGGTGCCAGGTCTGTGCCCCCACCGTCAGCACCACCGAGTGGAGCAAGTACGTGCACATCGCCAACTTCGATGGCGGCGTTGCGGACTTCAGCGGGTACACGGTCACGGAGCTCGTCGGGGGCGGGCTCACTTGGGGCGTGGACTCCGCCGCTGCCGCCACGACGCCCAATGCGCTCTACTTCGGCGACCCGGCCACGCGCACGTATCAGGTGCCGGGAGCTCGAGTCGCCGGGCGCGCGACGAGCCCGCTAATCGCCTTGCCGACCGGCTCGCGATACCTGCTCACGTTCCAAGTGCGCATGCAGACCGAGGGCTATACCGGGTCGGATCGCTACGACACGCTGTTCGTTCGCGTGACCGACGAGGACACCTCCGAGACCTTCGAGGTCTGGGACTCGATGTACCAGCTCGGCAACGACACCGAGGGGAGCTTCAAGCAGGGGGTAGTTGATCTCTCGGACTACGCTGGGCGGAATGTCAGGCTGAATTTCGAGTTCGACTCGGGCGACGCGTACTTCAACGAGTACGAGGGCGTCTACATCGACCAGATCAGGGTCGAGACCGGGTGCTGCTTCAACCACGCCCAATGCGACACCGGCAACGGGTGTTACGCCGGCACCTGCGTCAACGCGAAGTGTGTCGAGAGCCAGATCTGCAGCGAGTGCAAGCGCAGCCAGACCAGCCTGGTCGTGCTGGTGGATCGCTCACTCTCCATGGCGACCAATACGACGGCGGGGCTCACGCGCTGGGACACTCTGCGGCTCGGTCTGCAGAACGTGCTGCCGGACTACGACGAGCGCCTCAACCTGGGTCTCAAGGTGTTCCCCTCCGACGGCGCCCTCGGGAGCTGTGACGTAGACCCCGGCCTCGACGTGGACTTCCACTCCTCGAGCGACGTGGTGCAGACCTACCTCACCGGGCTCGCGCCGTTCGGGCAATCGCCGATCGACAGCGCGGCCACCGAGGCGTATGCCGCCTACCAGACGCCCGGTGCCAAGGCCACTGCGGGCAACAAGTTCGTCCTCTTGATCACCGACGGTGTCGAGAGCTGCTCTGGCGAGCCCCAGGCGCCGCTCAGCCTGCTCCATGGGGAGGGCGTGAAGACAGTGGTCGTGGCGTTCGACTCAACCGCGACCCGGGCGGAGCTCTCGGACTACGCGGTTGCTGGCGGCCTCGCGCGGCCGCGCACCTTGGTGTCGGACCCGGTCTACTTCCAGGCGGGCTTCTCTCAGACCGACTTCGACGCGGCGCTCCGCGGCGCGCTCGATCGGCTCACGGCCGAGTCGTGTAATGGGATCGACGACGACTGCAACGGCAGCACAGACGACGATGCGCCTGCGATCGCCTGCAACCTGGACTGCAACGAGAAGGTCGGCGGCTTCCGCGAGTGTGCGCTGGGCAAGTACGGGACGTGTTCGTTCACCCCGGTGAGCGAGACATGCGACGAGAAAGACAACGACTGCGATGGGCAGCAAGACGAGGACTTCCCGCTGAAGGGCACGCCGTGCTCCACCGGCACCGGCGCGTGTTACAGCGCGGGGACCTATGTCTGCACCGGGAGCGCCGTGGGTCAGGCCGTCGAGTGCAACGCCACGCCCATCTTCGGCGTGGCCGAGGTCTGCAACAACATCGACGACGACTGCGATGGCGAGTCCGACGAGAACGTCTCGAAGCCGTGCGCTACAGTCTGCGGCGTCGGCACCGACACCTGCACCGGCGGGCTCTTCGTCTGCAACGCGCCGGTGCCCATCGCCGAGGTCTGTGACGGGCTCGACGAGAACTGCAACGGCGCCGTGGATGACGTGGTCCCAGTCCCCTGCACCGGCGTGTGCGGCAACGGCTTCGAGGTATGCCAGGACGGGGTGGTCAGTGGGTGCTCCGCCGACGGCCAGCCCGAGACCTGTAACGGTGTCGACGACGACTGCGACGGCATGACGGACGAGGACTCGTCCGGCAAGGCGATCGTTGCCGTCTGCTTGCCGTCCGTTGCGCCTGGGCTCGTGGGCGAATGCGCGATCGGGACCCAGGTGTGTTCAGGCGGCGTGTTCACGGTGTGCGCGGCGAACCAGCTACCCTCCACCGAGCTGTGCGATGGCGTCGACAACGACTGCAACGGGGCCATCGACGACACCCCGGCGGGGACCCCGATCGTCGTGGAGTGTTACGACCCCGCCTACCCGGGCACCGCCGGAGTCGGGGCGTGCAAGAAGGGCACGCGCACCTGCGACGGCACCGGCACGCTCGGCGCGTGCGTGGGCTTGGTCACACCGATCGACGAGCTCTGCAACGGCGTCGATGACGACTGCGACGGCCACAAGGACGAGCAGCCCGGGGATATCTGCATGTTCGAGGCTGGGTGCAGCGCCGGCGCGTGTCTGTGCGCGGCGAATCAGGGCGGCGGCTATCGCTGCTACCTAGACTGAGCTGAGCCGAGCCGAGTGCCGCCCAAGGCACATCGCGGGGCCGCGGAGTCGAACGCTCCAGCGCGAGAGTCGGCCTTCATCTTCCAGTTGCGCGCAGAGCTCGCCGCGACCCGTCGCCGGGACGCTCGCGAGGCGTGGGCTTTGGTGCTCGTGGGCGCGGCCTTCTTGGGCCTCTACCTCGTCATCGGACACGGTGGCTTACTCCCAGTGGGCGTTGGCGCGATCGCGCTGGCGGCGCTCCTCGGCAGCTTCTTGTGGTGGCTCGGTGGGCGCTCCACGGCGCTGAACACCCTCTCCGTCCGCGAGGCGGACGTCGTGTGGGTCTTCGCGCGCGTGGGCGCGGCCTCGGCGCGGCAGGCATCTCTCGTTTTCTGCTTCTTCGACCGGGTGACGCTCGAGGTCGCTGTGCGACCCTCGACCTCCGATGCGTGGGTAGAGCTGGCCTCCGCGTCGTTTCCGACCGCCACCATCGGCTACTCAGCAGAGGCACAGCGCGGGTTCGACGCGGATCCACGCACGCTGCGGACCCCTCCGAGAGACGAAGCCTTGCGCGTCCGTGCTCCGGAGCGCGACACCGCATGGCTGGTGCCCTACGCGCGCGCCGCGCTCCGCCCTGGCCGCAGCCTCCTCGTGTGGCTGGGCGCAGTGCTCGGAGCTGTCGGCGTGCTCGGGCTGGTCTTGGTCCTCGCCGCCGCCTCTGGGACCGAGCGTGCTTGGCTCGCCGGCATCTTCGGGTGCGCGCTCGTGTTTGGCGTCGCTCTCGCGGCGTGGGGGGCTCGGCCGTTCGAGGGCACGACGCTCTACCGGGCGCTCACGTCGGGCGACGGCCTTGCCGAGGTTCGGCTGGTGGACGGCCCAGACGGGTCGGGGAGGGTGGTCCCGATGGCCATGGTCACGCTCACGAGTGGACGCCGTTACACCTTTCCGACGCGCCCACTCGAGGCCGCGTAGCCGGGCGGCCGGAACCCCGGCCACGACGGTGCTGCCCGCACGTCGCGAGCGCGGGAGACCGGCCTCAGCGGGCGCACCTCAGCCCGATCCCGGCGCTGCGCGTCTCCGCCGGCGTCACGAGCTCGAGGCGAGCGGCCTCGAGGGAGGGCGAACCCCAGAAGCCCCCTCGGCAGATCCCGTCGTCACCCCACTCCCAGACGTTGCCATGTAGATCGGCGTGTCCGTACGGGCTGGCGGGCCGGTTGGCTCGGGGCGCCGGGGCCGCGCCCGCGGGGCGGCGGAAGATCGCTTGCGTGGGCTCCGGCGAACCGCGCCCCCAAGGCGGGCCGTCCGCGCCGACGGCGCGCCACCACTCCGCCCGTGTGGGGAGACGCTTCCGCGCCCAGCGCGCGAACGCCCGCGCCTCCGCCAGCGTGACTCCCACGACCGGTTGTTCGGGGTCGTCAAAGCCGGGCCGCGACATCCAGGGGGGGCGTGCGCAGCCAGTGGCTGCCATGAAGGCCCGGAAAGCCCCGTTGGTGACCGGCGCGGCGTCGAGCGCGAAGGCCCAGACCCAGCGCCGGGCGCCGTCGGGCAGGCGCGCGAAGCCACGTGGCACCGGTAGGAGATCGCCGCCTCGCGGCGCACGCCACCGCTCGAACATCATCGCGCCTCGGGCGGCACGATGGCCGCGGTGCCGACCGTGAAGGTCTTGTCGCCGGGCCGCCGCAGGACACAGCCCAGCACGCCGCGGCCGGTGGGGGCGAGCGAACACTCGGCGAGCGCGCCAGCGCTCGGGACAGGATCGGTGTCACCTGCGGGCTCGAGGGTGAGGAATAGCTCCACCGCGTCGGCGAGGTCGATGGGGACGACGAAGCGGATCCCCCCGATCGGGAGGCCCTGGTCGCCCACGTCGTCGAGGTAGCCGTAGATGTGGCCCAAGTCCACAGGGTCGATCGCCGCTTTCTTCCCGGCGCTGGTGTCGCGACCCGGGGCCTGATCGACCACGCGGACCTCGAAGCGCGCGACGCTGACGGCGCTCCCGTTCAGCGTCGCGAAGAGCTCGTAGGTGTCTCCGCTCGTGGGAGGTGTGCTGGCCGAGAGGGTGAGCGCCACCTCCGATACCCGCACTGGCTCGCACGCCGCGAGGACGAGCACCGCAATGAGCCGGGTCGCGCTCACCAGCTCACCCGCGCTTCTGCCCAGAACGACCGGCCCGAGCGTGGCTGCGGGCGCGCGAAGATGCGGTCGTCGAAGTCGAGGTCCGGGTCGGCGGGGCGCGAGTCGAGCAGGTCATCCACCCAGAACGCCAGATCCAGGGCGCCAAAGAGCCCGCGGCTCTCGACCCCCAGCCGCCACAGCCAGGCCACCGGTAGCTCCGTGACCTCGAGCTCCGTGGCGAGCACCTCGTCGCCGACTGCGTTGGAGAGGCCGTCGTCCAAGGTGTTGGCGCGATTCAGGTCTTCAACCGCGCCGCGCATCGTGAGGGTGCTGGACACGCCGAAGAGGCCGCGCCAACCCGACCACCGACCGCCGAGTGCAGCCAGGTGCTCCGGAACGTTGCGCATGCGTCCGAGCGTCTGGTCGTGGGCGCGCAAGAAGGTGTAGGCCGCGAAGGCCGAGGCGCCACCACGCAGCTCGAGGGAGGCGGCGAGCTCCACCGACCCGACATGGCGATCGGAGGTGTCGTAGCGGCCTGCCCGACGGGTAAGCGCGTCATCGAGGAGCGTAAAGGCGCCCGACACCCGCCAGCTCGCGCGGCGCAGGAGCGCGTTGGATATCCATTCACCCGAGATGTCGGCCTCGACCGCGCGGCTCCTCGCGGAGGGCAGCGTGCTGTCCGCGTCCAGCGCGATCCCGCTCACGAGGCCGGCGACGCCGTCAGTCGCCTCCCGGTCCGGTGGACGAATCCCCTCCGCGTAGCCCAGCCGCAGCGCGAGCTCCGGCAGCGGCTGGTAGACCAGGCCAGCCGAGAAGAGCACCGCGGAGTCCCTGTCGTCGAAGTGGCCTCGAACGCCGGCCGACAGGCCGAAGGCGTCGGTGACGCGCCAGTCGTCGTGCACGTAGAGGCCCCCCGTGGCCCGCGAGCGCTCAGGCAGCTGAGTCTGCAGCGTCGAGCAGGGGCGCGCGGGATCCAGATCAGGGCGATGGTCGTAGCCGTCAGGGCACCGGCGGCCGGTGGTGCCGGCCACCGTACCGGGGCCCGGTGTGGGGATGGCCAGCGCTCCACCCGGCCAGTAGGAACGAATCCGCACGGCGGAGCCCATGTCGGCCTGCACCTCGCCGCCGGTGACGAGCCGGTGGCCGCCCGGGAGCCGCGCGGTGAGGTCCAGGTTGCCGCCCAGCCGGTGCGCGCCGTCGGAGGACACGTCGGTTCGGAGGCCCACCGGAGCGTAGGCGCTGGTGGGGAATACACCGAGGGGCAAGAGGTCCAGCTCCCACCACGACCAACTCAGCTGCGTCGTGAGGTCGAGCGCCGGAAGGAGCGTGGCGCCATAGCGGAGCCAAAGCAGCGTGACGCTGTCGTGGAGGCGGGTCTCGAGCGTGTCGGGCCATGCCCGGGGCCCCGCCGCGCCCTGGACTTCGGAGGATGGGAAGTACGTGCCGTTCAGGGCGCCGCCGCCCGGTCCGATCGCCATCGCCTCCCGCGACAGGCTGGCCATCCAGCCCAGCGACAGCGGTCCGATCTTCAGCTGCCCAGTGCTCGAGGCGACGTGGCTGCGGCCGCTCGCGGTGACGACCTGAGCCTGCGCGAGCTGGGAGGGGCCGTCGGGCTCCGGTGATGGCGTGGGGCCGGTGATTCGCGGCGCGTCTAGCGTCAGGGAGGGCGGCCGAGCTGTGCGATAGGTGGCCGAAACGAACAGCGACACCGCGTCGCTGAAGCGCCATCCGCGGCCCAGGCTCACCTCGCCGAGGCCATCGCTACCCGCTCGCGCAGCGAAGGACGGGACGCGCCCGAGCGCGTGAGACTCGGCGTCGTACGTGATGACGTGGACCACGCCCAGCAGCGCGTGGCTCCCCCACAAGACGCTCCCGGGCCCGCTGGTCACCTCGATGCGGCGGACTGCCTCGATAGGCAGGCGATGATCCAAGAGGGGGAGGTTCCGCGTGGGCTCCAATGTACCCACGCCGTCGACGAGCACGAGCATCGTCCGCGCCTGGCCGCGCGCCAGCGCGTCCTCCGTCCAGCCGTAAAAGTCCACCCGGTCGCCGTCCCATCCGGGCACGAGGCGCAGCGCGCCCGACAGCGTGCGCACCCCACGGTCGCGCAGCTGCTCCGCTGTGAGGATCGTAATCACCTGGGTGGACGCGTGCACGCTCAAGCGGGACTTCGCGGCGGCGAGGGCAACCCCAGGCTCGTCGAGCGGGAAGTCGACCAGCACCGGCTCCGGGGGGATGGGCTCGAAGCCTGGCGCCGGCGGTGTGCCCAGGAGGCCCGTGCCTCTCTCTGCCGGGGGTGCGGAAGGCAGCGGCCTTTCAGATGACGTCTTGGACGCCAGGCGCCCCTCTTCAGCGGGGGGAGGAAGGTCCTCCCCCACGGGCGCCGAGCGGCACCAGTCGCCCACGAACAGGGCGGCGAGCGCGAAGGGCAGCACCCCGACTCAGTCGTCGTTCTTCGGGAGCGGCGGGATGGGCACCTCGGTGCCGGTCTGCTCGAGGCGCGCCTCCACACGCGCCTCGCTGTCGCGCTCGATGGTGACGTATCGCACCCAGCGGTCCCACCCTGGTTTGTCGATGCGCACCAGGACGGTCCGCGTTGGCAGCTCCTTCTGGGTGAAGGGCGACTTCTCGGAGACCACCCGTTCATCCACGCGGATCGTGGCGTCCGGTGGGTCGACCACGACCGTGAGGGAGCCCTTGAACACGCGCTTCTTGAGGCGAAGCTCGGTGCGTGTCTCGAGCCCCGCCTCCACCACGACCTGCTCCGACACCGGATAGAACTCCTCGCCTTCGGCGGTGACCGTGTACGACCCCGCGGGCAGCTCGAGACCGGTCATGTTCGTGGAGCCCAGCGGGACGTCATTGAAGCGCAGCGGGATGCCCTCGGCGCGCGCGCTGACGCTCAAGCGGCCGAGCGTTGTCGCGAGGCGCGCTTTGAGGCGCTGATGCCGCGTCTTGACCTCGGCGGCCTCCGCGCCGTCCGGCTCGATCGCGAGATAACCCGAGTAATAGACGAACGATCGCGCGGGGTTGGGCTTTGTCGTCTCTTCGCTGAACTTGCCGAGGTGGTAGAGCAGGAGGCCCGACGGATACGCGGTGAGGCGGAGGATCTCGTGGAACGCCGCGATCGCCTCGTCCACCTTCCCGCGGCGTGCCAGCGCGAAGCCCGTCTTCTCGAGCCGGTTGATGCGGTCTGAGTTGTCATCGGCGTGCGCCGAGCTAGCGAGGAGAGCGAAGACGAGCAGGAGGCGCATGGGGCACAGTGTAGCCCGCGCGGCGCCTGCACGGAATTCTCTCCTCGGCAGTGGGCGGCGGCGCACGCCGCGAAGAGTCAGGCCTCCGGCGACTTCCCGGGCGCTTCGTGAAGCACTGCCTCCAGGCGATGGCCGTCGGGATCACGAACGAAAGCGGCGTAGTAGCCTGGGTCGTAGTGCTCGCGGATGCCCGGCGGGCCCTCGTCGACGCCGCCGTGCTGCATCGCCGCCGCGTGGAACTGGTCTACCGCGCTTCGGCTCGGCGCCGCGAACGCGAGGTGGAAGCCGCGCCCCGGCGGGCTCGCCTCGGCGCCCCCGAGCACTACAGCGAAGGGCGCTTCACCGACGAAACCGGGTGGCCCGTAGCCTACGGCGCGCGCGACGCGCCACAGCCGCACGAGGCCCAGCGGCGCGAGCGCCGCGTCGTAGAAAGCGGCAGCGCGATCGAGCTCGGCTACGCCTAACGAGAGGTGGTCGTACATCGGCTCACGGGCGCGCTCGAGGACTCGGGGCCCGGTCGACAAGCGCGCGGTGCAGCGCCGGGTCCGCAGCGAACCGTCGCAGCGTCGGGGGTCGACCCCGGGGCGTCAAGGCTCCTGCAGCCGCGCTCGGGGCGCCGCTTGCGACCGACTGCTGCGTGCGCCAAGCTCGCGTTGCAGCGCTCGAGGAGCAGCCCTACGTGAGACGTCGCTTTGTATTTGTCGGGTGTCTGGTGGCCACAGCGATCGCGTGTGCGGCCTCGACCGAAGCCGCTGCCCCCGTGGGCGAGGCAGCCGGCGCCACGGACGACGCGCGTGCGGCGACGGCGCGTGACGGGTGGGCGGCCCTTGACGTCGCGGACCCGGAGGCCGCCTTCGGTGACGCGGGTGGAGGCTCGCCGGACACGGCATCGCTAGAGGTGTCCAACGGGGAGCTGGGCGCCGACGCGGAGACGCCGGGGGTGGACGACATCGGGCTGGCCGACCTCCACGAGGGGTCGTCACCCGAGGTGTTCGAGACGGCGGACGACATCGTGGTGGCTGACCTCCCCGAAGTGTCGCCCAACGAGGTCTCCCAGCAGCCGCTCGACACGGCTGACGCTTCACCCCCAGCGCCCCCAGAGGAGGTCGTGGAGCCTCTGGATGCGGACCCCGCGGGGCTCGAGGACGCCGTCACGCCCGACGCCGCCACGGACTGCGTCGGTCCTACGTGCTTGGGCGCTCCCTGGCCCGAGTGGAAGCTCGTCGACCTCAACCCGGGGAGCCCCGACTACGCGCTCACCTACGGACGGGAGAAGTTCTCGGGGAAGGCCACGCTCGTGGTCCTCCTCGAGAGTGGGTGAAGTTTCTGCGTTTCCCAGGCTGGGAAACTCTCAACGATGCGCGATGAGCTGCTCGCTGCCGGCCTCGTCATAGAGCTCGCCGTGGTCAACCGAACGGGGTTCGACGCGTCGCTCGCCCTCCTGACGGCCAAGGGCACCTTCCCCGTGTTTCAGGACTCGGCCGAAGCCGGCGTGTGGGCGCTCCACGGGGGCACGAAGGACGACATGTTCGTCTACGATGCGGCCGGGACGCTCCGCGCGTTCCTCGACTTCGGGGGTCCTGTAGAGATCAACCTGTCGAAGCCCGAGGGCTACACCAACGTGAAGACTGCGTGGGAGGCGGCGCTGCTGCCACTCCCCTAGGTGCGGGCGTCATCGGGGCGCCTGGCGCCGCGCGCCGATAGGTCGCCCCGATAGGTCGCCCCGATAGGTCGCCCCGATTCAGAGCCCGAAGACGTTGGTGAGCGCCTGGACCTCTTCGCCCATGTTGATGGCGAGGCGCTGAAGCCTGGGGATCGTATCCCGACATCCCGTGAGCCCCACGTTCAGCGTGCCGGCGTAGCTCTGGCACGTGATGTTGAGGGCCATCCCATGGATCGGGATCGACACCGGGTAGACCGCGTCGAGCCGCGCCCCACGGAAGTACAGCGGCTGCTCGGGGCCGGGGACGTTCGACACGACCACGTTGAACTGGGGCCGGAGGCGCCCCAGCGTGCGCGTGAGGAACTGCATGCCCGACGGCAACATGAGCAGCGCCGAGAGCTGGATGATCGCGTTGCGGGTCATCCCCTGCAGCCGCTCCTTGGCGGCGCGCGTAGACGCGACGATCGCGGAGAACCGCGCCTCGGGATCGGCGATGTGCGTACCGAGCGACGCGAGGATGGCCCCTACCGCGTTCCCGCCCCCTGGGTCGTCCTTGGGGCGGACGTTGACCGGGAGCATGGCGATCAGCGGCTGGTCGGGGAGCTCGCCAAGCCCCACGAGGAAGCGCCGCAGCGCGCCGCCCACTAGCGCCAGCATGGCGTCGTTCAGTGTGCCGCCGCCTGCCTTCGCGATCGAGCGTATGAGCTCCAGCGGGTACTGCTGGGTTGCGAAGCGCCGGTTGCGCGAGATCCGCCGGTTGAGGATCGACATGGGCGCGTCCAACGGGCCCACCAGATCGCTCAACGGCTTGGCCCCGCGGGCCAGATCGAGCGCTACTCGGGAGACTTCCCCCGCAGCGAGCGCTTGGGCGCGCAGCGCTCCCAGGAACCCCGTGGAGGCCGGCTCCTCCGTGTCCACCTGCTTCTGCTCACGGGGGATCGAGAAGAACAAGGGACGATCGCGCTCGTTCGGGTCCGTGGAGAAGCTCTGCGCGAGGAGCTTCGTCCCGGTGAAGCCGTCGACCAACGCGTGGTGCAGCTTCGTGTAGATGGCGAACCGCTTCTTGCCCTCGGCGTCGGCCAGGCCCTCGATGAGGTGGGTCTCCCAGGGGGGCCGGTGGAAGTCCAACGCGATCCCGTGGAGGCGCGAGACCAGCACGCCCAGCACGCGCTCGTCTCCCGGCGAGGGCAGGGCGGACCGCCGGACGTGGTAGTCGAGGTCCACGTCGTCTTCTATCCAGCGCTGTAGCGGGTTCTTCAGGAACTCCGGGTATTCGAGGCGCTGGTTGAACGGCGCATACACCGGCGGTCGCGCCCTGAGCTCGCCCATGAGGCTGCGCAGGTAGGCGGGCGGGGCGTCGTCCGGGAGCGTGAAGGTCATCATCGAGGCGACGTGCATCATCGTCTCTCGAGACTCGGTCACGAGGAACATCGCGTCGTTCGGAGAGAGGCGTCGCATGGGCGCCAGGATCTCTCAGCACCCCCGGGGGCGCAAGCCCGGCGCCCGGGTCAGGCGTCGCGGAGATCCGGCACCTCGTCGCTCGGGACCTCGATGACCGCGTCGCCGAGCGGGCGCGCTTGGCACCCGAGGCGCTCACCGGAGCGAAAGGCGCCCGGATGGTCGCGCATGAGCTCGGCCTCCTCATGTCCCATGGGAGTGAGCGTTCCCGAGACGAGCCGGACCCGGCAGGTGCCGCACTCTGCGTGGCCGCCACAAGCCTGCGCGTGCTCGAGGTCTGCCGTCATCGAGTGGACCAACAGGGTCTGCTGTTCGTAGGCCGGCTGCTGGATCCCGCCAGGCAGCCAGGTGAGCACACCAACCGGCTTCATCGGATGTAGACCGCCCCTTTCTGGCTCCACTGATGGTTCGGGGCGCCCGAGTACATCCCCTTGTGGGTCGAGGTGGAGGCCGTGCACGTGGTGTTCTGGGTGAACGACCCGATGTCGTGCGAGCCGATCCCTAGGATGACGGTCCACTGCGACGCCGGGGCGTCCGTGTAGCCGCCGAGCATGCAGGCGCCGTTCGCACAGTGGGCGGGCCCGGTGACCGGCAGGAAGGCCCCTCCAGCCCGTGACGCCGAGACCCCGTAGTTCTGAACGTTGTATGTGTGGATTGTTCCTGTCGCGATGTTGGGCCACGTGAAGTTGGCGTTGGAAGACGTGAACACGTCGTTGATCGCAGGCGAGATGTAGGCCAGGACCTGCTTCTGGCTCATCTCGATCGTGGCGGCCTTCGCGGGCGCCATGATGCCCGTTGAGCCCGTATCCGTGAGGAGATCGGTCTCCGTACCGTTCTCCGTGTAGGCGCACAGGTGCTGGTCGGCCCGAACGTTGGCCACCCGTGTCCAGCCGCCCCCGTGGGTCTCCATGTCGCAGAACACTTTGAACGGCGTGGGAGAGTACGACGTCCGCAGATGGTAGACGCCCGAGCCGAGGGACACCCCTGCGACCAGGATCGCGTGGCAGCTGGTGGCCGGGTTCTCCACGCTGCCGAGCGACGCGATGTTCACGAGGCTGCGCCAGGCGCTCCCCGTGCACACCAAGACGTCAGACCGAACCGTGTCGTAGTACAGGACGCCCAGGCTCGAGCTGTCGCACGGGACGGGCGCAGCCGCGCTGTTCTGCAGTCGAAAGCGTCGCGCCTCGACCGCGGCGAAGTCCGTGCCGCCCCCGAAGGTTTGCAGGCCGGTCCAGAGGTTGGCCTGCTCCTTCATCGCCAGCCCCGCCAGCTCCGGCGCCAGCTTGGCCGCGCCCACGGAGCCCTGCGCGAGCTGCCCGGCCCCTACACACCCGTCACAGCTCAGGTCGTGCGCGCTGCCGGCCCGGTTGGCCCAATGCGCATAGGGCGTGGTGCCGAGGCTGACGCGCTGCAGCTCGGGATCTCCCCCCACGGTCACCCCGACGAAGGCCGCGCCGCCCGGCGCGAAGAGGCTGTCGTCGAGAGGCTGGAGCCCGCCCAGCGAGATGCTGAAGAGGCCGTCGGCTACGGGAAGCGCGAGGTGTGTCTCCGTGTAGAGCGGCGTCGTCGCGTTGCCGGCGGCATAGAGGCTGATGGCCATGCCGTAGCTGCCATCAGGGACAGGCCCGGCGAGGTTCGAGAGGGCACCCTGAACCGGGAGGCGTGTGGGCGCGGCGAGCGCCGTCGGGGCGGTGAGCAGCGCCACCGGCGCCATCGACAGCAGTGTGATCAGACGCATGAGCACCTCCGAAAGAGCGCCGAAAACCTACCACGATCACGCGGTGGGGGGGTATCCCGGTGGCTTCGCCATCAGACCGGCTCCGTGAGGGACGTGCTCGGTGCCGCAGGCGTCGCAGCCGACCGCGGCCTCGGGGCAGACTTCGCCCGCCGGTAGCCGCTCGCCGCAGGCACAGACCCAGCCGCGGATTCGCGCGGGGACCCCCATGACCAGGGCGTGGGCCGGGACGTCCGCCGTGACCACCGCCCCGGCCGCGACCATGGCGTACGCGCCGATGCGGTGCCCGCAGACCACCGTGCAGTTGGCGCCCAGCGTGGCGCCTCGCCCCACTGGCGTGGCGGCGAACGCGTCCTTGCGCTCGAGGTGAGCCCGCGGGTTCTTCACGTTCGTGAACACCATGGACGGACCGCAGAAGACGTCGTCCTCCAGCGTGACGCCCTTGTAGACGCTGACGTTGTTCTGGATCCGGACGCCGTTGCCGATGCGCACGCCGTCGGCCACGAACGCGTTCTGGCCCAGCACGCAGCGCTCGCCGATTCGGGCGCCGGACATGACGTGGACGTGGTGCCAGACCTTGGTGCCGCGGCCCAACACGGCGCCGGGACCCACGGACGCGGTGGGGTGCACGAACACGTCGGGCGGGGCCTCGGCGTCCCTCAGGGGCAGGACCGCTCCACCGCGCTCCAGGCTCTCCTGGCAGCGGGCCAGCACGCGCAGCACCGCCAGGCCCGAGCGGCCGTCCGTGAGCGGTGCGCGGCGGGTCGCGATCGCCTCGATGAAGGCGGAACACTCTGCCCGGAGGGGCTCGTCGTCGCCGAACGGGACCTCCTTCGCTTCGGCCTTTCGCGGCACGGGGACACGGTCGACCCAGTCGATGCCGTGCTCGTAGAGCAACAGCTTCTTCTCGCCGTCGTCGAACACGGCCATGGCCTTCTCGCCCACCAGCACCAGCTTCTGCTCCTTGAAGGGGTGCAGCCAGCTGACGTGGATGTGGGCACGGACCCCGCTGGGGAAGGTGAAGTTGGAGACGGTGACGTCGGCGATCGAGGGGTGGAGATAGTTGCCGCCGGTAGCGGCGACAGTGGCTGGCTCCTCGCCGAGCAAGCGCAGGAGGATCGCCACGTCGTGGGGCGCGAAGCTCCAGAGGATGTTCTCCTCGCGGCGCACCTTCCCGAGGTTGAGCCGGTTCGAGTACGCATAACGCAGGTTGCCGAGGGCCCCTTGAGTCACCAGCTCGTGCAGCTTGCGCACGGCGGGGTGGAACTCGAGGATGTGTCCCACCATGAGGATCCGCCCGGCGGCGTCGGCACGGCGAACAAGGTCTTCGCCATCGCTCGCCCGCAGCGCCAGCGGCTTCTCCACCAGCACGTCCTTGCCGGCTGCGATGCACTCGCACGCCAGGCGATAGTGTGTCTCGGCGGGCGTGGCGAGCACCACTCCTTGGATGTCGTCGCGCGCGAGCACCTCTGCGAGGGTTCGCGCCACCTCCACTCCCGGAGCAGCCGCGAGCGACGCCCGGAGGCGGTCGTCATCCCGGTCGCAGACCACGCGGAGCGCCCCAAGGGCGTGAAAGTTCCGGACGTGGTTCTTGCCCCAGTACCCAGCGCCAACTACGGCGATTTGGACCTTGCTCATCGTGGCTCCTCTCGAAGGGCGCCGAGCCTACACCGGGACGCCCTGTCTGTTGAGTTGCGCAGGAGCAGGCCGTAGGCTTGCGCGGGCACAGGCGGGTTCGAGCGGAGGTGGGCATGCGGTTCCGGCAGAGTGGCGTGTTGTGGGCTCTGGTCCTCGGGTGCAGCGCGGAGGAGGCGGTCTCCGGCGTACTAGCGGACAGTGCGGGCGGCGACTCCGACTCACCCAGCGCCGATGTGGGCGAGCCCCCCGGGAGCGATGTATCCGACGAAGAGCTGCCGAGTCCCGAGGCCGATGTCCCGCAGGGCGAGCCTGACGTCGTGGCGGTCGAGGACGTCCCGGCGCACGACGTGACTGCAGAGGACGTCCCCGCGGTGCCGGACGTGCCGGCGGCGCCGGACGTCGAGGAGGTCCCCGACGTCGGGGTCGAAGACATAGAGCCCACGCCGGACGTGGCGCCCGAGACCCCGGACGTGCCGGTGGTGCCCGATGTCCCGGACGCGGGTCCTCCGTTCACCTGCACCGCCAGCCTCGCCATCACCGCGCCATCGAGCTCCGACTTCTACGCCGTGGCCGAAGCCGTCACGCTGTCGGCCAACGTGACGCTGCCCGCCGGCGAGCTGCCGGGGGACTACATCGTGGAGTGGAGCCTCGGCGGCGGGCCGCTGATCGGCCAGAGCCCGATTGGCGGCGACGGCAGCAGCTCGTGGACCGGCCTCATCGGCGAGCCGGGGCTGAGCACGCTCACCGCCATCGTGGTGCACTCCAACGGCACGCCGTGCGAGGGCGGCCTCGCGGAGTCGCCAGTCCGGCTCTGCGCCGAGAAGGTGTCCGAGAACTTCGACACCGGCCTGGACGCGGCTGTCTGGCTCACCGCATCCGACGCGTACTGGGACCCCGGCGGCTGGCTCGAGATGACCGGGCTCTTCCAGGGTCGCAAGGGGGCCATCTACAGCACTCAGCCGCAGGTCGCGCCGGGCAGCGTCTCCATTCGGTTCCGCTTCTCCACCGGCGGGGGCGGCGACTCGAACGGCGCTGACGGCTTCGCGGCCACCTTCATGAAGGCCGACTCGCTAGCAGACATGCAGAGCTGGATCGTCGCCGGAGAGGGCGGTGGGGGACTCGGCTATGGGGCTGGTGGTCCCTACGGCGCGTTCACCGGCGACGCCTTCACCGTGGAGATCGACACCTGGCAGAACATTCTGAACGGCGCCGAGTACCACTCCGACCCGACCGGGGCGGACCACATCGAGCTCACCCAGGGCCTCGACCCGTCCGCCTCCATCGCCTACTACGACATCGGCAACGTGGAGGATCTCAGCTGGCACAGCGTGCGGGTGGACATCGCCGCCACCCACATCAAGGTCTGGTACGACGGGGCCGTGGTCGTGGACACGGAGGTCCCGGACTTCGAGTTCCGCGGTGGCTACGTGTTCTTCTCAGGGAGCACGGGCTACTACTACAACTACCACCGCTTCGACGACCTCACGATCTTGCACGACTGCGACAAGTAGCGGCGTCAACTTCCCGCGGTCGCTTGCCAGTGGTAAACCACCCAGGCGTTACGTCGCGGGACTTCTCCGCGCCCGCGCGCCGTTTCTCGCAGGTGTCCCCCGCGACCCAACGACCAGGGAGCCCTCTAGTGGTCAGCACCCGCCTCCTCGCGCTCGCGCTTGTCCTCTTTGGCCTCGTCGCCGCCGGCGCCGGGTGTACTCCGTACAAGTACACGGACGATGACGAGACCTGCACGTCCGCCAAGCCGCTGCCCCCGGGCGTGGCGATCAAGGACGAGCTCAACCACAAAGCGGGTGACCGATCCGACTGCAAGGAGGTCAAGTACTTCAAGGACGCCATGGCCACCGTGGAGTTCCGGCTGGGCACGGCGTTCGAGAAGCACGATCTCAAGGGCGTGATCACGCTGTACGACGACGAGGCGCGGGTCTTGGACCAGCGCCCCGTGGACCCGACCATCCCGAAGTACGATCTCGAGTTCAAGCTCAAGGCGCAGAAGCCGTACTACCTGAAGTTCGAGATCACCGAGGGCAGCTACGGGTACTCGGCGCAGGTGCAGTTCAAGGCCGTGGACCCGTGCGCGTCGTGCGACGACGACGAGGAGTGCGTCGAAGGCAAGTGCAAGCGCAAGGTCAAGGAGTGCGACCCCGAGTGCGACGAGGAGGCCGGGGAGCTCTGCGACGACGGCGAGTGTAAGTACCAGTGCGACGACAGCTGCCAGAAGAAGCGCGGCTACGTCTGCGAGGCCGCCACCGGCGAGTGCATCAAGGTCCTCAAGGAGTGCAAGCCGAGCTGCAAGACGGGGTATGTCTGCAACCGGCGCACCGGGCAGTGCGTTGCCTCCGCGCCCAAGTGCAAGTGCCAGCCCGGCGAGATCTGTCAGGGCGGCAAGTGCGTCAAGCTGGGCGGCGGCCCTCAGCCGTGCCCCGCCGGCCAACGCCGCGACGCCTCTGGCGCCTGCGTGGTGGTGGTGGGCGAGCCCGCGATCGACCCAACGGGGCCGATCACCGGCTCCATCTCCAACACGGCCCGAGCACCGGATGGCACGGTGCTCTACATCAACCGCGGTGAGCGCCACGGCGTGAAGGTGGGTAAGCGGGGCACGATGTGCGGACAGTCGTTCGTGGTCAGCAACGTCTACGCCACCCGGTCCAAGGCCAAGACGGCCGCGACCATCGAGCAGATCGGGGCTTGCACCACCTTCTCCCTGCCGCGTTGATGACCCGCCTCACCTGGCTGGGCGTGCTGCTCGCGCTCGGGTGTGGCCGCCTGTCTACGCCCGACCGCGCGCCCGACGAGGGGCCGCGAGAGGCCACGCTCTTCGTGTTCAGCGATCTGCGGGGCACCTTGAAGCCCTGCGGCTGCTCGCCAGACCTACGTCGTGGCGGGGTCGATCGCGTTGCCGAGGTCTTGAGGCTGGCCCGGGCCAGCGCTGCAGGGGCGCCTGTCCTGCACGCCGGAGATCTCCTCCTGGACGACGAGGGGATCCCCGACTTCCTGCGGCCGCAGATCGACGCGAAGACCACGGCCGTGGGCGAGGCGCTGCGCTTCATGGGCGTCGCCGCGGCCACCGTTGGGCCCAGCGATCTACAGCAGCCCGAGTGGCTGGCGAAGGCGCTACCGGGCGTCGGTATCCCCATCATCGTCACCAACCCGCCGCCTACTGCGCCGTGGGTCGCCGGCACGCGGCGCTCAATCGTGCTCGACGTGCGCGGTGTGAAGGTCGGCGTTCTGGGTCTCATCCCCGAGGCGTCCGGCGGGAGCCCACCCGGCCCCGCGGCTCGCGCCGAGGCCGACGCGCTCCGGCAGGGCGGGGCCGTGCTGATCGTGGCGCTCAGCTCGCTGGGCCTCCGCGGTGCCAAGCGCACGCTTCGCGAGGGCCTCGGGGTCGACGTGCTCGTCGCCGCAGGGCAGGGGCTCGACGCGATCGTGTCAGACGAGGTCGAGCCGCTCGGGCCGGGCGGTGCGCCCACCTACCTCGTGCAGTCGTTCGTTCAGGGAGGGCAGGTCGGCCGCCTCGAGGTGGTGATGACAGGCGGACCCCTGGCCGCGGAGTTCCCCGGCGAACCCGCGCCGAAAGGCTCGAGCACGCTGCGCTGGAGCCTCACGCCGGTGGGCTGGGACCTCCCGCGCGAGCCCACCATTGCGTCCCTCATGGATCGCTTCGATGCCGACCTCGAACAGATCAACATGGCGACCGCCAGCGACCCCGTGCCCCCCGCGGCTGGGGAGGCGGGTTACGTGGGCGTGGAGAAGTGCCTCGAGTGCCACGAGGAGACCCGCGCCTTCTGGGAGAAGGACCGCCACCACGACGCCTGGGAGACCATCGTCGAAGACAAGAAGACCTTCGACATCTACTGCGTCTCCTGCCACGTCACGGGCTTCATGCGGCCCGGGGGCAGCAGCATCAAGAAGCTCGACGGCCTCCACGACGTTCAGTGCGAGAGCTGCCACGGCCCGGGGAGCCTCCATGCGGAGTCGTCCGAGGCGGCCCACATTCAGCGCGAAGTGCCGGAGAGCACCTGCCGCACGTGTCACAACCCGAAGCACTCCACGCGCTTCGACTACGACGCCTACAAGAAGCGCTTGCTGGTGCCGGGTCACGGCCTCGGGGACTGAGCGATGCACATCGTGCTGGTCGAGCCGCAGATCCCGCAGAATAGCGGCAACATCGGGCGCCTGTGCGCCGGGCTCGACCTCGAGCTCCACCTCGTGAAGCCGCTCGGCTTCTCCCTCGAGGACAAGTACTTGAAGCGGGCGGGGCTCGACTATTGGCCCAGCATCCGCCTCACCGTCCACGAGTCCTTCCACGCGCTCCTGGCCGCGTTTCCCGAGAGCCCGGTCTGGCTGTTCACCGCCCGGGGGACGCGCTCGTTCTGGGATGTCCGGTACGGCCCCGATGACCTCTTGATCTTCGGTCGTGAGGCCGACGGGCTGCCGCCCTCGGTCATCTCTCGGTTCCCCGACCGGCAGCTCACCGTGCCCCACAACACCAAGATCCGCAGCCTCAACCTGGCAAACGCCGTCTCGGTCGTCGCCTACGAGGCGCAGCGCCAGGCGCTCGCGTGAGGCGGCTCGCCGCCCTCCTGCTGCTCACGAGCCCCGCGCAAGCGACGTTCGACCAGGTGGGCGAGGTGGTCCTGGGCACCGCCCAGACCCTGGAGCAAGGTGAGCTGCTCGTGGGCCTGTTCTCCCCCATCGGCTACGGCGTGAACGACGCCCTCACGATGTTCATACACCCCGTCAATTGGGCCCTCCTCACGCCTAACGCTGCGTTCCGGTGGCGGCTCTTCGAGGGTTCCGGCGTGCGGGTTTCGGCGGCCTTCGGCGGTGCGGGCACCGTCCCCACGGAAGACACCGTGGGCGGAGATCACCGCCGCCCCCTGGGACACGTCGACGCCGGCCTCCTCACCAGCGTCGAGGTCGGTGGCGGGGTCGTGCTCACGGCGCGAGTCGGCTACCAGCGTGACGTCAACCCCGACGACGACGACTTCGATGGGGCGGTCACCATCGGTTGGGTGATCTCGCCCAGCTCGTTCCTCCAGCTGCAGGGCGGCGTCCAAGTCGGTCGGGAGGCCGGGCTCAAGGCGCCCTCCGCGCACCTGACGTATGTGCACAGCTTCGGCGCGCTCCACGTGGCTGGCGGTGTGGCCTACGGAGAGTTCCCGCTCGGGCTCGAGTCGGGGGCCGTCGCGGCGTGCCCGAACGACTGGGCCGCGCCTTGTGTATGGCCCGTCGTGGACGTCTTCTGGCGCTTCTGAGCGGTGTGGATGCGTCACCCGAGAAGTGGGTGGTGCGTGGCCTCTAACCGACCCCTGGGGAACCGGAGCCGCTAGTGGTCGTACCAAACCGGCTTCACGAGGTTCGTGTGGTCCAGAGAGTTGAGCGGATTGACGAGGCGCTTCAGCTGATCCAGCGCCATGTTGGCCGCTACCTTGGCCCACCAGAGATACATCGAGCGGCGGTACGGCGTGGCGTCGGTGAGGCCCTTCAGCAGCCACTCGGGGGTGACGAGCGTCTTGTTCATCTCATAGATCTGCCAGGCGATCTCGTCGCGCGTCATGTACTTGGAGCTCATCACGGGCGTCATCCAGTCGAACTTCTTGAAGTCGTCCAGCTCGATGAGCTGCTGCGCCTTGGCCTCTTCGTAGACCACGGTGCCGGGTACCGGTGTGACCGGGTGGAAGGCCGGGTAGTCCAGTCCCAGGTTCTTTGCGAGCTCGGCCTGCTGCCACATCGTGTCGGGGGTCTCGTCGCGGACACCCACGATGAACGTGCCCTGTCGGAAGACCTGGGGGTACTCGTCCTTCAGGATCTGGAAGACGCGGCGGGTTTGTGAGGTGCTGTAACGGTGTTTGTTCCACGCCTGGAGGTCGCTATCTTCCGCGCGCTCCACGCCGATGCAGATGTGCGCCATACCAGCCTCGACCATCTTCCCGAGCACCCCGGTCTCATAGTCTCGGAGCATGGCGTCGGCGCGCATGAACGCGAACCACTTGATGTCCAGCCCGCGCTTCACAACCTCTTCGGAGAACTCGAGGTTGAACTTGGGGCTGATGTTCCAGGACTCGTCCACGTACATCATGCAGCGCTTGTTGTAGCGCTTGACCAGCAGCTCGACCTCCTCGAGGTGCCGCGGCACGCTGAACGTTCGCCACCGGGGCGTGAGCGTGACGGTGCCGTCCTCGTTCTCCTTGCGGTTCGCCATCATGGTCCACCACGCGCAGAACGAGCAGGACAGGGTGCACCCGCGGCTATGCTGGATCGTGGCGCCACCCGGGCTGAACAGGTACTTGCTGGTGCCGTAGAGCTCCATCGGGAGGAGGTCGTAGGCCGGGATCGGGAGGTCGTCGAGGTCGCGGATCAGCGGTCGCGAGCCCGTGGACTTCACGACGCCGTCTTCGCAATACCCCACGCCCAGGATGTCGGTCACGTCCGGGCGGCCCGCGCCCGTGTGCCCGGCGATGCGCTGGCAGAGCTCGGTGAACGTGAGCTCGCCTTCGCCGAAGACGACGTAGTCGAGCGCCGGGTCGAGCAGGGCTGCCTGATAGAGATGGGCGAAGTGGGCGCCGCCCGCGACCGTCAGCGTGTCCGGCGAGGCCTCCTTGACCATGCGGAACGTCTTGAACGCCTCGTGGGAGTACAGGGCGTGGTTCTCACCGATGCCCACGACCTTTGGCTTGTGCTCGGCGACGAAGTCGTAGAGCGACCGGAACCCCATCTTGATCGGGTTGCAGTCGATGACCCCGACGGTGAGTCCGCTCAGACGAGCGTGCGCCGCCAGGTAGATGAGGCCCTGCGGCACGACGAAGTTGTCGTCCGCGGAGACGAACGGCCAGTAGTGCTTTGGGGGCTGAAGGAGAAGGACGTCCACGGCTACCTCAGAGATCGCAGGCCAACTCAGTCCTACCACAGGACGGGGGCGCTTGTTCCCGCGGGCGGGGGTTAGAAGTCCTTGAGGCTCTTCACAGCGCCCAGCTCTCGCTGAACCGACCGGTGGAAGAGCCCCGGGGCCACCCACGTATACGCGCAGAAGGCCAGGAATGACCACGACGTAACGGTGGCGGCGGTGGGCGCCTTGTTGAACTTGAAGTACGTCGTAGCCAGCTGGATCACGAACCAGAGCCCTACCAGTACTCCGATGCTGCGCTCCGGGCCCAGCCGATCGAGGGCAGCCGAGAAGCGCCACCAGAGGCCGAGCGCCCAGCTTTGGCGCGCCTTGACCTCGGCGAGCAGCCGGAGGGCACCGGCGTTGTTGGGCTCGAGGCGCAGCGCGTCGCAGGCGCCTTCGCGGGCGGCCTCGACGTTCCCGTCCCCGAGCTCCAGGCGGCCGAGCACGACGTGGGCGTCGGCGCACTCCGCCGTGAGCGCCAGGGCTGACCGAGCGCTGGTGTACGCGCGACCCGTGTCGCCGACGTCGGCGTAGTGCTCGGCGAGGTCGGCGTGGATCTGCGCGTCGTTCGGCTCCCGGCGCAACGCCTCCTCGAGTAGGGGCGCCACCTCGCGTCGTCTCTGCTGGAGGCGGCGCAGCGTGGCCCGTCCGAGGAAGGGCGCTGCGTCGTCCGGTGCGAGCGCGTGAGCGGCGAGGAAGCTCTCCTCCGAGGCTCCAAAGCGCCGCTGGGACAACGCCACACGCCCGAGGACCACGTGCGCGTAGGGCAGCATGGGGTCGTACTGGAGCGCCAGCCGTGCCTCGATGTCGGCCGCGTGCAGCCGGCGTTGGGACAGCAGGATCTGGGCGAGCAAGGCGTGCGCCGTGGCGTTGCTGGGGTCCTCCGTGAGGAGGCCGCGGACGGTCTCGAGTGCGGCGCCGGCGTCACCGTAGGTGAGCTGGCGGGCCGCGAGGGACAGGATGTGCGCGCCGCGGCTCACAAGAGCCCCATGACCCAGATCGAGTTCAGGTCGACGGCGGCGTCCGCGACGCGTTCGTCGAGCACCGCCCCGGCGATCACCCCGACGAAGCCCGGACCCGGCTTTCCACCGTAGTACTCCCAGAGCGCGAAGGCGGGGGCTTGCGTCGTCATGAGCGCGTAGGCAGCCGCCAGCTGCAGGCCGCGCCGGAGCGCATTGAGGTAGGCGAAGGTCTCCCGATCGAATGACCCCTCGGTGGGGAGGCCGGCCCACTGGCCCGAAGCCGCCCCCAAGGCCAACCACATGACCAGGGCGCCCACGGCCAACCCCAACCCGGCGATCGCGGCCTCCTTTCGAAGGCTAGGGCTGCCGAGGGCCCAGCCGTTGAGGACGAACCACGGGAACGCGAGCCACGGCCTGCAAAACATGAACGAGAATAGCGGCCAGATCGGGTTGACGACGATGCGCGCGAGGCCCGAGGCACGGGGCTCGTCGGCGATTTGATACGTGGCCGTCAACGAACGACGCCGTGTTTACTCAGGAACTCGAGGACCTCGTCGTATTGGCCGGACTCGTTGGCGTAACGCGCGTAGTTGCGCGCCGTGTTGAGCCACTCCACCGTGGTGGGCTTCACCTCTTTGAGCGCACGACGGAGGTGGTCGGCGCTCACCGGCACCTCGGTGGCGGCGGCCAACGTGGCCTGGATCGCCTCGTCGACTGCGGTCTCCACGAGGTTCTGGAGGTCGGCTCCGGAGAAGCCGGAGGTCTTCTGCGAGAGCTCGTCGAGCGGGAGCTGACCCGCCGTGGGGCGGCCCGCGAGCAAGAGCTGGAGGATGTCGAGGCGCGCCGCCTTGTCGGGTGGCGGGACGAACTGCACCCGATCGAAGCGACCGGGGCGACGGAACGCGGGATCGACGGCCCACGGGACGTTGGTTGCGCCAAGCACCAGAACACCCTGGTTCTTGGTGGCGAGCCCATCCATCTCTGCCAGGAACTGGCTGACGACCTTCGCGGTGGTGGACTCACGGCTGAACTCGCGCTTACCGCCGAGCGCTTCGATCTCGTCGAAGAACAAGACCGCGGGCTTCGACTGGCGCGCCTTCTCGAACAGCGCGTGCAGCTTCTGCTCGGACTCGCCGAGATACATGTCCAGCACATCGGAGATGGCCACGTTGAAGAACGTGGCGCCGCACTCCCCGGCGGTAGCGCGCGCGAGCAGCGTCTTGCCGCAGCCCGGGGGGCCATACATCAGGATCCCGCCGCCAACGCGTTTCTTGAAGCGATCGAAGAGGCTGGGCTTCGAGAAGGGGAGGATGATCTTGCGCCGGATCTGCTCCTTGAGGCCGTCGAGCCCGCCGACGTCCGCGAACGTGATCGGTGCGGGCTCCGGCTCGAGCAGGCGGCTCACGTCCGAGCGTGCGTCCTCGTCATTGCTGATCACACGGAGGCGAGGCTTTCCAAAGGGCACCACTTTGGCGGCCTCGGGCGCCTCGTTGGCGCCGGAACGGACGACGCCGTCCGCGATGTGAGCGCCCCCGGCGGAAGCGAAAGCTTCGGCGATCGCTGGTTGCCCTGCGGCCAGGGCCACGCGCGCCGCCAGCTGCCGGTCAGCGTCCGAGGCCAGCGCCTCGGGCAGCAGGTCCTGTATGTGCGTCCACGCGGCCGCGCCGAGCCCAGCGTCCAGCGCGGCTTTGAGGACTAGACCACGGAGCACGGCGTTGCCGGGGCTCAGCGCCAGCGCTTGCTCGAGGGCGGCGAACGCGGCCGGATCGCCGCCCATGGGAGGTACGCTCATCGTTCGTTCAGGGGTTTCATGGGGGCACTCGGGCTAAAGGTCGGGCAGCCCCGAAGGACCCTCGCGAGGTGACGAGACCTCAAGGGCACTGCCCGCACACTGTGTTGTCACCGGCGTAAGTACCGTCGAACCCGCTGCACACCGACTTGGTGGTCTCGGCTAGACAGCCGATGGCCGGGATCCCACAACACGCACCCTTGCCCTCGAAGCCGCACGGGTTCGTGGAGCAGGCGCTGCCGTTACCCTTGTAGATCCCCCCCAGGCCGGGGCAATCCGCTCCTGCGATGCCGTCTTCGCACGCTGTGGTGAAGCAACATGCGCCCGTGGTGATGTGCGGACAGGTCACGGACCCACAGGACTGGAGGAAGTGGACCTTGCCATTCTGGGAGGTACAGCTGGCCGAGGTCGTGATCGCGCACGAGCCGCTCGGGAGGCAGCACGCGTGCGTGAAGCCGCTGCCGCTACACGGCACCTGTGAGCACGTCTTCCCCTGGGCAAACTCGTACTGGCAGGCGCTCTGCTTCTTGATGGTACAGCCGCCGCCCCCGCAACACGCGCCATCTGCGTCGCACTGCGTGGTTTGGCACTTCGTCCCCTGACCGGCGAAGGACCCGCTGAGCGCAGCGCACACCACGGACTCCGTGTCAGTGCACCCGAGCGCAGTGCAACAGGCGCCGTTCTTGTTGGTGTTGATGGGGCAGTTCACCGCGCCGCACGGCACGCCGATGCCGTGGTGGCTCTGGCCGCTCGCAGCGCAGTCCGCGGGCGTCCGCAAGGAGCAGAGGCCGTTCTCGCAGCAGGCGCCCATGGTTGGCGGCGCACATACGACCTGTCCGCACGCGAGGCCATCCTTGAACGTCCCGCCTTCGGACAGGCAGACGCTGGCCGTCTTGGTGGTGCAGCCGCCTCCCAGACCGCAGCAAGCGGCAGGCAGGTCGGCGGTGCAGGCGGCCTGCGCGCACGACTTGTCGTCGCCGGCGTAATTGCCGCCCTGGTCCAGGCAGTAGTTCTCCGTGACATCCGCGATGCACTGGGTGTTGGGCAGGCAGCAGGCGCCCACCGCGCCGCAGAGGCCGGGGACGCAGGTGCTGCCTACGCCCACGAAGCTCCCGCCCACTGCCGTGCAGGTGGAAGACGACGTGTTGGGCAAGCAGCCGTCGTCGGCACAACACGCCCCGGGAGCTCCGCAGAGCTCCGCCGAGCACACCTTGTCGTTCGGACGCAGGGTGCCGCCGCCCGCGTTGCACTGCGCGAACGTCTTGAGGCTGCAGCTGAAGTCGCTCTGGCAGCAGGCGCGGATCGGGTCGGCGACCGGGCAATTGGCCTCGTTACACGTGAGATCTGCCTTCCACGCGCCGCCTTCTTCCGTGCACGCCTTCTCGGTGAGGTCCGAGCAGGTGCCCTCAGGTGAACAGCAGGCTTTCTTCTCGCCAGGCGGCTCACACTTGAAGGTGTTGCACGACGAGCCCGCGCCCTGCGACACCCCGCCGAGCGCTGCGCAGGCGACGGCGGTCAGGGTGGTGCACCCCGTGTCTTCGAAACAACAAGCGATGGCGGCCGGGCAGGTGGTCGTTGCGCACACCGACAAGTTGGTGAAAGTCCCACCAGCCGCTGCGCAGCTGGCCGGGCTGTGCAGCTTGCAGACCCCGCCCGGCAAGCAGCAGGTGCCCGTGGCCAGTCCGCAGGTCGCGGCCGCGCAGAAGGTCCCGGCGCCGCCGAAGGTGCCGCTCTTCGCCGTGCAGGCGGACTGGGTGACCTCCGAGCAGACCCCGGCGGCGCAGCACGAGCCGGCGGTGGCGATCGGACACTGAGCCGACGCGCAGGTGGTGCCAAGGCCGCGGAAGCCGCCGCCCGAGGCGCCGCACGCCGTGGCCGTGGAGTCGGTGCAGACGCCTGCTTTGCAGCAGGCGCCGGTCAACGGGACCGGCGTGCAATCGAACTCGGTGCACTTCGACGCTGGGCCCTTGAACTGGCCGGCAGCGAACGCACAGCTGTAGTTGCTCGTCTCCTGGCAAACCGCGCTCGGGCTACAGCACGCGCCCTCGCTCTTGGGTGGGCATGCGCCGACGGCGCAGTCCTTGGACGTGAGCACTGGGAGCCCTCCGCCGCCCTTGCACGTGCCCTCGCTCTGCGACAGCGTGCACTGAGCGGTGTCCGAGCAGCACGCGAACACGCCGGGCTTGGCGGTACAGGCCGCTGCAGCACAGGTCTTGCCAAGCTGAAATGCGCCCCCGGAGGCCTGGCAGGTGTCCGAGTCAGTGCCCTCCACACAGCCGCCGGCGATGTCGCAGCACGCGCCGGTGGTGAGGCTGGCACACAGCCCGGCCGTACAGGTCTGGCCCGGGCTCGTATAGATGCCCCCGCCCGTCACACAGGTCTGTTGCGTCTTGCTCGAACAGGTCCCTGCTTGAGCGCAGCAGGCCCCGGCGCCGCCGGTGCCGCATGGGTTTTGCGGGCAGTGGGTCGCGGCCTTGGTGGTCCCCCCGGCGGCGGCGCAGGCCTCCGCGGAAAGGTCGGTGCAGCCTGTGGCCGTGCAACAGGCCGCAGTCTCCACTTCGACGCATGGGTTGGGTGAGCAGGTGCTGTGCTCGGGCCTGAGCGTGCCCGTGCAGCCGCCGGGGGTAGCCAGCGCGCAGCTCTCTCCAGTGCAACAGGCCACCTTCGGGACCGCCGGACCGCAGATGTCTGGGGTCGCGCACGTGCCGGCCTTGGCCGTCCCACCGCCCGAGGCGCAAGTCGTAGCCGTCTTCTCGGAGCACGTCCCGTCGTCGCCGCAACACGCGGCGGGGGTGGTGGTCGCGTCGCAGACGAAGGTATTGCAGCCCTTGCCGCCGTAGAAGGCGCCCTGGCAGCTGTTGCTGAAGGTCGACGTGCAGACTCCGTTCCCTGCGCAGCAAGCGCCGACTGTGCCGATCGCTGCGCACAGCCCTGCCTGGCACTTGGGTCCGAAGCCGAGCATCGACCCGCCCGCGGCGTCGCAAGCGGCCTTCGTGGGCGCGTCGATGCAGGTGGAGGCCGTGCAGCACGCGCCCGTCCCCGGGCCAGTGCAGCTCTGGGCGGCGTTGGAGCAGTCGTTGCCCACCTTGACGCCGCCGACGCTCTCGCACGTGAACTCGTCTACCAGGGCGCACGAGCCAGCCGGCTGGCAGCAGCCGACCTTGGGAAGCGCGGTGCAGCCTGACGCCACGCACTGCAGCGCGTCGGTCAAGAGCTTCCCGGCGGCGTCCGAGCACTGCTGCGAGGTGTAGAGCTTGCACGCGCCCTCTGTGCAGCAGGGCCGGAGCTTCGATGCCGCGGCGCCGCATACGCCAAGCCCGCAGGCCACGTCGACGCCCTTGAAGGTGCCCGCGCAATCCGCCCCAGAGTCGATGGTGCACACCCCGTCGGCGCTACAGCAGGCGCCGGTGGCGCCGGTGCACGGCTGCGCGCTGCACAGGACGTCTTCGAAGAAGCTGCCGCCCTTGGTGACGCATTCGTCCTCTGTCCCGTCCGTGCACACCTGACCGTCGCAACAGGCGCCGCTCTTGGTCGTGTCCACTGGGCAGTCGGCGCAGACTGTGAAGTCACCGAGATAGGTGAGACCCGGCGTGCCGTTGCACGTGAGCGGGTCGGTGACCTGGCAGGTCCCCCCCGCCACATCACAGCAGGCGCCGACGATGCCGCCGCCGCAGAAGCCCGGGGTGCACGTAGCACCGGCGTTGAATTTCCCGTCCTCGGCTGCGCATGCCAGCCCCGTGCCCTCGGAACAGGCGCCCGTGGCCTGATTGCAGCACGCACCGGTCCCGGCGAGCTCGTCGCAGCCGGCGACCGAGCAGCTCACGGCATCGACCGGGACGCCGCCCGCGGCCGCGCACGCCACGAGCGTGAGCGCCTGGCATCCGGACGCGGTGCAGCAAGGCGCCGTGGCCTGGCAGAGCCCTGGAGCGCATACGGAGCTCGGGGTGGAGGCCCCGCCGAGCGCCGTGCAGCCGGGCTCCGTAGTCACGGTGCACCCGCCGTCGGGTGTACAGCACGCCACATCGGCGGCCTCGACACACAGCTCGCTCGTGCACGCGGCGGCGTCGCCCTGGTAGGTGCCGCCGGCCGCGCCGCAGGCCGCGCTGGTGCGCACCTCGCAGCTCCCTGCCGTGCAGCAAGCACCCACCGGGACGCAGGGGTTCGGTGTGCACGACTCGAGGCCATAAGGGAGGCCGCCCGAGGTCGAGCAGAACGCGGCGTCGAGGATCTGACAGCTCTTGTCGGCGAAGCAGCACGCCGTCTTGGTGTCGGACCCGCAGATCGACTCTGTGCAGACAGTCCCGAAGCCCTTGAATGTGCCTGCGCTCGCGACGCACTCAGTGGACGTGAGGTCCTGGCAGGGCTCCTCGGTCCCGAAGCAGCAGGCCCCCGGCTTGTTCTGGAGGCAGATCGAGGCAGTGCAAGCGACCTGATCGCCCAGGTAGCTCCCGCCATCGGAGGCGCAAGCCGCCTCGCCCACGACCGCGCAGGTCCCGTTTCCGAGGCAGCACGCGCCCTCAGCGGCGGCCTGACACACCACCTCGCCGCACTGCTTGCCCTCGTTGAAGAAGCCGCCGGCGACCTGACAGCTGAGGGCGTCGTCCAGGGCGCACCCGCCGTTCTCCGCGCAGCACGCGCCCTGAACGCCCGGGCAGAGCACGGCGTCGCACGCCTGCCCCGCGACGAAGAGTCCGTCCGCCGCCGCGCAGTCGGGACCCGTCTTCGACGAGCACGCGCCGTCCACACAGCAGGCGGCAGCCGAGGAGCAGTTGAGGCCGTCGCAGCTCAGCACGCCCTTGTTCGGGGAGCCGCCCTTGCCTTCACAGGTCACGACGGCCTCGACCGCGCACTGACCGTTGGGCAGGCAGCACGCCGCGGTCTCAGGCGCCGGGCAAGTGACCGCGAGGCAGCTCGTGGCCGCGCCGCTGAACGCACCAGCGAAGGCCCCAACGCACGTGGCCTCTTCCGCCTCTTCACAGGTGCCGTCGGGCTTGCAACAGGCGCCCTTTGGGGCGGGGCATGTGGTCGCAGCGCACAGTGCGCTGGCTTCGAAGGCTCCGCCCTTGTCTGCGCAGGCGGTAGCCGAGAGGTCCTCGCAGCTCCCCGACTTCAGGCAGCAGGCCTTGGCGTCGCCCGTGGACGCACAAGGGACCTCGGGTGAGCTGCACGTCAGGAAGTCCCCGGCGTACGTCCCTGTGCACGCGCCCTCCTCGGTGATCGAGCAGCCGCCGTCCGTGGCGCAGCACGCCCCCTCGGGCGCCCCGCATTCCGCCGTCTCACACGTGGCGCCGGCCGCGACGAAGCTGCCTCCGCTGCTCTCGCAGAGGGTCTCGGTGACCTCTTTGCAGGTTCCCGCCGCGCAACAGGCCCCAGTGGCGCCGCACGCATCGCCGGCACAGGTCAGCGCGGGCGAGCTCGTGCCCCCGATGGCCGCGCACTCGGGAGGCGCGAGCTCCTCGCATCCGCCGCCGCTGAGGCAGCACGCGGTCTTCGTGGTGCCACCGCACTGTCCCGGGGTGCAGGCCTTGCCGACCGCGAAGGTCCCCTCGAGGTTGGTGCACGCGGCTTCGTCCGTGACCAGGGCGCAGTTGCCGCTGTCGGCGCCGCCTACGCAGCAAGCGCCCGTCTTCTCGGCGCACGTGAACGAGTCGCAAGCCGTGCCAGGGCCGCCGAACTGCCCGCCGGCGGCCAGACACTCGCTGGAGCTGCCATCGGTGCATCCGTCCAGCGTGCAGCAGGCGCCGTCGCTGCTGCCGACGCAGGGGTTGGCGCTGCCTTCACCGCACGCGAAGCCCAGCCCCTGGAAGACGCCGCCCGCGCTGGCGCACGCCAGCTCGGCCTTGAGCTCGCAGGTGGTGAGGCCCTCACCGACGCAGCAGGGTCCGGTGAAGCAGGTCTGGCCGCCGCAGGCTGCCTCCTCGCCTTGGTAGACCCCGCCCACGGCCGCGCAGTCGTCCGCGGTGAGCGCGCGGCAGGCCGAAGCCGTGCAGCACGCCCCGACCCCACCCGGTGCTGCTGTGTCGTCGCGCACGTCGCCTTCGACGGCCACCTCGCCCCCAGCGGGCGCGTCGCCCGGTCCGGTGTCCACGGGCGTGATGGTGGAATCGGTCTCGGGCTCGCCACACGCGAGCATGGCGGCAGCGGACAGGAAGGTCCGAGCGAAGCGGCGAAAAGACACGGGGCCTCCTTGAAAGGCGTCGCCCACGGCCAAGGGCAGCTGCGGTGCGCAGGCGATGCCAAGCTGGCAAGTCTAGCGAGGCGGATAGTGTTGACGCAAACCTTGCGCTTGGCGAAGGGCCTCCAGGAGCGCTTCGACGGGGTGCCGCAGCCGCCGCCCGTTACACCGCTCGGTTTGGCTGCGACACGAGTGGCCTGTGGCCAGCGGCTCCGCGCTGTCCGCAGGGGCCTCGAGGTGCGGGCCCCAGCTCATGGCGAAGATGCGCTTGGACTCCTCGGCGTGCCGCGTCTCGTGGCCGAACGCTCCGCACATGCCACAGCAGCCCACGGCCTCCGGCGTGAGCGACAGGCCGAACGACGAGAAGACCTGCCGCCACAGCGTGTTGGAGGTGGGCACCGCCGTGCGCTCCGTGCAGTGGCCTAGTAGCCGAAACCGCTTCGACGCCGCGGCGACCGCGGGCATGGTCATGCGCGGCGCCGCCAGCCACTCCTGAAGCAGCGAGACCTTGACGGGCAGAGGCCGCCCGAGCGCCTTCGGGATCTCGTCCCGATAGACCAGCACTACCGCCGGCTCGATCCCGAGCACGGTGGCGCCGGAGAGCGGGGCCAGGAGCCGCTCCCACCGCTCAGCCTCCGCCCGGAAGCGCTTGAGGAAGCCCTTGACGTGCCAACCCTTTCCGCTGGGAACGAAGGGCAGCAGCGCCACCTCGTAGCCGAGCGCCTGGAGGAGCTCCACCGTGGCCGTGAGCACGTGGGGTTCGTAGAAGGTAGTGAAGGCGTCCTGCAGCAACACGACCGTCTGGCCGGTCTCGGCTTCCGTGAGCGTCTCGCCGGGCGCGAGGCGCCGGACGCCCTCTAGAACAGGGCGGGTGGTGGCCAGCGGAGGCGTGTCCACGAGGCCGATGCGGCGCAGGATCGCCCGGGCTAGTGCGTTCCCCGACAGCCAGTTCGAGATCCGCGGAAACCGGGCCAGCCACGGCAAGGCGGCCTCCAGCCGGCCAACCAGGTGGTCGCGCAGCGGGCGCAGGTACCGTGTGTGGTAGAGCTCGAGGAACTCCGAGCGGAACGCAGGCACGTCCACCTGGATCGGGCACTGCTTCGCGCAGGCCTTGCAGGCGAGGCAGCCATCCATCGCCGCGTACACGTCGTGCGAGAAGTCGTAGCCGCCTCGGAGCGACGCCGCGAGGCGGGGGAGGGCCGGCGCTGCCCGTGGCGCCCCGGCGTCGACCCCCGCGTTCCCCAGCTGCCGGACCCACTCGCGCATCAAGCCCGCGCGCCCCTTCGGCGAGTGGATGCGGTCCCGCGTGACCTTGGACGACGGGCACATCACGTTGTCAGCGTCGAAGTCGAAGCACTGCCCGTTCCCGTTGCAGTTCACAGCCGCGGAGAAGCGATCGAGCGCCGCCTCGGGGATCTGCCGGTCGTAGGCGCCGCGCTTGGTCGTGTCGATCCGCGCCAGCGCCTTGCCGGAGCCCGCCGGCACCGCCAGCTTGCCGGGGTTGAGCCGCCCCTCGGGGTCGGCGGCGGCCTTGATCTCGCACAGCGCTCCGTAGAGCGTCTGGCCGAAGAACAAGGGGTTGTATTCGCTGCGAAAGCCCTTGCCGTGCTCGCCCCAGATCACGCCGCCATATCGTCGCACCAGGGCCACGACCTGCTCGGACAGCCGGTGGAGCAGTTGCTCATCTTCCGGGTCCTTGAGGTCGAGCGCCGGGCGGACGTGGAGGCAGCCCACGTCCACGTGGCCGAACATGCCGTACTCGAGGCCGGCAGCGTCCAGCAGCGCTCGGAACTCTTTGACGTACGCAGACAGCGCCTCCGGGGGGACCACGGTGTCTTCCACGAACGGGATCGGCTTCCGCCGCCCGGGGGCGTTCCCCAGGAGCCCCACCCCCTTCTTGCGAAGGTTCCAGAGCGCCGCCGCTTCGGTGGGGTTGGGGACCACGTAGACGCCGATAGCCCCGGTGGGGTTCTGGACGAGGGCCTGGGCCCGCTCCGTCACGGCCGCCTCGTCGGCGCCCTCGAACTGCACGAGGTTGATCGCCCGCGTGCGTGGACCGGATTGGCGCTCTGCCCGGTCGAAGATGTGACCCACCTCGTGCCAGACGACGTCGGCGCGCGCGAGGCCGAGGACCTTCTCGTCGATTGACTCGATGGCCGACGGTGACGCAGCGGCCACCGCCTCGGCCGACGCGAGCGCCGACTCGAAGCTCTCGAACTCCAGCACCACGAGGCGCCGGGCCTTAGCCAGCGGCGTAAGCCGAAGGCGCGCCTCCGTGACTACCGCGAGGGTGCCCTCGCTACCGCAAAGCAGGTACGTGAGGTCGAACGTGTGCTCCGGTGCCTGCCGGGGACGCGACCCGCGGACCAAGGCGAGGTTGTACCCGGTCATGTAGCGCCGGAGCCGAGGGAAGACGGCGCGGATCGTGTGTTCGTGTGTGGTGACCACGCGATCGACTGCGCGATGGAGCGCGCCCACGGCGTCCTGCCGGTCGCAGAGCGCCTTCAGGCCGGCCTCGTCGGTGGGCGCCGCGCGGAACACGGTGCCGTCCGCCAGCACCGCCTCGAGCTCGAGGACGTGCTCGCTGGTGCGCCCGTGCACCCTGGACCCTTCGCCGCACGCGTCCGTGTTGATCATGCCCCCGAGCGTGGCGCGATTGGAGGGCGACAGGTTCGGCGCGAAGAAGACCCCGTGCGGCCGCAGGTGCTGGTTCAGCTGGTCCAGTACCACGCCCGGCTGGACACGGACCCAGCCGCCGTCGAGGTTGACCTCCAGGATCTTCGAGAGGTGGCGCGACAGATCGAGGACCACGCCAGCGGTGAGCGACTGCCCGTTGGTCCCCGTCCCCCCGCCGCGCGGCGTGACGGTGAGTCCGGGGAACCGTGTGGCCGCCTGGAGCGCCACGGAGACGTCTGCCGTAGAGCGCGGGAAGAGCACCGCCTGGGGCAGCAGCTGGTAGACCGAGTTGTCGGTGGCGGTGACGAGCCGAGACCCGGCGTCGCTGGAGATGTCTCCGGTGAAGCCGCCAGCGCGCAGCGCGTCCAGGTAGGCCTGGGTGGCCGTGGTGACGGGTTCGAGCTCGGTGAGGCGCGGGATCATCGGCGTACAGCCCGCGGTTCATACCGGGCCGGGCGCCGCGTTCCAACCCCTTTCGAGCGCCCGGCCTCACTGGGGGGAGGCGTCTGCGGCCTCGTGCGGGTCCCGACGTGCATCGGAGACCCAGGCCTTGAGAATGCGTCTCCTTCAACGCACCAGGTAAACTGCGACTCGCCTGGAGACACGGGCTGCGGTAATTTTGGAGCATTGCGTGAGGTGACAATGCGAGGATGGGTCATGGTTGTCATGGTGGGACTTTCGGCGTCCGGGTGCGCCGAAGAGGACACGAACGACGCAGTGGACGCTGCAGAGGGCGCCGAGGTCGGGACCGGAGCGCCCGGCGATGGACACGTCGCCGACGCGGAGTGGGCACCTGACACGGCGGACGCGGAGGACGCGCCCCTCCCTCCAGGCGTGGAGCCGGACGTCGAAGCCAACAACGCTGAGGAGGTGTTGGACGAGAGCGACACGGTCGACACGGCCCATGACCTCGGCGACACGACCGATCCACCGGCCGTCGTGAAGGGGCTGGACCAGGTAGGCTACGAAACGATCCGTCTCACCGAAGTGCTCGTTCACGGAGGGGTGGCCGCTTGCGCGGGTTCCGGCGCCGGGTTCATGGAGGTGCGCTGGATCGGCACCGACTCGATCGACCTCACGGGTCTCGAGCTGTGGTCGAGCAACGGCGAGAGCGCGTTCGTCGACGAGCCGGTACTTCTCGCTCCTGGGGAGCGTGCCGTCTTCGCCTTCGACCCAGCGGGCTTCGAGACCTGCTACGGCAAGCCGCCGGACGGCCTCGGCCCCCCGGCGCCGTCGTTCGATGACGGCGACGTCGGCGTGTACCATGACGGTCGGGTCGACGACTGGGTCGACTGGGGTGAGGATGATGAGACACCGGCGCCCCAAGCCGGCGCCAGCTATTCACGTGACGACAGCGCGGGCCTCTGGTGCTTCGAGACCGCGGCGGCGGTGAGCGGGGACAAGGTCAGCCCTCGCGCCGCCGGCAGCCCATGCGGCAGCCCTCCGATGGCGGATGGCCCGGCTTTCGAGGCAGCTATCGGGCCCAAGGAGCCGACGACCGCTGATGACCTCGTGGTCTCGCTCGCGGGCGTACCGTCGGGGGCGACGCTGGCGTACTCGTGGACACGAAACGGCGTGCCAACGGCGTTCGATGGGTGGCGCATTCCTCGCGAAGCGACGCGTTTGGGTGAAGCGTGGGCCGTGACCGTGGTCGCGACGGTCTCGGGTACGCCCTTCCAGGCGGCTGCCAGCGTCACTCTCGAGAAGGCGGTGCCGACGGTCTATGTCGAGGCGCTGTACGCGCTGAAAGATGGGTGCCACGTCGCAGTCTGCCTGCCTCGCGTCGTGGACGATGGGGGGGCCGACGTCGCGGTAGAGGTGTCCTATGCGTGGGGAGTCGACGGAAAGCCTGTGCCCGGCTCGAGTGAGACCCTTCCGATCGTCGTGTCCGAATCGGGTAACCTCACGTGCTCCGCGACCGTCACGACCCCGGACGGATCGTCGACGGCGACTCGCCAGCTTGCAGTGAAGGCCAACTCGAACACCCAGGACGGCGACGGTGACGGTGTTTGCGATGCTGGGGACCTCTGCCCGGGTTCGGATGACGCGCTCGGCGACCACGATGACGACGGCCTCTGCGCCGAGGAGGAGATCGCGCTGGGCACCAGCGACGAGAGCGCCGACACCGACTCGGACGGTCTCCAGGACGCCGACGAGCTGGCACTGGGCACGGACCCGGCAACCTTCGATGGGTCTGTGCTGCGGGCGACCCTCTTCGTATCGTCGGCCGACGCCGCGCCGAACCTCGGCTTCCCAGGCGGGCTCGACGCGTGGTGCCAATCGTTGGCCACCGTGGCGGGGGTCCAGGGCACGTTCCTGGTCTTTGCCGCCGACAACGAGGTGTCCGCCAAGGATAGAGCCATCGACCGGCCCTGGTTCCGAACGGACGGCAGGCTGATCGCGACCTCGCTCGCCGACCTCCTGGACGACCAAATCCGTCTGCCGGTCAACGTCGACGAGACCGGCGCCACGCGAGATAGCGTCGTCTACACCGGGCTGAAGGCTTCGGGTGAGAGCGCCCTGAACCGTTCCTGTGAGTCGTGGACTGGGGTCGGCCAATCGGCAATTGGGCACAGCTGGGAGACCGATCATCGCTGGGTCGACCAAAGTGAGGACTTCGGTTGTTCCTCTCCTGCGGCGTATTACTGCATGGGGTGGGAGTAGGCGCCGAAAGGGCGCAAGCGCGACAGCAGCCGGAGCGTTCCGTGCGGCGCGCGGGCTGAGTCGGCCCACCGTGACGGGACCGGTCGAGTCTGAAACTTGTCCCCGGGCATCGGTCCCGTCTAGCCCAAGAGACTCGAAAGAGGGCGGGCTTGGCGGTCTCGTGGGGCGGGGCGTCCGGCGGATCCGGGCGGACCGTCGTCGAATTCCGCCCAGGTGGCCGGGCATGCATACTGGCGCGCGGTGAAGCTCCCTCGTCTCGGCCTCTGCGGTCTCGCCGTCCTCGTCTCGTACCTCGTGTTTTGGAACACGTCGTTGGTCACGGCGCACAACCTGGGCACGCGGGACGGCATCGGATTCCTCAATGGCGGCAAGGTGTTCCGGCTGTCCGGGACCATGTGGTACCACATCCCCGGCCTCGCCGACATCGGCCTCGCGCCCCAGAACCTGGGCGGGCAGATCAACCTCCGGAACAACGAGTTCGCCCTCCTCGAACACGAGCTGACGGCCCTCGAGAGCACCGAGATCGACTTCTCGCTCGAGGCCAACTCGCAGCTCCTGGTGGTGCTCGATCGGCACGGCGAGGGCACCTTCTGGGCGGTTCGACTCACGGCCTTCGAGCACGCCGGGACGCCCTTCGTGAATGCCCTGTTGCGCTTCGAGCGCGGCCGCGTGGCCCAGCGAATCCCGCTGGAGGAGCTGGGCGCGCAGTCCGGGGTTGGGCGCCACACGGTGCGGGTCGCGCTCACGGACGCGGCGCTCACGGTCACGCTCGACGGCAAAGAGGCCCAGCGGCCGTTCGAGACACGCTCGCTGCGGCCGAAGCTCGCGCTCGGGTGCGGCGAGCTGAACGCCGTGGTTCACCGCTGGAGCGTGCGGGGGACGCTCGACGGGGGCGTGGCGCTCGACTTCGACGAGCGGTTCTCGATCGCCGCGACGCTGGGCCGCGCCACGGGCGGGATCGCGTGGCTCGCGCTCTTCGCGTGGCTGCTCCTCATCGTGGCGCCCGTCGCCAAGGCGGTGGTCGACACGCGTGGGCCGCCGGTCGAGCTGATCCTGCGCATGCTGCTCCTGCCCGCGCCGCGCGCCGTGTTCGCCGCGACCTGCCTCGTCCCGTGGATGCCTCTCCTGCTTCAGTGGGTGCTCGCCGGGCTCTACGTGTTCTTCGTGTGGCTCACGGCCCTGGAGATCCTGAGGGACGGGCGCGCCTACCGCCTGCCGGAGGCTCGACCCGGGCGGCTCGTTGGGCTCGCCGCGGCCTTCGGGCTGCTTGCCCTGGCCGCGACGTCGTGGGGCCTTGCGTCGGCGCGCCTGGAGTCGCCTGTGGGCGTGGAGACCACGGACAAAGCGGCCGCGCGCACGCTCGCAGAAGCCGGCGGTCGCGCCCTCACGCTGGGGGAGCGCGTCTCGCTGCAGGTGACTGACACGTCGGAACCGGTCCACCTCCGCGCCGTGGTCACGCTGCGCCCGGGCGAGGCGGCCCGCGCAGACCTGCTCCAGTCCGCCCCGCTGATCCTCGGAGACGTCTTCCAGGTGGATCGCAGCAAGGACCACCCCGAGGACGTGGAGCGCGAAGATCCGAATGCGGTCGAACAGGGGGCTGACCCCGGCGGCTACTCGCTGCGCGCGTACTCGCTCATCCTCTCGACCGATCCCGAGCTGCCCGGCACCGCCCGCTACCTCCACAACGACAAGGTGGAGCGCAGCGCCCGTAGCACCTTCACGCTGGAGCCCGGCACGCACGAGGTCGAGCTGGTCGCGTGGGGCCGCTTCGGCGTTGCGCTCGTGAACGGCCGCATCGTCGATTGGCGGGGCGATTTGGAGCGCACCTTCGCGCCGCGCGCCGCCCAGGTGCTCTCCATGACGCGCACCGTCGACCGGGCCTCCGCGGCGCTCCACACCGGGAAGTCGGCGGCTCTGGAACTGGTGGCCGGCGCCGCGTTCGACGCCGAGTGGTTGCTGGCGTGCGCCTTCGTCCTCCTGGTGTTCGGCCTCGTGGTCTTGGGCGCCCTGCCGCTGCTGCCCTCCGGACGCTCGCCGAAGGGCCTGGGGGCGCTCCTGCTCCGCGTCGCCCGCGCCACCGTCCTGGTCGGGGCGTTCGCGGGGGTCTATCTGGCGGCGAGGCAGGGCAACGAGCTCATCGATCCGGACTGGGAGGTGCCCACCGGGATCGTCGCGCTCGCGGCGGCAGCCTTCAACCTGCGCCAGCTCCTGCGGGAGAACGGCGGCGACGCGGCCCCGCTTCGACGCGGTCTGCTGCGCTGGGCGGCGATCCTGGGAGTGTTGCTATTGGGCTTCGAGGCGCTTTTCGGGCTGTACCCAGAGCGGCGCTTCAACGCCACGCACTACTGGCACCACGGGCTCGGCCCGCGTTGGTACTACCAGTACGACCCCATGGTGTTGCGGCTCAACCCGTGGTTCATCGATCAGCGGTTCAAGGGGCGTGACTTCGTGGCCACGCACGAGGGCAAGGCGCGCGTGGTCGTGTTCGGCGGGTCGCAGACCTTCGGCTGGGGGATCCCGGCGATGGACCGTGCCACCTTCTCGGACCAGCTCGAGCGATACCTGAAGCGCCGAGGGCACTCCGAGGTCGAGGTGCTGAACGCGGCGTTCCCGGGCGTAAAGACGGCCACGGGCCTCCGTTGGTTCGCCTCGAATCTGCTCCGTTACGACCCGGACGTGGTGGTGGTGAACTTCGTCGTGAACGAGTTCATGAACGTGGACCAGTTCCACGTCTGGTCGGGCGAACGCCCGAACGATGAGCCCATCTCGCGCTTCGCTGTCGGCGCCCTCCCCGAGCAGTGGCGCGGCACGGTGATGGGGAACCACCTCTCGCAGATTATCGTGGCCGATCTCTATGAGGTCTTCGCGATGGAGGACTACCTCCGGTGGCTGGTGGAGATCGCCCACTCTCGCGGCGTCAAGGTGGTGTTCTCGATCGAGCCCACGAACCTGTACGTCGAGTCCGCTGGCGCCGCCATCATGCGCTCGGAGGGGCCGAACCAGGGCGCCAAGGCCATCTACGAGCGCGTGGGCGCGGCCCTCGGCGTGCCCGTCTACGACGCGCTCCCGCACTTCCTCGAGCAGCCGGAGAACGTCTGGTTCTACGACACCATGCACATGAGCCGCCTCGGCCACAAGGTGTTCGCCGAGCACCTCGCGGAGCTGATCGCCACCCGCTTCCTCGAGCCTCCGGCCCCCTCCGCCCCATCGCATTGAGGGCCGCCGGCCCGGGCTTCGCACCAGGTCAGCGCTCTTCATTGACAACGCGGGGGGCCTCCCATTACCGTCGCGCCGCCCAAGGGGGGGGACTGCGCAATCGATGACGCGATGCGGGGCCCCGCGAAGGGCGCGCGGAGATGCCGGCGACAACGTCGGCCAGGTGGAGACCATGGCGCTCGCGTACGACTCGGGCAACGAGCAGAAGTTCCAGGAGCTGCTTCGCCGGTATCCGGAGAAGCGGGCCGCGTTGCTCCCGGCGTTGCGCCTTGCGCAAGGCCAGTGGAATTACCTCAGCGACGAGGTCATGACCTACGTCGCCGGGCGGCTCGAGCTCGAGCCGGCTGAGGTCCGCAACACGGCCACCTTCTATACGATGTTCCGCAAAAAGCCCGTGGGGAAGTTCCACGTTCAGGTCTGCACCAACATCGCGTGTTTCCTGAGGGGTTCCGACGAGCTCATGCATCACTGCGAGAAGAAGCTCGGCATCCATCACGGCGAGACCACCGAGGATGGACTCTTCACCTTGGACCACGTCGAGTGCCTCGCCGCGTGCGGCACGGCCCCGATGATGCAGGTGAACGACGACTACTACGAGAACCTCACGGTGGCCTCGGTCGACAAGCTCATCGACGGGTGGAGGCGCTCCTCGTGATCGCTGAGTCCGACTACATCCTCCGCCACAAGCTCGGCAAAGACCTGCGGCGCATCGAGAACGCCATCGCAGCCGGCGACTACTCGCGCCTGCGGACCTGGCTCAGGGCCGAGAAACGCGCCGCGATCACCGAAGAGGTGAAGAAGGCCAACCTCCGCGGGCGTGGCGGCGCGGGTTTCCCCGCCGGTATGAAGTGGGGCTTCATCGGCAAGTGCTTTCCGCGTTAACTTGTCATCAAAGCAGACGAGGGCGAGCCGGGCACTTTCAAGGATCGCTACTGGCTCGAGCGCGACCCCCACTCGCTGATCGAGGGCTGTATCCTCTCGGCCTACGCGCTCGAGGCCAACGTGGTCTACATCTACCTTCGCGGCGAGTTCGTTCGCGCCTGCGAGGTCCTGGATGCCGCCATCGAGGACGCCAAGAAGAAGGGCTTCCTCGGCAAGAACATCATGGGCTCCGGGTTCGACTGCGAGATCTACACGCACCTCGGCGC
>SXGT01445262.1_pt1 | contig 96638 bp, 85 predicted proteins | sample 3176221 | NCBI WGS metagenome assembly SXGT01 (sample SAMN11356862, study PRJNA531348) | freshwater metagenome | isolation source: freshwater sample F1-120 | place: China: Fuxian Lake, Yuxi | collected 2017-12-25 | reverse complement strand
GGGCGTTCTGCACATCACGTCCTTCCACGCCAACGCCGACGGCGACGACCGCAGCAACGTCAACGGCGAGTACCTGCGCATCTGCAACGTGGCCGGCGAAGCCCAGGACCTCGGCGGCTTCCGCATCGCCGACATCAGCGGGAAGTCCTGGACTTTCCCAGCGGTGATCGTGCCCGCCGGCAACACGGTGAAGGTGCACAGCGGCAAGGGCGCCGACCAGCTCGACCCCGCCGCCCAGCTCGAGGTGTACCTCGGCAGTCGCGACCCGATCTGGAACAACACGCAGGACCGCGCCACGATCTACGACCGGTACGGCCGCGTCGTGGATACCCGCGAACACCACGTCGACGACCCCAATCCCTGAGCGCCCGTGGACGAGTCCCTCTTTCGAGCCCTCAACGGCACCTACGAGACGGCCGACCTCTGGTGGGACCTCTTCGACAACCCAGCCGTCATCGGCATCTTCGTGGTGGGCGTGGCGCTGGCCGCCTGGCACGCGGGCGAGCGCCGCTACCTGCTCCCCGCACTTCTCGCCGTGGCCATCTGCGATCTCGGCTGCGCCCGAGCACTCAAGCCCCTCTTCGACCGCGAGCGACCCTGCGCCGTGCTCGAAGACGTCGCGATGCGCCCTACGCCCAGCGGGTACCTGTGCGGGAGCGGACGATCGATGCCGTCGTGCCACGCTGCCAACAGCGCGGCGCTCGCGGCGGCCCTCGGCTCTCCGGTGCTCGCGGCGGTGTCGCTCGCCACGGGCCTTTCTCGTGTCGCGACAGGACAGCACTGGCCCAGCGACGTGCTCGCTGGCTGGGCCCTCGGCGCGGGCCTCGGCGCGGGCATTCGCTATCTTTTCCAGCGGGCGCTCGGTTGGCGCTGAGGGCGGTCTTCGTCGACGCGGCCGGCACACTGCTCCGCACGCGCGAGCCGGTGGGCATCACCTACGCCCGAGCGGCGCGGGGTGCGGGGCACGAGGTCGACCCGGTGATCGCCCAGGCGCGCTTTCGAACCGCGCTCCTCGCCCGGCGAGGGCAAGCCCAGGTGGGCGACGGTCGCGCCTTCTGGCGGCCGGTGGTGGCCGAGTCGGTCGGCATCGACGACGAGGCGCTCTTCGAGGAGCTCTACGCCGCCTTCGCCCGCCCGCAGGCCTGGTGGATCGACAGCGAGGCGCTTCGCGTCCTCGGGGTGTTGTCGCGACAGGGTGTTCGCCTGGGGATCATCTCCAACTGGGATGAACGCCTTCGGCTGCTCTACCACCGGTTCGCACTCGACCGGCTCTTTCCCTACCTTTTCGTCTCCGCCGAGCTCGAGGTCGAGAAGCCCGACGCCGCCATCTTCCACGAGGCTTGTCGCGTGGTGGGCGTGGCCCCGCGCGATGCGGTGCACGTGGGCGACGACGAGGAGGCCGACGTGGCCGGGGCCAGTCGCGCCGGCCTTCTGGGGCTGCACTACGACGACGACCGGGGCTGGCGTTACATCGAGGGCGAGATCAGTCGCTTGCGACGCGGAGCGGGGCTCTACGGGGGCCTGTACCGCCGCTAGCGGGCCTTGACGTTGGCGAGGGCCCACTCGTTGGTGAAGTAGCCCGTCCCCTCCTGGGGGCGCATCGGGCTGTCGCGACGGCTGTACACCTCGTCGCGCAGGAAGCTCGCGAGGAGCTGGCGACCGGGTTGCCCGTGGTTGAGCCACCGTTCGCGCAGGCGACGGTAGACGACCTCCTCCGAGGCCCCTGGCGGGGTGGCGGCGATCTTCCGCAGGGCGGTGTCGAGGTAGGCGGCGGTGCTCGCGTCGTGCTCAACCTGCGCTTCTTCGAAGATGTCGCTCAACCAGTCCAGGTACGAGGCCACGGGCGCTCCGGGGGGGCGCGTTCGCTAACCCGCCCCTCTCGCGCCGCGCAGGTGGATCCGATCCCTGCTGCGGAGGCCCTGCCCATGTTCACCTTTTCCGCGTTTTTCTTTGCCTGTGCGCCCGAGTCCCTCGAAATCACATCGACCGACGCGCCGCTCGCCGAGGTGGAGACCCTCGTCGTGCGGGTAGACGGCTACGACCCCGCCGTCGACGGTGAGATGGTCGTCGACCTCGTCCCCTACATGGCCGGGAGTCCAGCGGTGTACGGCAGCCCGGTCGCGTACGGCGTGGTCCAGGTCGACGGTGACGCGGAGATCCCCCTTCCCGTTGGACCGGAGCCACTCGACGACGAGCTGCTCGAAGCCCGCTTCCGCGTGGTGCTCCACCCCTTGATCGACGGCGTGCCCGGCCCCGTCCAGGCGCTCCTCCCCGACAGCCTCGTGTGGCGCGACCTCGGCGACCCGCAAGGTGCCCCCACCGGCTGGTCGGTGGAGAAGAAGCGCGGGAACAGCACCACGTGGCGGACGCTACCTGAGCTCGTGAAGCTGCCCATGAACTTCCTCACCGAGGAGGAGCTCACTCTCGGGGGCCCGATCATGCTGGATGGCGACGCCGAGGTCGGCGTGGTGCTGGTCGCGGGCGGCGAGATCGTGCCGGGCGTGGTGGGCGTGGCGATGGACGGCCGCTGGGGCCTGCACCTCAACAGCGTGCCGACAGCGCTGCGGAGCGCGGGCGCGCAAGCACACCCCGTGGCCTACGTGGAGCGCGACGGCGAGCTTGGCTGGGATCCCAAGGTGGAGCCACGCGTGGGTGAAGCCTGCGTGGCCGGGCGCCCCATCGGCGTGAGCGCGCAGCCGGAAACGATCGACGTGGGCGAAGCCGCAGCCATGGCCGCGCAGCGCCTCGTGCCCGGCCTGAACGCGGTCCGGAGCGAGTACGGCCGCGCCGTTGGGGTGCGCGACATCGATAGCGTCGAGCTCGCCGCCTCCTGCGAATAGCGTCTCGTCACGACAGGAGGGGCCGCCCCGAAAAACCTCGGGCGGCCCCTCAAGTCTTTTTGCGCGGCGTCCGATGTGATGGGTGTCCCGAATCCACCGGGTACGGAGGAAACAACCTATGCGAATCTCTGCTTTTGTCATCGTACTTGGCGCCGTCGGCTGCTCCGTCGAGGAGGGCTTCGATGCCGATTCCACCAGCGCGGCCCTCGCCTCGCCCACCGTCACCGTCTACGTCGGCCCGATGTCCGCGTCGCAGGTTTCGATCATTCCGGTCCGCTTCGACGAGAACGACGAGGTCACGTGGGCCGGTTCGGCCATCGCCAGCGGCGACGTGGTGGAAGGCGTGGCCACGCTGACCCTGCCGTCCCGCGCGCCCGGTCGTCACCTCGACCCTGCGGACCGCAAGGCCCCGGTCACTTACGCGGTCTTCGCCCGCAGCGTCGACGAGGAGGGCATGGCGGCCGCCTACGTCGGCGTCGGCGCCTCGACGGTCACCTACCTGCCCGCCAAGAAGGATGGGAACACCCGCGGCTGGTACGTCACCGGCTACGACAAAGACGGCGAGTTCGACTACGGCAGCACCGACGTTCCCATCGAGGTGGGCGACGAGATCGAGCCCATCGGCCAGGTCAGCATCGCCGGCACCCGGGGCGACCTCGGGGAGCCGAGCGACTTCGAGTACCGCATCGGCATGATGAGCGACGAGGGACCGGTCGAGGGCTGGACCACCGCGCTGGAGGCGGAGTGGAGCCTCACCTTCAGCGGCGCTGTCGACGTGGAGCCGGGCGACGCCATGGGCTTCCTCGCCACCATCATCACGCCGGCCGTGTACATCGACCAGGACCAGGACAAGGAGTGGAGCGAGACGGACCCGGTCGTGGGCAGCCTCTGCAGCGGTGCCGACCCCATCGTGGCGGTCCAGGTGGGCATCGCCTACAGCCCCAGCGCCGCGTGGTCGGTGAGCAGCAAACACTTCGGTACCGGCTGGGGCATCTACGCCGCTGGCGAGGGCGGCCTCCGCAAGATCGACGACCCGGGCGCGCTCGGCTTCGCGGCCAACGCGGACTGCGCTGCGGCGATGGAAGGCGGCGGCGAGGAGGGCGAGGGCCAGTAGGCCTCGCACCCGCGGGCTCGTCGACTCACTCGGCGAGGAACGGCAGGCCGGTCGGCTCCGCGAGGGGCGGCCGGCCTCGCCAGTTAAGCGCCTCCAGTCCGTAGCTATCGCTCAATGCGGCGAGCTTCTCCGCGTAGCGGGGGTCGGTCGCGTAGCGACCCTCCAGGGCCTCGGCAAAGGCGCGCGGGTCTTCTCCCGCGGCCCGGGCGATCGCGTAGCGGGGCGAGGTGCCCACCACCCGGGCGTGGTCGGCCATCGACTCGGCGAAGGAGTGGTAGCTGCGGAAGGGCGCCGAGCGGACCTGCCGACGCCCGCGGCTGTACTCCACCACCCGGCGGCGCTCCGAGCCCGCGGTCCCCTCCCCCTTCATGCCGAAGAGGTTGTAGCCCGGGGCCGAGCGGCCCCAGCCACTCTCTAGGATGGCCTGGGCCATCGTGATCGAGGCCGGCACGCCGAACTGCCAGTCACCCACCACCGCCCCCGGCGCGATGGACCGGAGAAACTCGCCGCGTGCACCGCCGGGAAAGGCCGCGAGGCTCGACGCTGCCTCGGCGCGCATCGTGGCGGCTTCGAGCACCAGCGACTGGAGGGCCTCGGGGTCGAGCGGAGCGGCCAGGTCGATATTGGCGCTGGGGGCGAGCTCCGCGAGGTCGGCGAGAGCGTGGTCGAGCGCGTCGAGCTTCTCGCGCGGCTCGACATGGTCTTGGGCCGCGTCGAGCCGAGCACGCAGGATGGCGGCCGGCCCTCGCCAGCGCGAGGCGCCCACCTCGTCGAGACCGGCAGCCCCCGGCTGGACGGCGGGCAATGCGAGCCCGGCGCACAGTAGGACGAAGCCAAGAAAAGTCCCGAGTCGCAGCGTCGCTTCCGGAGAGGGGGCCCAAGTAACGAAAACCGAGCTTTGAGCAAGCATTGACGCGTCAAGAGCGACCGACCGGGCCAGGAGCGGTCCGCGTGAATACGATGCCGGCGGCAGTCGTACCGATGATCGTGATTCTCGCCGCCCTCGCCTTGGCCAACGCGGAAGCGCAGACGCCCATGCTGCCGGTGCCCCCCGACGCGCGTTTTGCGCTCGCCTACTACTGCAGCCCCACCTGCTCCAACCACGAACTCGACGCGCTGGACTCCGCGCTCGCGGCCATCGAGTCGAGCGATGGCTTTTCCGACCACGTGGCCACCCCCCAGCGGATCATGGGACTGGGTGGCGCCGATTTTGGCATCCCCGACGCCGACTTCGTGGCCGCCTATGGCGTGGGCATCGACGACCCCGCTCCGCTCGCCGCCTCGCAGATGGTGGTCCTCGCCTGGTTCGCCTCGCCGCGCGAACGGGCGATCGACACCTTCGCCGCCGCGCACGGCGCGTTCGCCGAGCTCGCGCACGGCAACGGCGGGTGGGTCGAAGACCTCGACACGCAGAGCCTCTTCAGCGCCGAGGCGTGGATCTCCCGCGACCCCCGCGGCCCCATCGACAGCTGGTTCGTCATCGAAGACGACGCCGAGACCGACGACGACCCCGTGGTGTCGGTCACCACCCGCGGCTTGCGACGCTACGGCGACTTCGAGTTGCTGGTCCCCGAGGTCGATGCTGCCGTAGCCCCCGACGTTGGCTGGGCGCTTGGTGCTATCGCCACCACCTTGCACCCCATGGGCGACTTCGGCAGCAGCGTGAACATCGACGCCGAGAGCGCGGTGGGCACCGCCACCTTGGAGTTCGTCTCACCCTCGGCCGAGGACCCCACCGCCGCGGTGCTGAAAGTGAACTTCGAGGGCTCCATCACCGTCCCGGTCGACGAGCCCGCGCCGCGCGAGACGGACGAGGCTCCCCCGATGGCGACCGCCGCACCCCCAGCTGCAGCCGTGGCGGAGGCGCCGTCCACGCTGTCCGAGGCCCGCGCCGCCGTGCGCGCCGCGCTGGCTGGCCCGTTGCGCGCGGCCTTCCAGCAGGGCCTTGCCGACAACGAGGTGATCGCGGTGAGCGTGCCCTTCCGCAATCGAAGCGGCGGCAGCGAATACCTCTGGGTCGAGGTCGATCGCTGGGACGACCGGGGAATGGGGGGCCGACTGGCCACGGAACCCTACGACGTCAACGGCCTCCACAAGGGCGACACCGTCGCGGTCAACGTCGCCGACATCTACGACTTCGTGTGGAAGAAAGCCGACGGCAGCAAAGAGGGCAACGTCACACGACCCTTTCGCGACTGAAGCGCCGGTAGGCAGCGTCGAGGTCGAGCACCTCGTCGGCGCGGGTCCCCTCCCCCGCTCGCACCTCGGCCAGGATCAGCTTGGAGCCAAGGCGTGCCCGACGCGCCACGTGGGTACCGGGTCGCGACAACATCGGCTCCCTCTCCACCCGCGTGACCACGCAAACACGCGGCGCGAGCTGGAGCCCGGTGTCGACGAAGTCGGCAACCGTCGCGATCGACATGGTTCGAGCCGTCGCCTTGTGGCGGTCAGGCGAGACGGGACCCTCGGCGGGGAAAAACCACGGCGGGTTCGTGACCACGACGTCGGCCCGTTTGAGTGAGGGAACGGTCCCCCGGCGCACCGCGAGGTGGTGCACGGGCAGCTCCCGTCGCGACAGTCGTGCATTGACGCGGGCGAGCGCGGTCCACGCCCGGTCCCGTTCAACTGCCTCCACGTCCAGACCGGCGTGAGCCAACAAGAGCCCCACGATTCCGCTTCCGGCGCCGAGGTCGATGGCGCGACGGGCGGGTAAGCCGAGGGCGAAATGCGCGAGGGCGTACACCTCCACCCCGAACCGATACCCCCTCGTCGGCTGCAAGACAGACAGCCCCGGCGCCGGCGAGGCCACGTCGAGCCGTCCAAGCGCGCCACTCACCTACAGGCCGATGTCGCCGCGCCAGGCCGCGCCCGCGAAACGCACCTCGGCCACACCCTGGTAGGCCCTGCTGCGTGCCGCCTCGGCGCTCGGACCCAGCCCGGTGACACCCAGGACGCGGCCCCCGGTGGCCCAGAGCGCACCGTCGTGACTTGATGTGCCGGCATGGTAGACGACGAGGTCGTCGCTGTCTCTCGGGAGCTGGGTGATGGTCGCGTGGGCGCCGCGCGCCGGGTAGTCGGCCCCCGACACCACTACGCAACAGGCGTGTCGCGACGAGAACCGCAGTCGCTCCCCCGGCAGCTCACCCCGGGCGGCGCCGAGGAACCAGGGCACGGGATCCTCGTCGAGGAGGGTCATCAGGGGTTGGCACTCCGGGTCGCCAAAGCGCACGTTGAACTCCAGCAGCTTGGGGCCGCTGTCGGTGAGCATGAAGCCGCCGTAGAGGACGCCACGGAAAGGCACGCCATCGGCCTTCATGCCGAGCACGGCCCGCCGCAGCACATCGTGGCAGGTTGCCAGCGTGGCCTCGGGCACGCTCACCGGCGCGATGGCCCCCATGCCACCGGTGTTCGGACCGAGATCGCCGTCGAATCGGCGTTTGTGGTCGCGCGCGGGGAGCAGGGGGACAACGCGCGTGCCATCGGCGATGCCGAGCACGGAGAGCTCCGGACCCTCCAGCCGCTCCTCGAGAAGCACATCGGCGTCGGGACGCGCGGCGAAGGCCTCGTCGAGCGCCGCCTCGGTGGCAGCCACGCTGTCGGGCACCCAGACCCCCTTCCCGGCGGCGAGCCCATCGAGCTTGACGACCCAGGGTCGATCCAGGGTCAAGCGGTCGCCTCGGCGCACCACCCGCGCCTCGGCCGTAGGCAGTCCGTGCCGGGTGGCGAGCGACTTGGTGAAGATCTTGGAGCTTTCAAGGCGCGCTGCGGCGGCCGAGGGTCCGAAGGCGAGGAAACCCTCGGCCTCCAGGTGATCGACGAGCCCTTCGGCGAGCGGCGCTTCGGGCCCGACAACCACCAGCTCAGCAGACAGGTGCCGCGCTGCGGCCATGGGATCGGCGACAGTCCGCTCGCCCAGGCCCACAAATCCGGGGTTGTCGTGGGTGAAGTGAACGGCGTGCCCGTGGCGCGCCATCGCCCGCGCAAGGGCATGCTCGCGGCCACCGCCGCCGACCAAGACAATCCGCATGCCGCGCTCTCCTCAACCCTCAGGGGCCAGCTCCCGTAGCCTGACCCGCGCTCGGGCGTCGAAGGGATCGCGCTTGATCGCCTCGGCGAAGTCACGCTTGGCGGCCTCCGTCTCGCCCGTATGCGCGCGCACTTCGGCGCGTACGTTTGGCACCATAGCGGAGGTGAGCGGCGAGGCAGACACAGAGTCGATGTGTGTCCGAGCCTCATCGTAGGCACGAGTCGCGACAAGGGCGCTCACCAGCGCAAGCAAGAACTCGCCCTGCTTGGGTCGCTGTTGCACCACGTGCAGGAGATCGGCAACGGCACCGTCGGCGTCCCGGGAGGCCAGCTTCAAGCGTGCGCGCAAGGCAATCGCCGTGGGATCATCCTCGATGCCCCCGGCAGCATCGAGCGCGCGGCGGGCCCCGGGCACATCGCCGCCCAGCCAGGCTATGGTGGCGAGCGCGAGGTGGTACGTCCGTCCAAAGGTGGCGTCGTTACCGACACCGCTCTCCAGGAGGGCCTTGACCTCCTTCGCGGGGTCCCCGGCCGACAGCGCCGACAGCCCAGGCCGCCGCCGCGCCGCCTGACCATCCACCTGGATGATGGAGCCGAGCAGAACGTCCATCGCCTGGGCGGGGTTGTGGCCCTCGAGGTGCGCCCTGGCGAGCCAGAGATGCGGCTCCGGCGCCGAAAGATCGGCCCGGCGCGCAGCCTCGGCGAGAGGTACGAGGTCGCTCACCGGCTGACGCGCCTGGATCCCCAGGGCAACCTGGGTGTCGAGCACCCGAGCCAGCTCTGCCCCCTTCCGCAAGGACGTGTCCATGGACGACCACGCGCGCGACTCCTCGCTGGCGTCGCCCGCGAGCCGAGCGATCAACGCGCGAACCTGCGCGACGACGGGATCGGCGCGCCCCAGCTCGACCAGCGACGCGCTCGCTGCCTTGGCGGCATCGATCCTGGACGCGTCACGACGAGCGTCCAGATACCGAGCCTGCGCCATCACGAGGCGAGCTTCCTTGACGACGCCCTCGGCGAGGCCGGACCCGCTGCCGATGTCGCCGACCAGCGCGAGCGCGCGGTCCACGTCGCCCTGATCGACGGCCACCGCCGCAGCGCGCACCCGCAGGGTTGGCGGCGCCGAATCACCGAGCGCCACCGCGATGGCAACGCCTTCTTTGGCCTCGCCGTCGAGGAGGCATAGGTCGGCGTACGCTGACTCCAGCGCGGGATCATCTCGGATCTCCTTCCGCGCGGCCTCGACCCTCGTCCGAGCTTCGGGGATGTCGACGTCGGTCGACAAGAGCGCCACGAGACGCACCAGCTCGCGGTTCTGTGGCCAGGCCTCAGCGAGCTTCCGCACCGCGCCCAGCGCTTCGAGGGGGTGCTCGGTGTCGGCGAGCGCAGTGTTGACGTAGATGGCCCGGCACTCGAGGTCGACCTCATTGGCACACCCGCTCACGATTTCACGGGCCGCAGCCGCCTCGTTCTTGGCGAGCAGGAGCGCGGCGTGCCCACGCTTGCACGCAACGGCACTGGGGAGGGCCGCGTCGCAACGGGCCACCAGCGCGCGCGCCAGATCGAGATCGCTGCCGGACTCGGCCAGCAAGGTTGCAAGCAGGCCGAGGCTTTCAGGATCGCGAGGGGCTCGAGCCACCGCGCGCTCCGCCTGCACGATCGCGGCATCGAGCGCCGCGCGGCCACCCTTGCTTCGCTCGGCCCAGGCGCGTGCCAACAACAGGGCCCGCGGCTCGTCGACCATGCCCACCCGCGCGACCAGCTCGGCCACGCGGCTGCCCTCCGGGCGTGCCTGCGGCGCCGCATCGACCTTTGCCTCCACCTTGGTGTCGGCCGGCGAGGCTGTCTCGAGGGACGGCAGCGTGGTCGATGCCACCTTTTCCTCCAGGGCCTCGCGGTTGAGGTAGACCCAGGCTCCGAAGGCCGCCACTCCCCCCGCGACCACGACGCCCGCTGCGACGCGCCCGAGCGAGGCCGCGTAGTCGGCAAGGCTGCGCCGGGGGCGGGTGTCGGCCGGCCTCGACGTCGCGGCGGTCACCACCACGGGTTCGCCGATTTCGCCGCGGGCATAGAGCACCGCAAACGTGGGATGCTCCGCAATCAGGACGGTGCTGCCGTCGTCACGGACGATCCAATCGGTTCCCGCGAGTTGACCCGCGCGCAGACGCTCGAGAATGCCCTTGCCATCGAGGCTCCACTTGCCGCCGACGGTCATGACCGCGAAGGTGGCCGAAAGGGGCTCGGGCTCGGCGGCCTGGCAGGCCGCGCAGATCGGGAGCGCGAGCGAGGGCTCATCCGGCACCTCGACCGGGCGAGCGCACTTGGCGCAGGGAATCCGTGTGACCCGCGGCACACGCGCAGCTTACCGCGGGGGCACGTCTAGTGACGAAAGTGGCGAGTGCCGGTGAGGAGCATCGCCATGCCCGCTACTCGCGCCGTCTCGATGATCTCCGCGTCGCGGATCGAGCCTCCGGGCTGGACGATCGCGGTGACGCCTGCCTGCGCCGCCGTCGCGACGCCATCGGGAAACGGGAAGAACGCGTCACTCGCGAGCACCGAGCCCGGCACGGGGCGCGTGGCCTTCTCGACGGCGAGCCGTACCGAGTCGACCCGACTCATCTGGCCGGCGCCCACCCCGTTGACGACGAGGCCGCCCCCTTCGCGACGCGCGAGGACGATGGCGTTGGACTTCACATTCGCGCACACCGCCCAGGCGAATCGCAAGGCCGCAAGCTCCTCGGCGTCGGTGTCGCGGAGCACGGAGCGCCACTCGCTCGCAGGCTCCTGGTCCCAGTCCTGCACGAGGTACCCGCCTTGCACCCGCGACACGTCGTGACCGGCGGGTTCGCTCTCTGCCCAGTCTTCAGGCAGCTCGAGGACCCGCAAGTTGGCACGCGCGGCGAGCAAGGACTTGGCCGTGTCGTCGAGGCCGGGAGCGGCGATCACCTCGTAAAACACTTTGCTGGCCAGGATCGCGGACGCGTCTTCTCCGGTGAGGCGACGGTTGAGCGCGAGGATGCCCCCGTAGGCCGACACGGGGTCGGCCGAGAGCGCCAGCCGGTATGCCGCGACGAGGCCGTCGTCATGCACGGCCGCACCGCATGGGTTTGCGTGCTTGATGATCGCGCAGCCAGCGCCCGGGAGATCGAAGGCAACGCGCAGCGCGGCGTCGAGGTCGCCGAGGTTGTTGAAGGAGAGCTCCTTGCCCTGGAGCTGGCGCGCGCGAGCGAGCGACCGGCCCCCCTCCAGCGGCGACGCGTAGAAGGCGGCCGCCTGGTGGGGGTTCTCCCCGTACCGCAGGCCCTGCATCCTTCGCAGCGGAACCGCGATCTCCGAGGGAAATGGCTCTTCGCAACCGAACCAGCGGGCGATGATCGCGTCGTAGGTGGACGTGTGGCGGTAGGCCTTCGCCGCGAGACGCCGCCGGAGGAGCAAGTCATCGGTCGCGACCGCTGAGAGCACGGCGGGGTAGTCGGCAGGGTCGACCACGATGTGCACCCGAGCGTAGTTCTTCGCGGCGGCGCGAACCATCGCCGGCCCGCCGATGTCGAGGTTCTCCACCCCGGTCGCCTCGTCCGCCCCGGCCAAAACGGTGGCCTCGAAGGGGTAGAGGTTGACGGCGACGACGTCGATGAACTCGATGCCATGGGCCGCTGCGACGCCCTCGTCGGTGCCCCGCCGCCCCAGGATTCCGCCGTGAATCTTCGGGTGCAGGGTCTTGACCCGCCCGTCCATGATCTCCGGGGCACCGGTGTGATCCGCCACCTTGACGTAGGGGATGCCGGCCTCGGCGAGCGCGCCCGCGGTGCCACCGGTCGACAAGAGGGTGAACTCGGCGGCGACGAGCCCGCGAGCGAAGTCGACGAGGCCTGACTTGTCGGAGACAGAGAGGAGGGCGTAACGACGCGACATCGGGGCTCCCGCGGGGGCCGGCGCCTATCACTCACCGGGGGGCGCTGAGGCCCCGTCGGACTCACGATCCAGCAGTCGCCAGGCCACGACCGAGATCACGCCTGCGCCCACCACGGCCCCGACCACCAGCACGGGGCGACCGGCGTAGGGCCGGAGTTGCAGCGTCGCCACGTCGTCGAGCGCCAGCACGGAGCCGGTGTTTCTGTCCTCGATGAGCAACCGGTTGCCGTAGGCCCGCAGCTGGCCCACGAAGCCGCCGGTCCCGTCGCCGGCGTCTTTCACCGACCAGTCGCTCACCAGGAGGCCGGCAGGTGTGCGCACCCCCTCCACCTCCACGACGCAGCCGTTGAGGCCGAGAATGAGCAGGTGCTCGCCCTCGAGGATGAGCGGGATCTTCTGGCCGTTGTAGCTGGTGCTCACCGCCCGGTTGCCATCGACGGCGACCAGCCCCGTGTGGACCGCGTGCAAGGCGCAGGCAAACAAGCTCAGGAGCAACATCCAACCACCATCCTATGCCTTGACGCGCTAGCCCTGCCAAAGTACCCTGGCGGCCGAGGTTATGTTCCTCCTCCCTCACAAGGTGGGCGACTACACGCTGCACCGCAAACTCGGCACCGGCGGCGTCGCCGAGAGCTACCTCGGCACGAGCGGCCAGGGCGGCCAGGCTGCGGACTCCGCCGCCGGCAAGCCGGTCGTTGTCAGGCGCATCCTTCCCTTCGTCCTGCGCGACGCCGGTCGGCTATCGGCCATCGACGGCCGCATCCGCGACCTCATCGGCGTGCGTCACCCGTACCTGGTGCACGTGCTCGAGCACCTCGTCGAGGGCGACGACCACTTCATCGTCGAGGAATACGTCGATGGCGTCACGCTGGAACAGGTCCTCAACTGGTGCCGCCAGTCGGGGCACCAGATCCCCCACAACGTCTTCCTCAACATCGCCACGCAGATCTGCAACGGCCTCGAAGCGCTACATGGGCGCAGCGGCAAGGGCTCGGCCACCGAGCACGTGCTGCACTACGCGCTGAAGCCGTCGGCCCTGTTCCTCACGCGAGAGGGAAAGGTGCTGGTGGGCAGCTACGGCCTCGCCCGCAGCCCCACGAGTTTCCCGCACGGTGGCGTGTCGGCGCCGGTGCCCGCTCGGATGGAGTACCTGTCGCCCGAGCAGACCCACCCCGACCAGAAGCTCACGCCAGCCTCGGACATTTTCTCGCTTGGTGCCTGCCTCTACGAGGTGCTCACCCTCGAGAGCCTCTTCCGCGCCGAGTCCAACCTTCAGACGATTCACAAGGTTCGCAGGGCCGAGGTCACCTCGCACCTGCTGCGCGTGAAAGAGCGAATGCCGGGGCTGGACAAGGTGCTCTTCCGGGCGCTCTCCCTCAACCCACGCCACCGGTACCAGCGGGCTTTCGTGCTTCGTGAAGACCTGCGCGGACTCATGGCCGGCTACAGCTTCGCGAGCATCAGCGAAGACACGCGGGCCTTTCTGGCGCCCCTGCTCCAGGGCAGCGTCTCGTCGACCGCCGGTCTGGCGGGCGCGTCGCAACCCGGCTCCGGCCACGGGGGCGGTGGCTACGTGGCCGGTATCGACAGCGCGCCCGACTCGCCGGAGGGAGGCGACGCGTTCGACGACTCCCCAGCCACCCGGATCGATCCCGACCCGATGGCCACGGCCGCCGTGGCCGCCCAAGCGCTCGCCGAGCGCGTGGCAAAGGAACGCGCCGACGTTCCCGTCGGGTCGAGCGCCGAGCAGACCGGCACGGCTAACGCCGAGAAGACCGAGTGGACGCAAACCCACGAGGGCTCGCTGCCGCCCCTCGAGGCGCTCAACCGCGACGTGCCGCCGGACAGCACGGCGGCCTACATTGCCCACGGCTCGTCGGGAGGCGCCCTAGCCACGCCGCCGCCTAGCCCGCCCACTCTGGCACCCCTCGAGGATCCCCCGGCCAGAACCGCACCCGCGCCCGGACCGAGCGGCGACACGCCGCCGTTCTTCGCCGAGGCGCCCCGGACCTCCTCGCCCACCCTGGCGCCGGCCCCCTCCCCCTTCGCACCCCCCGGGTTGGCACGCTCGCCGGTGGCATTCGGGACCGACGGGGTGGCTGCCGGGTCGCTTGCCGCCAACGCGGCTGTGCACGGGGGCACCGAGGCGGCCGACGGCGAATTGATCCCGGCGCTGGAAGCCAGCGAGGGCGCCCACGACGGTGTCGTCCCGGCGAGTTCAGCCTTCGATCCGGTCGTCGATGCCGCGCCCCCGCCCATCCTAACGGCCGTGCCGCTTCCCCCTCCGGAGGCCGCGCCGCCCGTGGTCGAGGCGGCCCCGCCCGTGCTGGCGCCGCCGCCCCCCGTGCTCACGCCAAAGCGTCGTAGCGCTCTCGATCGCGCCCCTCCGCCCGGCCAGGTCAACAAGCCACCGCCTCCCCGGAAGGGCGCCAAGGGGGCCACGCCTGCCCCAGTCGCCGGCGGGACCCTCTCCCCCGCTGACGGCCCCGCGCCACCGGCGCTCTCCGGTCCTGCCCCGGTACCCCCCTCACCGGCGCCACCCTCGACGGTGCCGTCAGCCCCCGTGGCATCTGCACCGCCGCCGATGCTCTCTCACAGCCGACCGCTCGCGCCGCCCGCGCCGCGCCCGCCCCGGTCCGCACCCGCTCCCGACCCGGTCTTCGACTCGCCGCCTCCATCGTCCGGCGGCGGCATCTTCACCACCGCCCTCCTCGGTGGACTCGGCCTGATGCTGCTGTGTAGCGGTGCCGTGTGGCTCGGGTACCGGTCGCTGATGCCCGACGGACTGCCCGAACGGAGTGCCGCCACCGTGGCTCCGCCTGCCGTGGAGGCCCCGGCCGCCGTGCCCGCGAACTCCGAGACCGCGCGCCCCGAGGTGCCGGCGCCTGCCGCCGCGGTGCCGGACGATCCCGCCGCCGTGCTGGCCGGGCTCGACGACCCGCCGGCCACGCCCACGGCCACGGCTCCGAGCACCCCGCCAGTTCCGGTGGCGGCCGTCCCCGCCCCCGCCCCGGCGCCGGTGAAGGCGACGCCTGCGGCCGCCCCAGCAGCGGCGCCCGTGGCCTCCACACCGAAGGCGAGCCCGAGCGCCACCGCAGCGCCAAAGGCCACGACGACATCGACATCGAAGCCGACGACAAGCTCAACGACGACGGCAAAGTCGACGAGCACGCCCCCGTCGAAGCCCCCGAGCACCAGCTCAGTCTCCACATCGACCGCCGCCGCCAAGGCGCCGACCACCAGCACGCCGAAAACCACCCCGACGAGCGCATCCACGGCATCGAAGGCATCCGCACCCACGACAGCGACGACCTCCACGACGGCCGCCCTCGACGTGGTGGAGGAGGCGACAAACCTCGACGCTTATGTGGAAGCCGCCAAGAAGGGGAAGTTGGCCAGCAGCGACGTGGGACTCCTCGAGCTGGTAGAAGACACCGACCCTCAGTACACGCGCTCCCGGGCGCTCTTGTTGATGAACGCCCAGAAGAAGGGCGATGACGCCGGCACCAAGCGCTACCTCGAGCAGATCATGCAGCTGCCGGAAAACCAGTACAACCCGGTTTTCCTCTCGGACTACGCGCGCTTCTACGTGAACCGTGGCGACTACGCACGGGCACTCGAGATGTCGCAAAAGGCGGAGAAGTACTGGGCTCGATTGCCGTCTGAGCTGGTGTACAGCAAGAAGGCCGAGATCTACGAGATCCAGGCCGCGGCCTGGCAGGGCAAGTTCTACAAGTCGGGCGAAGACCTCGAGCTGCTCGAGAACGCCATCCGCGGCTGGGAACGCTTCAAGGCGCACGTCGGCACCCAGGCGCGGGCCGATCTCGAGAAGAAGGCCGACACCGAGCTCGCCAAGCTCTCCGACATCCGGTCGCGACTGCAATGATGCTCACATTCCTCCTCGCCTGCAGCGCCCACCACGCCATTACCGGTCAGGTGACCGATCGGAACGGCGAGCCCATCGAGCGGGCCAACGTGGCCTTGTCGCCGGGAGGCGTCGAGATCGTCACCGACGACTCGGGCAAGTTCATCATCGACTACCTCCGCGACGACGAGGGCACTCGAGTCAAACTCGCACGGCGTACTGACTATGCCATCGAGTTCTTCAAGGTGGGCTACCACCCCGCCAAGAGCGAGTTCTACTTCAAGAAGGGCGAGCTGGTTCTCGATGCGGTCACCCTGACCGAAGACACGATCAAGGTCGATAATAGCAATGTCGACATCGATCCGAACAAGTACCCAGACCGGGCGCAGGACGCCGGCGGCAGCTACGAGGGCGAGTAGGTGCTGGCCGCGTGGCTCGCCCTCGCGGCCTGCGGCGAGGCGCCGACCGAGGTGGTGGTGAGGCCCGAGCTCGCGAGTGGCTGGGTGGCCGAGGTGGTCAACCAGCCCGAGCGCTTCACGGCGCGCGTCGCGACGCACCGCGAGGGCTGGATCGCCTTCCACCGGAATGACTGGCTGGAAGCAGTGGCGGCCGGTGGCGACCCGGCGGCCAGGGCGCACGCCGAGTTGGCACGTTTTTACTGGGTTCTGGCGGGCGCCAACGCGAGCGCCTGGGTGGAGCTCGACCGTCGCTGGCTGGACCGTGGTGTCGACCCCGAGTCTGGACTGCGTCACCTCGCGGCCAGCCTCGCCGTCGATGGCGGGGTCGTCGAGGTCCCGCTCTCCGAGGGCTGGGGAGCGGACACCCCGGCGACGGTGGCGGAACGCGTGGCTCTCCACCAGGCCGTCCGCAGTGGGGCGCAGCCAGCGGCCAGCCTCGTCGCGCTGGCCACGGTGCCGGTCCTCGTGGAAGACACCGCCCTCGCCGAGCGACGCTTCCCCGACCCCTGGATGCTGACCACGCTCGCCCTTACCGAGCGGGCGGCCGCCCTCCCACCCGCCACCGACACGAGCTTGTTCTCGGGCCGGCTCGACGGCAGCGGCCAGCCGCCGGCCCTCCCAGAGCCCGCTAGCGACGCGCTCGCCGACGCCGATGCCTGCCGTGCCAAGGTGCGGGCCGTCGATGCCGAGCTTGACGCCTGGCGCACCGCTCTCGCCGGTGGCGCGAGCCCCGACGGGCGTGCCCTGCTCGACGACCTCCGCCTCGTCGAGTCCACCCGCGCCCGTGCCCTCGTCGACATGGCCGTGGCCGCGCTGGAGAGCCAGCGCCCCGCCTGCGCCCTTGCCCTCGGCCAACTCGCGCTCGACCACGAGTCGCCCCGCGCCGTCGGCCCCGTCAACTCGCCGACGCTCTTCGCGGTGGTGGCGAGCGCACAGCTCCAGACCGGTCGAACCCGCGAGGCGCTCGACGCCATCGAGCCGATCCGCGCCGCCTACCCTGCCGTTGCCACGCTCGACGAGACGGTAAACACGCTCGTCGTGCTCGAGGGCATTGATCGCCGCGGCGACAGCCGCGAATAGAAGGAACTTCATGCGCCTGCTCCTCCCCCTCGCCCTCCTCGCCGCCCCCGCGGGCGCGGCCGGCCTCCGCTACGCGGAAGACCAGGCGCCGCCGATCCTCAACCCGATTTTCGGGTCGACGATGCCCGAGGCGCGCGCCAACGAGCTTCTTTTCGAGTCCCTTTTCACCGACAACCTGGAGCTCGCCACCACCCCGGCCCTCGCCGAGAGCTTCGAGGTGGCGCCCGACCGCCTGAGCATGACCGTCACCCTGCGCAGCGACGCGAACTGGCACGACGACAAGCCGGTCACCGCCGACGACGTCGTCTTCACCATCAAGGCGATGCAAGACAAGGCCACATCCTCCACCGAGGCCGGCCGCGTGGCCTGGATCGCCGACGCCGTGGCCTCCGACACGCGCACAGTGACGATCCGCTTCGTTCGCCCGGAGTCGCGTCCCGAGGAGAAACTCTTCTTCAAGATCCTCCCGCGGCACGCCTTCACGTCGACGGTGGTCAAGCGTACCGACCCCTTCAAGAATCGCCCGGTCGGCTCCGGGCCCTACGCGTTGTCGAGCTTCAATGAAGACAACAGCATCACCTTCAAGAAGAACGCGAGCTGGCGCGACAGCGTCGGCATCGGCGAGATGACGATGCGCGAGGTGGCCGACAAGAACTACCAGGCCAAGCTGATCCTCTACGAGTCGCTCGAGGCGCTGGTACGCGTCTTGCCTCGCGATCTCGCGATGTTGCAGAACAACCGCAAGGTGGAGCTTTACCCCTACCAGACCAACTCCTGGTGGTACATCGGCTTCAACGAGGCGCGCGCCCCCTTCGACAAAGCCCCGGTGAGGCAGGGACTCGCTCAGCTGGTCGACGTGGGCAACCTGTTGGCACCCGTCGGCACCGGCGACCTGCTCAGCGGTCCCTTCGTGAAGTCGAGCCCCTACTACAACCACGATGTCCGCCCGCCCCCCAACGACGCGACGGCCGCGGGCGGGCTCCTCGCCTCGGCCGGCTGGGCCAAGGACGGCGAGTATTGGACGCGGGATGGTCACGCGGTGGCGATGACGCTGGTGGCCCACCAGTCCTTGGAGAGCGCCCAGGAGGTAGCCGTCAACCTGCAGTCGCAGCTGCAGACGGCCGGCATCAAGCTCAACGTCGAGTTCCTCGACGACGCGGCCTGGAAGCAGCGGGTGTGGCGGGATCGCGACTTCGACCTGGTGCTTTCCCAGTGGACCTTCGACCGCAACGAGGACATTCGGGAGCAATTCCATAGCCTTGGGGCGCGAAACTTCGTGGGATACCGGAATCCCGAGGTCGACAAGCTGCTCGATCAAGCCCGCGACAGCCTCGACCCCTTCGCACGAAAGTCCGCCCTTCGGCAGGTGCACGCCAAGGTGGCGGCCGACCAGCCGATGGTGTTCCTGTGGACGCTCGACAGCTACGCCGCGCTCTCGGTCCGGGTGAAGAACGTGGTGGTGCACCCGTTCTACTTCTTCACCTTCGCGCCGCAGTGGCAGATGAAGTAGCGCCCGGGGATGTCGCGACCGCTAGCGCTCGCCCTCGCGCGCCGGGGGGCCGGCTTCCTGGCCACCGCCGCCGGGGCGATGGTGCTGGTGCAGGTGCTCCTTGCGCTGGCGCCGGGCGACGCGATCGACACGCTGCCGAACGCTGAGGAGCTGCGACCTCTGCTCGCCGCGGAGTGGGGGCTCGACGCGCCGCTCCCGGTGAGGCTCGCGCGCGCGCTGGCGCGGGCACTGTCGGGCGACCTCGGTCACTCGCTCACCGTTCGCCCCGGGACGCAGGTGCTGTCCTTGCTCGCCGACACCGGTGGTCCCTCGATCCTTCGCGTGGGCGCAGCAGCGCTCTTGGCCGTCGTCGTCGGCTTCACCGTGTCGCGACACGGCTTGTTCCGCCGGGGCGCGGAGCTCGTCTCGGCGGTTCCCGCAGTGATCCTCGCGCTCATCGCGGTGCACGGGCTCAACACCATCGCCTACGCCTGCATCGAGCGGGGGTGGATGACACGCCCCGCGTGGTTCGCTTTGCCCGCCGAGGATCACCCGGCACGCACCCTGCTCGCGGTCACCATCCTCGCAGTGTCGAGCGGGAACCTGGCGCAGGTGGCGGCCTCGGCGCGCGCCGACCTCGAGACGCTGCTCGACGCCCCCTTCGTGGAAGCGGAGCGGGCGCGCAGCGGCGCGGTGGGCACGCTAGTGGCGCGTCATCTCGTGGTGCCGGTCGCCCGCGCCCTCGCGGGGCAGGCCGCGGTCCTGCTCGGTAGCCTCGTGGTCGTGGAGCACGGGCTGTCCCTCGGAGGCGCCGGGGCGCTGTTCTTCCAGGCGGTGCGCCTCCGCGACTGGCCGCTCGCGGCTGGCCTTGCCGCGCTCGCGGGGACGGCCGTGGCCTCCGCGCGCCTCTGTGCCGAGCTGGTCGAGGTCGGCATCGACCCCCGCGCGAGGGGGGCACGATGAGGCTCTTCGCCGTTGCCGCCTTGCTGGCGCTGGCCCTGTCGGGTCTGGCCACGCCCGGGGCACTCGTCGTCGATGCAGGCCGGGCCGACGCCGGGCCCTCTGCCACGCTCCTGCTCGGTGCCGATCACCTTGGACGGCCCGTCCTGGCGCGGCTAGCCGTGGCCAGCACCACGCTCTTGCCGGCCGCGCTGGGCGCCGCCCTGACGTGCGCCCTGGGCGGCGTGGGGCTCGGGGTACTCGACGCCTGGTCGGGCGGCGTGGCGGGCGCCCTCGCCCGGGCCTCCCGTGGCGCGCTGTCCGCGTTGCCGCGGCTGGTGCTCGCGCTGCTCGCCGTGATGGCCTTCGGGGGATCCACGCTCACGATGGCGGTCGCGACGGGTATCGCTTTCGCGCCCGCGCTGGCCGACGCCGTGGCCCACCGCATCAGCGAGCTGAATCGGGCCGAGTTCGTCGTCGCGGCTCGAGGCCAGGGCATCCCCGAGGGGCGGATCCTCGCCTACCACGTGGTGTACGTCGCCTGCGGACCCGCGATCCTCCGCGGGGCGGGCGCCGCGGCCGGGGGAGTGGTTGTTCTCGACGCCACCCTCGCCTACCTTGGCGGTCTCGGGGTCGCGGAGCCGACGCCCACCTACGGCAACATGCTCGCCCTTGCCATCACCTGGGGCGGCGCCAACGCGGCGGCCTGGGCCGCGCCGGGTCTCTGCATCGTGCTCGCCGCGCTCGCGTCGGCGTGGACCCCGGGGCCCCGGTGAGGTTCACCGCCGAGGGTCTTCGCGCGATGGCGGGCACGCGCCCCGTGCTCGATGACGTGTCCTTCTCCGTCGCGACGGGAGAGCTGGTGGCCATCGTCGGGCCGAGCGGGTCCGGAAAGTCAGCGCTACTCCGCGCGGTTCTCGGACTCCTGCCCTTCCGGCCCGGTCTCACCAGCGGGCGCGTGCTCGTCGATGGGAGCCCCGCCGATCCTCGAGACCTGCGCGGACGGGTGCTGAGCAAGCTCGCCCAGGACGCCCGCGGCTCGCTCGACCCCCTCTCCACCGTCGCACGCTCCATCACCCGGGCGGGCGGCGATCCCCTTCCCTGCTTGCGCCGCGCCGGCTTCGAGGAACCAAGCTTCGTCGCGACACGTTATCCACACGAGCTCTCCGGAGGAATGGCCCAGCGCGTTGCCCTCGCCGTGGCGCTCGCCGCCGGCGCCCCGGTGTTGCTGTGCGACGAGCCCACCACAGGGCTCGACGCCCCGGTACAGCGGGAGATTGTCCACGGGTTGCGCGGGTTGCGGGAGCACGCGGTGGTGCTCGTCACGCACGACCTCGAGCTGGTCGACGCCGCGTGCGACCGCGTCTACGTGCTCGGCGACGGGCGGGTGGTGGACGAGGCCGCGCGCCCCTCTGCCCTCGTCGGCGCGGGCCGGCCGCTCTGGGACGCCACCCTCGCCCTTCGACGGCGACGCGCGTGACGCCGCTTCTCGCCCTCGACGGGCTGGTGGTGGAGCACCGTGCCGGCTTCTTCCAGGAGGCCAGGACGCGAGCGGTGGACGGGGTCGATCTGCGCGTGTTTGCCGGCGAGATCGTGGCCATCGTCGGCGCCTCGGGCTGTGGAAAGACCACGCTCTTGCGGGCCGCCTGCGGCTTCTTGCCCCGGCTCTGCGGACGGGTCTCGCTCCTCGGCGTCGATCCCGAAGAGGCTCGTCGCCCGCCACCCCGGGCCCAGCTGCTCGTGCAGGACGCGGCGGCGGCGCTTCACCCCGGCCTCCGCGTACGCGAGGCGCTGTTCGAAGCCGCGCGCGTACACCGGCCCGGCGAGCGAGACGCCGTCGCGAACGCCCTCCAATGGGTCGGCCTCGAACACCGCCGAAGCGCCTACCCGAGCGAGCTCAGCGGCGGTGAGCGTCGCCGGGTCACGCTGGCCTGCCTCTGGCTCGCCGACCCGCTCGTCACCCTGCTCGATGAGCCCACCGCAGGCCTCGACGCGCCGCGCCGGGCCGAGTTCATCGACCTTCTGCTGTCGCGACACGACGCCTCACGAGCCGTCGTGATGGTTACCCACGATCTCATCGCTGCCCTGCACGCCTGCACCCGGGTGGTATTCATGCACGCCGGGCGCGTGGTGGCCGACCACGCGGCCGCCGAGGTGGAGAACGCCACGCACCCTGCCGCCCGCCGGCTGCTGGAGACCCTCTGATGCTGCTCTTCGTTGCCCTCGCCGCCGCAGCCGAGAGCGCCGACTACCACGCCGCTCAGGCGCGCATCTTCTACAAGAGGGGCTGGTTTGACGACGCCGAGCTCGAGGTCGAGAAGGGCCTGGCCCTCGAGCCCGACAATGTCGATCTATGCGGACTCTGCGTCGACCTCGCGCGCCGGGAGGCCGACATCGACCGGGTGCTCGCCTGCGCGGCCCGCGGCGCCGCGTCGAGCCTGGGCAGCACCGACGCTCGGGCGAACCTCTCTCAAGTCGAGAGTTTCGTCCGCCAAAACTACGGCTGGGTGGAGCTGCGGGGGCCCGAGGGCCTGCACCGGGCCCAGGTGACGATGGAGCCGCCCAAGCTGATGCTCGATGCCGAGCTGAAGCGCACCGCCACCCTGGCCAGCGCGCGGGCGGCCGGCGGGCTCGAGCTCCCGGCCCGCCTGGGCTTACCGACCGGCGACTGGATCCTGGCCGGGCAAACGGTACGCGTGGAAGCTGGACAGATCGCCAGCGTGACGCTCCCCGCCGACGCCTTCGCCGCCGATGCCGGGCGCGGTCCCCGGTTCGAGCTTGCCGTGGGAGGCGTCGGCTATGCCGGGGAAACGCTGGCGAACCTCCACCCCGGCGCCGCGGTGGAGCTCGGCGCCTCGGTCCCGGCTGGTCCCCTGCGCCTCGGCGCGGCCTTCTCCTGGGAGGCTCGTGCCTACTCCGTGCAGAACGGCGCCGACCAGGTGTCGCCCTACACCTTCGGCGGCGCGTTGCGCGTGGGCGCCGATCTCGACCTTGGCGGCGCGCTCGTGCTCTCCCCGGCGCTGGCGGTCTACGCGGGGATGATGCCGGGCCTCGAGCTCGGTTGCGACGAGGCGCCGCTGGCTTGCCGCATCGGGGTACCCACGACCGACGAGGAGCCCGTTTACGCCACCGGTGCCGCCGTGGCCCCCGCGCTGGACGTCGGACTCCACTACCGAACGGGCCGCTGGATGCTGGGGGTGCGCGGCACCGGGGCCTGGCTGGTAGGGCAGGCGCCGAGCCCCGGCAAAGTTCTCACCCGCGACGGCACGGAGGCCTTCACCGTGGCGGAGCCGGAGTTCGGTGGCGTACGGGTGGTGGTCGCGGGGGTGGTTGGGGTGGGGGTGTAGCTCAACCCCGGAGCACGCCCCGGTACAAATCCTCGATCCCCCCGATCACCGAGTCCCAGCTGTAGTCCTGGGCCTTGGCCCGGGCCGCCTGCGACCACTCGTCGAGGGCAAGATCGCGCGCGCGGAGGATGTCGCCCGAGGCTCGGGGGGGGTCGGCGTAGTCGGTGAGGATGCCCGACTTTCCATCCACGAAGTACCGGAAAGCCCGATTGTCCTGGAGAACGGGCACGAGCCCGGCCCCCATCGTCTCCACCACCGAGATGCCGAAGCTCTCGTACTCGGCCGGCCAGAGCCCGAGCTGCGCCACGCGCACGGCCTCGTGCATCACCTCGGTGCTCACCTTGCCCTCGAAGCTCACGCGGTCGCCGAGGCCGAGCTCGTCTCGCTCCGATACCAGCGCCTCGGTGAGACCGGGAACGACGCTGGGCCCGATGACGCGGGCGTGGAAACCGCGCGGATCACGATCCCGGACCACCGCGAGGGTCTTTAGTAGTCGCGACACACCCTTGTGCACGTCGACGCGGCCCAGCGTGACCCACTCGCCGTCGCGCGGGGCACGGGACAAGACCCCCCAGGGCGCGAGGTCGACGGCGTTGCGGAGTGTCACGCCCTTGCCGGTGAGCGCGGAGAAGAGGTCGCGGTCCTGGTCGGAGGTGTAGATGAGCGCGTCGACGCCGCCCAGCATCGCCCGGGTCGCCGTGTGAAACCACGCTTTCTTGGCCCGCTGCGCGAAGTTCGTGTGAAAGAAACCGCCGTGTGTCGACAACACCACCGGCTTACGATGGAGGGGCTTCGTCGCCACGAGCCAGTCGGCGAGGAAGTCGACGGCGTGAACGTGCACGAGATCGTAGCCGCGCAGCTGACCGAGCACCCACGGGGCCACCGGGTACCTCGTGCTGCCGACGAACGGGACCCGGGTGATCTCGATGTCGCCCAGCTGATCGCGGGCCGGGAGCGCGCGGCCGTCTTCGAAGGCGCGGTCGAGAGTGAGCACGTTGGCCACGTGCCCGCGTCGTCGCAAGGCCTCGGCCAGCCACTGCACGTGACGCTCGATGCCGCCGATGTTCGGCCAGAACACCCTGGCCACGAGGAGAACGCGCATTACCGTCGTGACTGCAACTCGTAGAGCATCGCGATCTGGATCATCGTCATCGCGACGAGCACGATTTGCCCCACGATCACCAGCGGAAAACCGAGGCCACAGGTTGCGATATGGACGATCGCCACCAGCGTGCCACCCCCGTAGCCGGTGATCATGTAAGCGATGAAGAAGTTGAGCTTGTGACCGTCGGACCGTCGCCAGGCCTCGGCGAGGGCCTCGCCACCGCCCAGCCCCTCTTCGAGCGCGATGAGCATCGAGGTGGCCTCGCCAAACAGCCGGTAGGTCAGGTACACGCCGAAGGCCATATAGGCGAGCGTGAAAACCACGGTGCCCACAACCATCACGATGGTGCCGATCTGCTTGTTCTCCCCGTCCATCATCAGTGCGCCGGGCACGATGAGGAGGCCGCCGACGATGAACACCGGGACCACGCGCAGGGCCCAACGGAAGAAGACGCCGAAGATGGCGGTGATCTGGGGCGACTCTAGCGATTGGCGGGCGCGATCGATGGTCTCGCCTCGCACCGCCATCAACAGCACGCGGAACAGTCCACCGTAGGCGTACATGGCGAGCGCGAAGATCACCAGCATCTCGAAGAGAAACACCGTGCTACTCGCCAGGATCGCCCACAGCGGCGGCTCGGGCGGCGGCGCCCCCGCCTCGCGCTCCGCCAACATGCCCCCGGCGGCCATGATGCCGAAGGCCAGGGGGTGCAACAGCAGCATCGGCAATAGCGGTAGGAAAACGGCGCGCAGCGTGGCGCGGACGATCGGCCAGGGCTGGCTCTTCAACACCGCCCAGCTCTGCTTCACCAGGTCGACCGCGGTGTAGTTGGCCTGCAGCCGCAGGGATGGCGATTGTTCCGGTGTCATCTTCGTGTCGCGAGGCTAGCCCGTCCCGCGTGGGCGCGCCTGCGCGGCTATGCTCGCGCGCGGTGCGCGCTCCCTCCGCCTTCTCCGACCTCGGCAGCGACCCGGCGCGGCAGCTCGTCATCCCGGCTCTCGTGGCCGTGCCGTTGGCGCTCGCGCTCGGATTCGGAGGCGCCCACTACATGGCGGCGTTGGCCATCGTCGCCATCGGCGGCGGCACCTTCCTTGCCAACCCACGCGCGTTCATCCTAGGCTTCCTGGTCTTGATCGCCCTGCGCAACTTCGTCGCCGGTGGCGAGCGCATGGGCGGCGACGCCTTCTCCTTCGATCTCGGCGGCCTGGTCAACGTGCTGGCCACGGGCATTGGCTTCGTCTACTTCCTCGTCCTGTGGAAAAACCCCTTCAAAGGCCGATCACTCACCGTGCCCTACGGGGCGTTCCTCGGGCTCTTCGCGCTCTCGATGTACTGGGCGCCCGAGATGCGCTGGTCCTCGCGGTTCGTCACTCGGTTGGCGGCGCCCTTCTTCACCTACCTCATCATCTCCGACATGCTCGACCGTCGCATGGTCCGGCAGGTGATCATGGCGCTTTACGCCTCGAGCGTGATCCCGATTCTCTACGGTTTCTACCAGTGGTTCACGGGCCAGGGCAACGAGGTGACCGAGGGCTACGTCCGGGTGAACAGCAGCTTCTTCCACCCCGCCCACTTCTCAATGTATCTCACCTTTCTGTTCTGCCTGGCCTACGCCGAGTTTCTCGACCCGGCGAAGACCAACCGCGGGCTGCGCCTCGTCTACATCGCGATCCTGGTGGCTCTCGAGATCAGCACCTACACACGCATCAGTTGGGTGGCCATGGGCGTGTGTTGGGTGTACCTCAGCTGGGTCTACAACAAACGGGCCTACCTCATCGCCGGCGGCATCATCGGGGCCTTCATGCTCGTGGCCTTCGGCGGCGGCATCGTGGGCCGCATGCTCGACGCCGGCGAGGTGTTCCAGGTTGGCAACGACGTGTACGACCTCAACAGCTCCGTCGGCTGGCGGCTCTACTTCTGGGACACGATCACCCAGCGGTTCTGGGATCACCCGTGGCTCGGACACGGCGCGGGGAGCTCGGTCATGCTCGGGGTCGAGCTCTTCGGCATCGAGGCGGCCCCCCACAACGGCTACCTGCGCGTGGCCTACGAGACCGGCTTCCTGGGCGTGGCCTGCTTTGCCTGGGTGCTGGGGACGATGATGTGGCAGGGTTTCCGGCTCATCCGTCGGCAGCGCGCCGGCCAGCTTTCGGTCGTGTCACACGTCTATGTGACCATGACGCTCACCTACGTTCTCCTCAACGCCACCGACAACATCCTGGAGTATTACGAGGTGGCGATCTACCAGTGGGCGATCTTGTCACTCGTCGAGTACAACAACCTGCGCGCCGCTCGCGCCGGGCTCATCGAGCAGGCCGGGTTCGAGGAGAAGCTCGCCATCGAAGAGGAGGCCGTCCAGGAGGTCATCGAGATTGCCAAGAAAGACGAGGACGATCTTAGTCTCCCTGGACGGTCGTGACGCCGAACCAGGGGGTCTCGGCGTCGACGTTCACCCGCCACCAGCCTCCCGGGAGGCGGCGCGCCCGAACCCGCTCGCGCGGGGAACCATCGGGGAGCAAAGCGTAGACCCGGGCGCGCCCCGGCACGCGGACGTCCACGAATCCGGTCAATCGCTCGAGCCTCGCGGGACCGCTCCCGAGGGCGAGCAAGCCCGGCACCCCGGGCGAGGCCCAGGTGCCCTGGCGGTCGGTGCGCCCCGCCACGGTGAGGAGCCAGCGCCCCGGCGAGGAGCCCGCCATCACCAGGCTGATCGCGGGTCGGCCCGGCACCGAGGCCCGAAGGACCTGGGGATCGGGGGCTTCCGCCGAGGGGGTGGTGTGGCCCACGATGGCCGCCGCGCGCGCGGTGTCGACCACCAGCCGGCCGGGTGACCATCGCACCGGGGAACGATCCGCGTCGCCCCGGGGCATGGCACCGTCGAAGCTACTGCGCACCCGGCGAGCGAGGTAACTCTGGATGCCGACGGTCTCCGGCACGAAAAGGCTCGAGGGCTCGGCAAGGTCGCGGTCCAGGGCCCCCGCTGTCCACGCCCGAGTGAAGCGCGCCGTCGCCGCGCCGAGCTGCCGGAAAATCGCGCTCGCCGCGGGCATCTGCACGTCCGACGAGAAACGCCCCTCGAGGTCGAGGGCCCCCGCCGGGCCGTCGGGCAGGTCGCGGATATCGGCGTGGCTCCACGCGAACCACGCGATCGCCGACCACCCTTGTCGGCCGCCGAGAGCCGCCCAAGTGAGCGGCGCCTCCTGCCCGAATCGGTTCGGCCAGGTGTGGTTCAGCTCCGACATCGTGCACGGTTTCCCCGCCTGGCAGGCGGCGAGCCGCTCCAGCCAGCGAGCCGAGGGCTCGAGGATCGACGCGTCGTAGTAGGCGGTCGACTCGGAGATGGGGTCCCAGTAGGCGTGGATGTCGACCACGTCGCAGGCGCTGAGCTGGGCGTCGGCGTGGAGGATGCCGAGCGAGTTGGAGCACACGATGGGCGCGGTGAAACCCTGCGCGCGCACGAAGGCCGACATCTCTGCGAAGTAGTCGCGCTCGAGCGTGGCGTAGAAGGCCACGAGGTCGGCGGCGCGCCGGGCCGGGAAGAGCTCGGTGCGCGCGCGGGACGAGGGCTCGCGGGCCACGTAGCTGATCGCCAGCGTCTCCCCGTCCTGGAGCCCGGGACGGTTCCCGCCCTGCCACGCGGCCACCAGCGCCGCGTCGGTGGCGTACTTCTTGCGGAGAAAGCCGATCCACAACTCATCGAGCCGACGGCGGTGCGGCAGCGGCAACTTCTCCAGGGCGCCGGACTGCCAGCCAAGCAGGAGGCCGTCTTCGTTCGACAACTCCACCACGGCGATCGCCGGGTCCTTCGCGTAGGCCTGCCCCGTGTAGGGATTCACCCGCCCCCAGACCGCGATGAACCATCGTTTCTGGAACTCCCGCCAGCTCGGCCACATCATCGCCGCGTACTTGTGCCCCACCGGCAGGCCCTCGGGCGCATCAACGCCGTCGGCGGGCACCGGCGCGAGCTGCGTCCAGATCGACAACCACTGGTAGATCCCCTCCCCGCGCAGCGCCGCGTGCAGCCGGTCGAGCCGGTCGAGACCCTCCGGACGGGCGAGGCCCGCGGCGCGTTCGGAGCTGGCGAGCACCCCTGGCCTGTCGATGTGGTGCAGTCGCACGAGGTCGAAGCCGCGCGCCGCGAGGCCCACGGCCACCGACTTGGCGCGGGCAGGCTCGGGCAGGGCGCCCACGAGGTTCACCCCCCAGAGCCTCGCTTCGGAACTGTCGCGACGCACCAGCTTCTCTCCGACAACCTGGATCGCACCCTCGTCGTCGATGGGGGCGCTCGGCAACCCCGGGGGCGCGAATCGACCGAGGTCGACCGCGAGCGGCACCGAAAACACGTAGCCGACCGGCGCAGCGGCCTCGGGCTCGCTGTGAGCCGCCGGCCAGTCCGCATTCACCGACACCGCGAGGAGGTACATGTCGAGCCCGCCGCGGGGGCGGAGCACAAGTCGCGACACCATAGTGTCTGGATACGAAAGCGGCACCACTCGGAGCGACGCCATCATCGTGTTTCCAGCGATGTTGGTGCCGAGAGGCAAGGGGTCGGCCAGGCGCCCCGTGGCGCCCGCCCAGGCCGGCCAGGCGTGTTCCCCTACCAGCCAGCGGAGCGACTGCGTTCGTCCATCGGCGTAGACGATGTCGCCCTCGGCGGCCACGCCCTTGCTGTCCACGCCGCCGTAGCCCGCCGTCGCGACGTAAAGCACGCGGCCAGCCGCGTTGACATCGATGGTCTCGGTGCCGTCGATGTGCAACGCGTCGGGGCTCGCGGCGGGGTCGATGTGGACCGGGGTGCCCACCGGCGCGAACGCGAACATGCGGAAGTGCGCGCCGGCGCTCGTCTCGGTGACGAAGAGGTCGTGATCGCGCGGGATCTCGATGTCGGCGGCGAGCGCGAGGCTGATCAGGATCACGCGCGGAACCTCTTCCGGAAGGTATCCACCAGCAACCGGTCGAAGTCGTCGAGGCCGAGCAGGTAGACCGAGACCGCGAAGGCCGCACCACCAACCAGGGCCACCAGGCCCACGCCGAGCCACCCTCCCGGGGCGAGGTAGGCCAACAGAGCGGGCGCGATGCCAGCGAGCAGGGCCCGGACCAGTCCCGGCCCGAAGGGGTGGATGTGCAGGTGGCGCCACACCTGGACGAGGCCCGCGACGTTGGCCACCGCCATGGCGACGCCGTTGGCCAGCGCCGCGCCGGTCACCCCCAGTCGCGGCACGAGGACGAAAGAGAGCACAAGGTTGATGAGCACGGCGGGGACAGCGTTGTAAAGCGTGTCTCTCTGTCGGCCGCACATGATGAGCAGGTAGTTCACGCTGCCCACGGCCGTGCAGGCAAGCTGAGCGAGCGCGGTGATGCGCAACGCAGTGCCGGCTTCCGCGGAGGCGTTGGGCCAAGGGGCAAGCGCGGTCATCGGCGCGACGACCGCCACCGCCACCGGAGGCACCGCCAGGAGGACCGCCCACCGGGTGACGAGCCGGTACATCGCCTGCAGACCCACCGTGTCGCCCTCGGCGTGTTTGCGCGCGATGACCGGCGCAAAGGCACTGTTGAGGGCGCCGAGGCCGAGGCCGAACAGCGGTGCGATGGTCGCGACGGGACCGTACACGCCTGCGGCTTCCGCGCCGCGAAGGCCAAGGAGCACCACCTGGTCGGCCCAGGTGTAGAGCGCCATGCCGATGCCTTGCACCCAGAGCGGCCAGGAAACCGCGAACATTGCGGCCAGCGCGCCCTCCGCGGGCTCGCCTTCCACGGGGGCCGGGCGCACCCGCGAGAGCGACCACCAGGCGTGCGCCGCGCCGAGCCCCACGGCCAGCGTGTACCCGCCCACCGCGGCGATGCCGTTGTCGCCGTAGGCGCGAGCCAGCATGTAGAAGCCCAGGAATTGCAGCACCGGCCAGGCAAGGAAGGTGACCACGGCGCGGGGCAGGAGCGTGCCCCAGCCCTGTGCGGCGGCCACCGCGAGGAGGCGGGCCGCCGCGAAGGGCAAGGAGAGCGCGCCGAGGCGAAGGGCGCTCGCCGTGCCGGGGGCGTCGTCGACCCAGGCGGCAACGAGGTCGGCCAGCGTGTAGAGCCCGACGGCGAGCACCGTGGACGTCGCGAGGGTGGCCGCCATCGCCGTCCGCAGGCCGGCCTGCGCGCTCGCGGCACCGGGCGCTCTCGCCACGACGCGGATCACCGCGTTTTCCATCCCCAGGAGCCCGACGAAGCCGACGATCTGCAGCAGGCGCTTCACCGCGCCATACATCCCGTACTCAGCGAGCGGCAAGACCCCATTGAGGTAGGTGTCGAGCCCCAGGAGCAACGCGTTGCCGAGGAGCGTGGCCGGGAGCATCACGCTCGCCCCTCGCACGAGCGTTCGAGTGTCGGGACCGGCCACGAGGCTCCCTATCGTGGCCGTTCAGTCACCGGGCAGCGGGCGGAGGCCAAGCACCGCGAGCAGGGGCCAGGTGAACAGCGGAGAGCTCGCCAGCAGGACGGTGACGGTCCAGGCGCGGGCCCAGGGCTTCGCCGCGACCCCCAGCTGGCGCTCGGCGAAAACGATGGCGCCCTGGACGAGGAAGAAGCCCCCCATCCACGCCGCACCCCGGAGTCCCAGCGGGACAATGGCGATGTACGCGTGCAGCGCCGCGCTCGCTACGAACGCCGCGACAAGGCCCGCGTGGGGGAATCCGCGGCGCGCCAGCGGCCGGAAAAACGTGGCGTCGAGCCAGCGATGCACGAGACCGTTCCAACGTCGTCCCCAGAACTCGGTGACCGTGCGCGACAGCACCGGATCGCGCTGCACCGCCTCGACCTCGAATCCCGCGAGCCGGAAGATGCTGCGCACGGTGCGGTCTACGACGTCGGCCACCGCATAGGCGAAGACCACCGCCGCGAGGAGCTGCGGCGCCAGCGCCGAGCCCGACGAGGCCACAAGGTATGCGACTGTCGCGACAGCGGTCGCCGCGGCAGCCCAGGCGATGCCTCGAAACCAGACAGCGGGCGGCACCGGGCGCGCGCGCCGCAGGTCGACGATCGCGACGAGGTGGAGCATAGCCTCGCCCAGGGCGCGCGGCGCCCGCGCCTGGTCGATCACCTTGAGCGCCCACACGGCCTCGAAGAGGGTCGCGACGGCTCTGCCCCCCATGTCTTCCGCCGGTATCGCCCACGGCGCCAACATCGAGGCCGCCAGCGCCACGATTCCCGGGAGGCGCCAGCGGGCGACCAGCAAGTTCGCCAGCGCGGCGAGAGCGAGCTGGATCGCGAGCGCGGCGACGACGGGGAGTTGGGGCACCCGGCTGGGAGCTTAGCCCGTGGGCGGTAGGGCTATGCCCCTCCAGAGGAGACAGCCGCAGGAGCATCCCCCAGTGGATGAGACAAGCGGGCCCCTCCGGCGGATGACGAGCTCCCCAACGCCGGCGCCGCTCTTGCTTTCTCGGTGTTTGCCCGTGAGGGGAGATGCGCCGCCGGGGGCACGCTCCCCTGCTGGTCTCATTCTGGTGGGGATAGTCGCCCGGGTGTCTCCTTCTCGTGGGCTTAGTGCCTCGCCGAACCGCCCGGACGGGCAACCCGTCGCCCCCACGCGACGAACGCAAGGAGCGAGACGCCCGCCGCGCTGTCGCAACCACACGGCGGCGACTCGGTGTCGACGACGAGGGGAACGAAGCAGGCGCTCTCGTACAAGGAGCCGAGTTCCCCGACGTACCGCTCCGACCAGGCCGAGAGCTCACCCGCCTCCGAGAGCGCGGCCACCCGGGTTGCCATCGGCGCGAAGTCGTCGGCGAGTTCGAGGCTCGACCCGCAGACGCCACGCCCGACCGCCGGACGATCATCGCCCTCCATCAGGGCGTACCGTGGCGGGTAGTTGGCTTGCTCCACTTCGACAACGTAGAGCCCCGACTCCAAGGCGGGAAGTTCAAACTCAATGACGTAGTAGACGCAGTCGCTCCCCGCTCCGTGCTCCCCGCAAACCCCGTCGAGCACCGCGTCGCCCGGCCGTGCACTCGCCGACTCCGCGCTCGTGCAGAAATACCCGTTACTCGAGCCGTCACCCACGACGTACAACGACTCTGGTTCCAGTGCCTCGCGCGGCCGCGCCACGCGGAAGCCACCGAGGCCGTTGTCGTACTCCGCGACGTCCAGCGCCACCGCACCAGAGGGGCCCGACAGTCGCAGATCCCCCGATGGCCCGAGGTTCAACCAGACCAGCGCCGCGTCGGTCGCGACGGCAACCTCCTCCGGGGGGTAGACGAGGTAGCCAGAACGCTGCTCATCGTACGCGCACGTGCACGCCCGCACCGGCGCGGCCAGCCCGCCCCACAGCACCCACGCCAGCGTGATCAGACTCACGACGTCATCATCGCACACCCAGCCCCGCTTGTCGCGCGGGGGTTAGCTATGAACCGCGCCCATGAGCAGCCCGCCCCGCTACAAGGTCGGCATCGTCTGCTCCTCCGGCGGGCACCTCGCCCAGCTGCACTGTCTCGACACCTGGTGGTCGCGACACGACCGGTTCTGGGTCACCTTCGACAAGGCCGACGCCGTCTCGCTCCTCGCCGGCGAGCGCGTGGTGTGGGGGCACCACCCCACCAACCGCAACGTCAAGAACCTGCTCCGCAACACGGTGCTGGCGCTCAAGACGCTGGCTCGGGAGCGTCCCGACGTGCTGGTGAGCAATGGCGCGGGCATCGCCGTCCCCTTCTTCTACGTGGGAAAGCTACTTTTCGGCTGCAAGACGGTCTACGTCGAGGTGTACGACCGCATCGACTCCCCCACCGTCACCGCCCGCCTGGTGCGCCCAGTGCTCGACCGGATGGTGGTGCAATGGGAGGAGCAAAAAGACTTCTACCCAGAGGGCATCAACCTCGGCGGCGTGCTCTGATGGTGTTTGTCACCGTCGGCACCCATGAGGATCCTTTCGACCGGCTCGTCGCCGAGATCGACCGCCTCGTCGCTGCGGGCGACATCGAAGACGCCTACATCCAGACGGGGTACTCCAAGCTCGCGCCGGCGCACTGCCGTCACGACAAGATGATCGGCTTCGACGCGATGCAGGCCGCGATGAAGGCGGCGCGCGTGGTCGTCACCCACGGGGGGCCGGCCTCGATCATGCAGGCGCTGGCGCTCGGAAAGGTGCCCGTGGTGGTCCCAAGGCAGAGCCGTCACGGCGAGCATGTCGACGACCACCAGTGCCGCTTCGCCCGCCGCATCGCCGACCGCGTGATCGTGGTGATGGAGATGCCCGAGCTCGGCCCCGCGATCCGCGACCACGCCGCCCGCGTCGAGGCGATGGGACCCAGCGCGGGTGGACCCGAACGCGCCCGCGCCTTCGCCGAGAAGCTCGACGCGCTCTGTGCCAGTCTGGTCGCACGGCGCTGAGCCCACCGGCTTCCCACGAGGGTAGCGCCTGACGCGGCGTGCTATGGTGCCGGGCGGATGACGAGCATTCGGCCGCAACCCCTCGCCGAGGGACGATTTCAGCTCCTCGAGGTGATCGGTGAGGGCGGCATGGCCACGGTGTACCGGGCCTTCGACCAGCGCTTGCAGCGGCCACGGGCCATCAAGATCCTCTCCCCGGCCTTCTCGCAGCGCCCGGCCCTCCGCCGGCGCTTCCTCAGCGAAGCGCAGACGATGGCCAACCTCGAGGAAACGCACGTCGTCCGCGTCTTCGACATGGGAGAAGACGGCGATCGCGTTTTCATCGTGATGGAGCTCATCGAGGGGGGCTCCCTGGTCGACCGGGTGAAGGCCCACGGTCCCCTCCCGCCGCGCATGGCCTGCGAGGTGGTGATCGCGTTGTGCGAGTCGCTCCAGGGCGCGCACGACAACAGCGTCATCCATCGCGACATCAAGCCCCACAACGTGCTGCTCACGCGCAACGGCGACATCCGCATCACCGACTTCGGCATCGCCCAGGTGCAGCACGAGAACGAGCCCGGCATGACGCGCACCGGCGCCGTGCTCGGCACCTGGGGCTTCATGGCGCCGGAGCAGAAGTCCAACGCCAAGCAAGTCGACGCCCGCGCCGACATCTACTCCTGCGGGGCGACGCTCTGGTCGTTGCTCAAGAACGACACGCCCCCCGAGCTGTTCATGTCTGAGGCGGAGCCCGAGTGGTTCGAGGGCATCCCCGAGCCGTTGGTCGAGGTGATCCGCAAGTCCACGCGGTACCGGCGGGAAGAGCGATACCCCACGGCACGGTCCATGGCCGACGCCCTGCGCCTGGTCTCGCCGCTTCTGCCGGACGATCCCGACGACACACCCTCGCTGGTGCCCAAGATCCCCGAGCGCCCGTCGAACGCCGAGAGCTTCGACACGATGGCGCAGCTCATCGGCGACACCCACAACCGCCCGCCACCCGCCGAGGGCACGATGGTGCCCGAGGGCAGCCCGGTCGCGACGGGCGGCACGATCAGCGGCGAGGGCACCTCTGACCGGCCCTACGTGGCCCCGGAACGTGCCGATTTCGAGCCCGACGATCCACGCCCAAGCCGGATGCGCAAGCTTGTCCCGTTGGTCGCGGGCGGCGTGGCGATGCTCGTGGCCGGCACCATTGTCTGGGTGCTCTCACCCGACATCACCACCGTGGCACTCCCCGAGGAGCCTGTCACCGACCCGACGGTCGAGCCGGTGACCATCGAGCCGCAGGCGGTCGAGCCCCCGCCGGTCGAGCCGCCGCCGATCGAAGTCGTGCCGCCGCCCGTCGAGGCCGACGCGCCGCCCTCGGAAACGCCGCCCGTCCCCGTGAAGCAGACCGTCACGAAGACCGCCGACGTGGTCAAGCCGCCGGCCGAGACCGTCGTGGCCCCCCCTCCGGTGGCGGAGTCCACGCTGGTTGTCACCAAGGTGGCCTCGGGCTCGCTGGACACCAGCGGCCCCTCCGAGGGACGAGTCGGCGACACCCTCAACTTCTCGGCCACCATCGGCGGCAAACAGACCGTGAAACTGTACTACCGGGGGGTCGGCTCCGGGGCCTTCCGCGAGAAGGCGATGAACGGCAGCGGCGGGCGCTACACGGCCTCGGTGAAAGTCGACGAGACGATGACCACGGGCGTGCAGTGGTTCGTCCAGGCCAACGACCCGGCCGGGAAGATCGTCAAGGACGGCAGCGCGATGTCGCCCAAGCGAATCAGCGTCACGCCGTAGCGGGCCCTACTCCGCCATCCCCACGTAGCGCTCCGGGATCTCCCAGATCACCAGCCGCGGCGGCGACGCGGTCCAGGCCTCGTCCTTCAAGTACTCGTCCATCGCCACGAAGGGTCCCTGCCCCTGCTTGGCCGCGTTGAGCACGTCGGCTTGTAGCTCCACTTGCAGCCCGGCCACGAAGCCCCAGCGCTTGTCCTCGGAGTAGCTCGTGCCCACCAGCGCCACGGGGATCGTGGCGTCGCCCAAGAGGCCCCCTCCGCTCTCCACGGCCGCCACGGGGGTGACGAGCGTGTCGGCGGCAGGACCGAGCGTGGCCTGGAAGGGCCCGAGGGGGATGTAGCGGAAGAGGTCGCCCTCGTGCGCGCCGGCGGCGCCCTCGCTGAGCGTCACGGTGGCCCCGCCGACCCAGTCCGCACCGCTCTCCTTGACGTGCGCGGTCAGGGCGCTTGCCGATGCCCGGGCACCGCGCGGCGTCCAGTGGGTGTCGGTGCGCAGGAAGACGTCGCCCTCCGCGCGTGCCTCGAGGAGGGCGCCCTCCAGTTCGAGCACGTCGACCCCGGCCGCGCGCAACCCCTGCACGAAGCGCGGGCCGACCAGGGCGACCTCGGCGGGAACCCGGTGTTTGCCGAGATGCTCGGTCTCCACGCGGGCCTTCGACGGCAGGTAGGCCACCAGCAGCGACACGCCCCTGGTCGCCATCTCGGCTTGCACCTCCGCCACGCGACGGGCCCGAGCGTCGGCCCGGTCGACAGCCCCCGGGTAGAGCTCGAATTCCTCTGCCGTGAAGAGCCAGCCTCCCTCGCCTACCACCACGCCGCGGCGCCCCTCGCCGAAGAGGGTCCACTCGATGAGGCCGAACAGATCGATGCTCGGTTCGCGGACGACGAACTCCTCGTCGAGCGCGTCTTCGTAGGCCACCCCCCAGTCGCCGTTCCACCACGTCTTGTCGGGTGAGACGAGGAGTGAGTCGTTGAAGCAGAGCCCGACGAGGCCACCGCCAAGGACGGTGACCACTGCGGCGCCGGGCACGAGATCGACGAGGTGTCGCGACATCAGAACTGGAAGTAGAGGAAGGGGGAGTAGGACTGCGCCGAGAGGCGCAAGACGGCCAACACGAACAGGGGGATGTAGGCGAGCGACGTGTGACGCCAGCGTGCCGCCTCCGCGCCCGTGAGTTTCTGTTTCCACTCGCGCCAGTAGGGCGCCGCGTACACCACGACGATGCCGAGCCCGAGCATCACCACCTGGAAGCCGCTGAGCTGCCAACGCAAGACGTCAGACAGGGCAAAGCCATTCGCCCCGGCCATGGCGGTGTAGAAGTCGATCGCCGTTTCCATGTCCGGCGCCCGGAACACGATCCAGCCGATCATCACCAGGAGCATCGTGAGCGGGATGCCGAACTTCGGCCCGCCCATCCGCTTCTCGAGCGCGAGCAAGCTCCCGTGCCAGATGCCCCAGACCACGAAGGTCCAGTTCGCCCCGTGCCAGATGCCGCCGAGCAGCATCGTGAGCCCGAGGTTGACATAGGTGCGCACCGGGCCGTGTCGGTTTCCACCCAGAGGGATGTAGAGGTAGTCGCGAAGCCAGGTGCTGAGCGAGATGTGCCAGCGACGCCAGAACTCGGTGATGTTCTTGCTGATGTAGGGGTGGTTGAAGTTCTCGGCGAACTCGAAACCCATCATCAGCCCGAGCCCGATCGCCATGTCGGAGTAGGCCGAGAAGTCGAAATAGAGTTGGAGCGTGTAGGCCACGGTGCCGAGCCAAGCGTCGGCCATGGTCGGTGACTCCAAGCCAAAGCAAGCGTCGACGATCGGCGCAATGCTGTCGGCCAGGAGCACCTTCTTCACGAAGCCGCCCATCAGTCGCACGGCGCCCCGGCTGAACTTCTCGGGGGTGTGCGTTCGCTCGGCGAACTGGTCGACCACGTCCTTGTAGCGCAGGATGGGCCCGGCGATGAGCTGAGGAAACACCGCAATAAACGCAGCGAAATCCCAGAAGGTGGGCGCGGGCTTGGCGTCTCGCCGGTACACGTCGATGAGGTAGGACATCTCGTGGAAGGTGTAGAACGAGATGCCGATCGGCAGGATCACTTGATCGAAGACGTGGGGCGCGCCGCCGGTGGCGACGATGGCCTCATTCACGTTCGACATGAAGAAGTTGAAATACTTGAAGTAGCCGAGGACGACGAGATCGCCGCCGAGGCCGAGGATCACCCACAGGCGCGCCCGTCTCGCGTCGCCACGCTCCTGCGCGTAGTACACGTAGTGCGAGATCACGTAGTCCCACACCTGCATGCCCACGAAGAGCAACACCAGGTAGGGCTTCCACCACGCCGCGAAGATGTAGCTGCCCGCGAGGATCACCCGGGTGCGGTACCGGAAGGGCACCGCGTAGTACACCGCGAGGAATAGCGGCAAGAACAGGAACAGGAACAGGTTGGAGGAGAAGACCATCCGTCGTCAGCTACGCCCGCAGGGGCTCGTAACCCTCCGCCACCTGCACCACACCGAGATCTTGGACCTCCGTCACGTAGGCGAGCAAGATCGCGTGCACGACGGGGGGCGTCACCACGATCCGCTCCGGACGGAGCGCCATCGACACGTCTCGGGCGAGGCGCCCGATGTCCACGTGCTCGAGCCCAGACACCGCATGTCGCGACAGCTGGATCGTGCACTTGGCCACCAGCGGCGACACACCCCCACCCAGCGCGCGGACAACTCGCCACACCACCGTGTCCAGGGAAACCCACTGGTCGTCGCCCGTCCGAAAGGTCGGCTCGCTCAGACCATCGATGCCCTGGTAGCGGCGCACGCTACAACCGGAACTGCGCCCACAAGCGGGCGGTGTCGTTGTCGACGGCCGGCTCCTCGAGGCGGAGCTGGTAGCCCGCGCCAATGCGAACGTGATCTTCCGCCGTGTGCCACTCGCCGCCGATCAAGACCTGCTTGTAGTCGCCGAGGGTGCTGTCGTTGAACATGGAGTACCGGACCGCCGGCTCGAAGGCCCGCACCTGGTAGCTGAGCTGGGCCGTGAGACCCATGCGGTCCGTCTCCGCGAAAACCTCGCTGCTGTCGATGTCGGTGTTGGTGGGCGTGATGTGACTCACCGCGCCATCGACCAGGAGCGAGAGTCCCTTGGCGCGCACCATGATGTCGCCGCCGGCCGCCCAGGTGTCGGTCGCGACACCCATCGTGTAGAAGCCGTTGCCGCCGATGCCGATCCCGAAGGCGTCCTTGTCGCCCCATGTCTGGTAGGTGTTGGCCTTGCCGATGTCCCACTCGAGCCGCCCGGCCACGGTCTTGCCGTTGGCCTCGTCGCCAAACAAGTCGCCGCCGGCGTTGTAGGCCCCCGCCGTGAGCTTGCCGCCGCCCATGCCGTAGGCGAGCGAGAGGCCGAGCGAGCGGTCGGGGGCGATGTGCTCGCTGCCGATGCCGCGCTCGGTGAAAACCAGCTCGCCCGCGCCCATCAGCTGGTCGCGCGAGAAGGGCACCTTGTCCTGGCCCACGCGAATGTCGAGGCCCTTGGCGGGCTGCACCCCGATCCAGGCGTCCACCACGCCGAGGTCTTCCTCGCCGCGCTCCAGGCCGTCGTAGGGCGCGGCGGTGCCGATCACGAGGCGGTAGTTCCACTTGTGCGTCTCGCCCGTGAGCCCGAGGCGCAAACGCTTCAGCTTCACGCCGGGGTCGTCTTCTGGGTCGCCGTAGCCGGTGGCGTCGGCTTGCGCGTCGGTGTCCATGTCGTAGGCGGTCACCCACACTTGCGCCATCGCGACCGGGTCGATGCTCGCGCCTAGGCCCTTCATCTTGCAGCCGTCGCAGCCCCCCTCCCCGTGCTTGGAATCTTCGGCGAGGGCGGTGGAAGAAAGGGCGAGAGTGGTGAGCAGCATCATGGTAGGGGCGTTCCGCGCGCTATCCTACACCACGTCATGATCCTCCTCGCCATCCTCGGCTGCTCCACGTCCTCCGAATGGGCCTCGGCCCGGCAGATCGCCTCGCTCACCGACACCGTCGGCGGGCCCAAGGCCACGGCGCGCGAGGGCGACTTCCTGCTCGAGAACGACAGGTTGCGCTTCGCGATCCTCGACGCGCGCTACTCGATGGGCCCCTCCCCCTTCGGCGGCACCCTGGCCGACGCCGACATCCAGCGGGCCGACCCGGCGTACGGCGCGGGGCACGGCAAAGACCAGCTCGCCGAGATGTTCGCCACGGTGAACATGAACCTGGTCGGCGCCGACGAGGCCGGCGAGGTGACGATCCTCGCCGACGGCAGCGATGGCACCGCGATCGTGCGCGCCACCGGCCAGGCCGAGCCCTTCCTCACGATGCTCGATCTGTTGTGGGCCCTGGTCGGCCAGCCCGAGTTCCAGATCACCACCGACTACATCCTCGAGGCGGGTTCCCCCGCGTTGAAGGTGGTCAGCACCGCCTCGCTCACGACTGAGTTCACCGAGGCCGAGGAGGTCGTGGGCGCCACCGGCGAGGGCGGGCTCCCCATCCTCGACTATGCGATGGTGAGCGGTCTCGCTTTCGGCGACTTCTACCTGCAAGGCGGCAGCATCGACGTGTTCTCGCCCGACGGCGGCTTCGACGAAGACCGCCTCGTGGCCGACGCGGTCAACGGCGGCAAGAACACCTTCGTCGATCCCTTCGAGTTCGACTTCCTCGCCGGCGTGGGCGACGGCGTGAGCTACGCGCTGATGGCCGAGGGCGGGAGCCTCTACGTCCCGCTTTTCACCTCCTCGCAAACGGCGGCCTTCGGTGCCGGTCAACCGGGCACCGACGACGGCACCGGCGACTACGACCGCTTCAACGGGGGCAAGACCTACCAGTACACCCGCTGGTTCGCGGTGGGCCAGGGCGACGTGGGCTCCGCCTACGACGGGCTCGTCGAGGCGCGCGGATTGTCACACGGCACGGTGCGGGGCTTCGTGGTCGAGAGCGGCACCGGCGTGCCCGTCTCCGGCGCCCACGTGCTCGCCTTCAAGAAGGGCAACGACAAGCCCTACATGCAGTGGGAGTCCGACGTCGGCGACGACACGCAGATCGACGGGTCCTGGGGCGGCTACTTGCCCCCGGGCGACTGGGAGCTCCTGGTGCACATGCAGGGCCGTCCCGACGGGGAGAAGGTGAGCTTCAGCCTCGCCGAGGGGCAAGTGCTCGAGACGGTGCTCGTGGCGCACCGTCCCGGCCAGGTCGACGTGACCGTCGTGGATGAGACGGGACGACTCGTCCCCTCCAAGGTGACGATCTTCCCCGCCGATGGCGACTCGCCGCTCGTGCCCGACTACGGCGACACCTATCTCACCGGCAACGCCGCCGAGGCGGTGTTCCTGTCACACGGCGAGGGCACGATCACGCTGCCACCCGGCAAGTACCGCGCCGTCGCCACCCGCGGCACCGAGTACGAGGTGGGCGAGAGCGACACCTTCGCCGTTTCTGACAGCGGCGTGGGCAAGCTCAACCTCCAGGTCGTCCATAGCGTCGACACGGACGGCTGGATCAGCGCCGACTTCCACGTTCACGCCGCCAACAGCTTCGACAGCGGCGTGAGCCTCGAGAACCGGGTGATCACCTTCGCGGCCGAGGGCGTCGACTTCTTCGCCAGCTCCGACCACGACTTCCTGACTGACTTCGCCCCGGTGGTGCAAGACCTCGAGCTCGAGCCCTGGGTCAAGACGGCGGTGGGACTCGAAACCACGACGCTGGAGATCGGGCACTACCTCGCCTTCCCGCTCGGGCACGACACGATCAAGGAACAAGGCGGCGCGTTCGACTGGACCGGCATGCCGCCGGCCGACATCCTGGCCGAGCTGGAAACCCTCGGCGTGGAAGCCGGCTACGAGCCCATGCGTTTCGTTGCCCACCCGCGAGACGGCATCCTCGGCTACTTCGACCAGTACGGCTACGACCCCTACACGGGCGAGGTGTCCACGCCCACCCTGTCGATCGCCAACGCGATCCTCAAAGATCCGAGCAAGATGACGCTCGACTTCGAGGCGCTGGAGCTGCTCAACGGCAAACGTTTCGAGATCATCCGCACGCCCACCCAGCCCGAGCTCGACGACTACGCCGCCACCGGTCAGCTGAGCGGCTACGACATGGTGGAGCGCACCGGCGAGGAACAGTTGGACTTGGCGGCGGATGTTTACCGCCTGGGCTACGGGCACGAGGGCCAGGTCGACGACTGGTTCACGCTGCTCAACACCGGCAACCGCATCGTGGCCCTCGGCAACAGCGACACCCACAGCAAGTTCAGCATCGAGGCGGGTTGCCCGCGCAACTACGTGTTCGTGGGCGAGGAAGACAACATCGCCTCGCTCGACGAGCAGGCGGTGGCCGACGCGGTGAAGGCGGGTCGCGTGGTGGCCAGCTACGGGCCCTTCCTCCGCTTCACGGCCGATAACGACTACATCCTCGGCGACACGGTGCCCGTGAGCGACGGCAGCGTGGATCTCCACATCGAGGTGGAGGCCCCGAGCTGGATGAGCGTCGACCGGGTGGAGCTCTACCAGAACGGCGTGCTCGTCCACGAGTGGGAAGGCCTCGATCCCGACGTGCTGAAGTTCTCACAGGAGCTGGCGGTCGCAGTCGACAAGGACTCCTGGTTCGTGGTCATCGCCATGGGAGACGACGACCTCGGGCCGCTCTTCGGCCCGGTCGACATTCCCCCGGTGCAGCTGCAAGACGTCGTGGTGGAGGCCCTCTCCTCGGTACCCAGCGTGGGTGCCTTCGTCTCGCCGGCGGTGCCCATCCCGCGCGACGGCCCCGTGCTCCCCTTCGCCATGACCAACCCCATCTGGGTGGATGTCGATGGCGACGGCGAGATCACGCCGCCGGGCATCCCCGAGTTCATGCGCCCACCCGTGGAGCCCGAGTGACACGAATCCTCCTCGTCACACCTTTCTTGCTGCTCGCCGCCTGCGGGCAGGACTACCAGGTGTCCGAGGGGACGGGCGCCGTGGTGGTGAGCCCTGGGCTCGTCGATGCGGGCGCCGTGGCCGTGGGCGACGAGGCAAGCGTGCTGGTGAGCGTGGCCCACGCCAACGGCGGCACGGTGAAGATCCTCGCCGTGGAAACGCGCGGCGTCGAGGGCGACGCCTTTATCGTCGAGGGCGATCCCTTCGTGTCGCTCTCCTCGGGCGACCGCACCGACATCAGCTTCCGCTTCAGCCCGAGTCGCTCGGACTACTTCATCACGCAGGTGACGATCGTCACCAACGCCCAGAAGGAGCCGGAACACGAGCTCACCCTGCGCGGGCAGGGCGTGCAGGCCACCGCCGAGCTGCTCCCTTCCATCCTCGATTTCGGCGCCGTCCCCGCCGGGGGCGAGGCGGAGTCGAACATCGAGCTGGTCAACACCGGCGCGGCCGCGTTGTCACTCGACGCGCTGAGCTTTGGCGACAGTCGCTTCAGCTCCACGCTCGCGCTGCCCGGCGAGGTGGGCGTGGGCGAGTCACTCAGCATCCCCCTGGTCTACGCGGCCACCGACGCCCTGGAGGCGTCCTCCACGCTGCAGCTCACGGTCAGCCCCGTGGCCAGCATCGCGGTGGTCACGCTGCGCGCCAACGCCTGCGACACGGGCGGCGGATCCCTCTACGATCGCGACAGCGACGGCTACTCGGCGTGTGGCATCGACTGCGACGACAGCGTCGCCACGACCTACCCCGGGGCCCCCGAGAGCTGCGACGGCCTCGACCAGGACTGCGACGGCAGCGTCGACGAGGGCACCAGCTGCGTGGACGACGACGGCGACGGTGCCACGGAAGACGAGGGCGACTGCAACGACCAGGATCCCAACCGCAGCCCGCTCCTCGCGGAGGACTACGGCAACGGCATCGACGACGACTGCGACGGGGTGGCCGACGACGGGGCCATGGACGGTGATGGCGACGGCTACGACGCCTCGGCCGGCGATTGCGACGACGCCGACGCCAGCGCCTACCCGGGGGCCGCCGAGGTGGCCGACGCGGCCGACAACGACTGCGACGGCGCCACCGACGAGGGCACGAGCGCGGTCGACGACGACGGCGACGGCCTCAGCGAAGACGCCGGCGACTGCGACGACACGACGGCCGACCGGGGTCCAGGCGCCGCCGAGCTGGCCAACGGGGTCGATGACGACTGCGACGGCGGGGTGGACGAGGGCACCGAGTACGCCGACGACGACGGCGACGGCGCCAGCGAGCGGGGCGGCGACTGCGACGACGCCGAGCCCGGCGCCTACCCGGGGGGCGTGGAAGTTGCCGGCGACGGTATCGACAACGACTGCGACGGGGTGGCGGAATGAACCTGCTCTTTTTTGCCTTCGCCGCCCCCGCCCTGGCCACCACCTGTCCGGCCACCGTGATCGACGAGCTCACCTGCTCGTCCACGGTGAGCGACCGGATCACCAGCACCGACCCCTCCGAGCACGGGGGCGCCACCGCCCCCGACTACTACACCTGCGGCACGCCCTTCGCGCCCCTGCAACAGACGCGGGGCGACCACACCTACAGCTTCACCTGTCAGCGCACCGGCAGCGTCACCCTTGAGGTCTCGGGGATGGACTGCGACCTCGACATCTACGTGCTCGGCGACACCTGCGACCCCTTCTCCGACTGCGAGGCGGGGAGCACCGCCTCGAGCACGACCACCGATAGTGTCAGCTTCACCTGCACGTCGGGGAGTACCTACTACGTGGTGGTCGAGGGCTACGGCTGGGGCACCAGCGGCGCCGGCCGCTGCGTGGGAAGCGCCGCGGGCGACTACACGCTCTCCTTCGACGTGTCGTCGGGCACCGGCTGCCCCGAGGATTGCGACGACGGCAGCGACAACGACTACGACAGCGACGTCGACTGCGACGACAGCGACTGCAGCTCCGACCCCTACTGCACCTGCGACAACGATGGCGACGGCTACGAAGACACGATCTGCGGCGGCAGCGACTGCGACGACACCGACGCGAGCGTGAACCCCGGCGAGGCCGAGGCGTGCAACTCGGTCGACGACGACTGCGACGGCACGGTCGACGACGGCGTGACGACGACCTACTACGCCGACGACGACGGCGACGCCTACGGCGACTTGTCCTCAACCTACGCAGCGTGCAGCCGTCCCTCGGGCTACGTTACCAACAGTCGCGATTGCGACGACACCGACGCCGACATCAACCCCGGCGAGGCCGAGGTGTGCAACGACATCGACGACGACTGCGACACCAGCATCGACGAGGGCCTGTCCGTCACCTGGTACCTCGACGCCGACGGCGACGGCTACGGCACCTCTGCCACCACCCAGAGCGAGTGCGCACAACCCAGCGGCTACGTCAGTAACGACGACGACTGCGACGACAGCGACGGCGGCCGCAGCCCGGCCACCGCCGAGATCCCCTACGACGGGGTCGACCAGGACTGCACCGGCGCCGACCTGAGCGACGTGGATGGCGACGGCGAAGACGCCGAGGCGGCCGGCGGCACCGACTGCGCCGACGGCGACGCCAGCGTGTACAGCGGCGCCACCGAGAGCGCCGACGGGGTGGACGAGGACTGCGACGGCAGCGTGGACGAGGGCACGAGCTACGCCGACGACGACGGCGACGGCTTTGCCGAGAGCGGCGGCGACTGCGACGACACCGACGCCGACAGTAGCCCTACCGGCACCGAGACCGCCGACGGCACCGACGAGGACTGCGACGGCACGGTGGACGAGGGCACCAGCGCCTACGACGACGACGGCGACGGCTTCTCCGAGGACGCGGGCGACTGCAACGACGGCGACGCGTCGGCCAGCCCCGGCAACGTCGAGGTGGAAGGCAACGGCGTCGACGACGACTGCGACGGCCAGGTGGATGCGTCCGCCACCGACGTGGACGGCGATGGCTACAGCCCCGGCGAGGGCGACGACTGCAACGACAACGACGCCACCGCCTTCCCCGGCGGCACCGAGGTGGCCGACGGCGTCGACAACGACTGCGACGGCGAGATCGACGAGGGCACGGCGGTGTCCGACGACGACGGCGACGGCCAGACCGAGCGCGACGGCGACTGCGACGACGCCGACCTGTCCACCTACGACGGCGCCGAGGAGGTGGTCGACGGCGTCGACAACGACTGCGACGGCAGCGTAGACGAGGGCACCCGCTACACCGACGACGACGGTGACGGCTACACCGAGGAAGGCGGCGACTGCGACGACGCCGACCCGAGTGTCTTCCCCGGCGGCGAGGTGGAAGACGGCATCGACAATGACTGCGACGACCAGGTCGACGAAGGCGTGAGCGACCTCGACCAGGACGGCTACACCACCGACGACGGCGACTGCGACGACGCGGCCGGCTGGGTGAACCCGGGCCTGGAAGAGATGTGCGACTACATCGACAACAACTGCGACGGCACCATCGACGAGGACTGCGAGGAAGACAAGACCAGTGGCGGCGGCGCCGAGGAGTGCGGCTGCGGCGTGGGCTCGCCGGTCACGGGGGTGGCGGGGATGGCGGTGGCGCTCGTGATGGCGCGGCGGCGGCGGTGAGGCGCCAGGAGCCTAGATCGCGTCCCAGATCTCGTCGGCCTCCACCGGGGGCTCGACGATCTGAGGGGAGTCGGCGGGGTTGAGCGCGTACTCGGGGATCTCGTCGAGGCCACCGATCGTCTCGGCATCGGCCGTTTTCACCGCCACGAAGTCGGTTCCGGGGTTGTTCCAGGTGTTCCCGCTGAGGTCGCCGAGAAAGCCAGCGCCCAGCACGGCGACGACTTCCGCGTCGAGGAACTCGTTGCCTTCCAAGGGGTCTACGCCCCCCTCGATGTACACCGCGAAGCCGTCGGCCACCTCGCCTCCGGAATCGAAGCCCTCGCTGCCGTAGACCGTGCTGCCGCTCAGCGCCAGCGACTCCCAGGCCCAGATGGCGGCGTAGGGGTGCGGCCCGAAGGTGGAGTCGATGACCCGGATGCTGTTGGTCTGGTTGCCACCGTACATGAGGCCGGCGTAGCCGTTGTCGGTCACCGACACGAAATCAAGGGACACCCGCGCCCAGTCGTGAAACAGTCCGACCTGCCCGTTCGACGAGAGCTCGCAGTCCACGCAGTCGAGCGCCGACCACCGCATCGCGATCCCGGCGCGCGCGTTCCCGGAGGCCACCACGCCAGAGAAGCCGGCGATCGCCCGTGGGGCCAGCAGGATCCCCACGCCACCCGAGCCATCGGCGGCCACGTCGACGTTCTCCACGATCACGTCGGTCGCGATGGCGCCCGTGCTGTAGACCGCCAGGCCCACCCCGGTTCCCCCGCTCACCGTCGTGCCGGTGAGCGTGGTGTCGCCGCCGAGCGTCCGGATGCCGTTGGCAACGAGGCCAGCGGCGTCGGTGCCCGTCACTGTGCAGTCATCGATGGTGACAACGGCGACATCTCTCAGGGTGATCCCCCGGGCCACGTTCGCGTCGAGCTCCACGCCGTCGAGCTCGAGCGATTCACACCACAGGCCCATCACGCCGGCGGCGTCTTGTTCCGCAACGCCGTGCCCGTTCGCGTCGACCCGGGAATCGCGGACCGCCGCGATCGTGCCCTTGTCCTGCACCAGGACGCCGATGCCCTCGTTGCTGGAGACATTGCTGTTGCGGATGTCGGCGACCGCGCCAGCGGACACCATCACACCCATCCCCGCGTCGACGCCCACCCGCGTGGCCTCGACGCTCACCCCCTCGAGGCGCAGCGACCGACCCTCGCCGCGCGCCACCACGCCCACGCCGGATGCGCCGGTCACCGTGACGTCGTACAGCGCCAGCTCCCCGGTCTCGGCGATAGCCCCGGGCGCGCCACCGTCGAGCGTGAGCGCGCAGAGCAGGTTGCCGCCGCCCTCGCCCGGGTTGGACTCCACGTTCGCCGCCGCGTCGCTGCCCATGAGCGTTGTTGCCTCGCGACCCTTGCCCACGACGGCAAGGCCCGAGACGTCGAGGGAGAGGCCGCCGTCGTACTCACCCTCGGCCACCCAGATCACCGCCACGCCTTCGGCCACGGCAAGCGCCTCGGCGAGGGTACCGAAGGGCGCGGCCTCGGACCCGTCCCCCGCCGCGCTCGCGGTCGCGTTCACCCAGAGGGCGGGCCGCACGCTCGCGTCGCCGAAGATGACCGTGGCACAATCATCGATCGAACGCGCCGGGGGCAGGTCGCCGGTGTCCTCGGCGCTGTCCGTCACCGGGTGAACCGACGAGTCGATCGCCGTGTCGGTGGCGCTGTCGCTGGCCGCGTCGCCCGCGGTGTCGACCCCGCCGCTCTCGCGCCCGCCCGGCCGGTCCTTCCCCTCGTCGTCACTGGGCGCCGGGCAGCCGGCCAGGAGGACCAAGAACCACGCGTGGAAGGAGCGGGTCACCCGTGCAGCATAGCAGGGCGCTTCGGCCGCCCGGCAACGCCAGCGAGGCGATGAGCGCGTGGTGCTATGGTGCCGCCCCGTGTGGTTCCTCGCTGCCTGCGCTGCCGACCCGATCACCTCGGTCAGCGCTGCCCCCAGCGAGGTGATCTCGACGCTGGTCGAGGTCAGCTGGACGCCGGCCTCGGCCGAGGCCTGGGTCGAGTGGGAGGGCCAACGTTTCGATGGAGCAGACGGCCGGGCGGTGGTCTACGGCGCCGGGGCCGACGCGACGATCTCCGTCACCGTGCACGCCGAGGACTGGTCGAGTGAGCCGATCCAAGTGACGACGGGGAGCCTCCCGGCGGCGATTCCGCCGGTCGAACTCGTCGACGCCGGCGCGCTGGAGCCCGGCTTCGTGGCCACGAGCTGGCTCGAGTCCCCCGACGAGGGCAGCGGGGCGATCGTGCTCGACGAGGCAGGGCGCGTGGTGTGGTACGACCTGCTCGACGACGTGGGCACCATCTCGGTGATCCACAAGGTGGAGGGCGGATTCCTCTACCTGGTGTCGAGCCATAGCTACCTGCCCGATGCGCACGCCGTCTTCGTGTCGAACGACGGGCGCGAGCGGGAGGCAATCCCCCTGCCGATGGCGCACCACGACGTGCTCCCCCTTCCCTCCGGCGGCTTCGCGGCGGTGGTGGGCGAGGTGCGCGAGGTGAACGGCGAGAATGTCGTCGGCGACACCATCGTGGAGGTGAACGAGGACGGCGCGCAGACGACGATTTGGAACGCCTTCGACCACTTCGAGGTGATCCCCAACGATGGCTGGGGACCGCTGGCCTACCCGGAAGGGGCGGACTGGAACCATGCCAACGGGCTGGCCTTCGACGAGGCCAGAGACCAGTACCTAATCTCCATGTTCCGTTGCGCCTGCGTGATCGCGCTCGACCGCGCCGATGGCGAGATCGCGTGGATCGTCGGCGGCGACGACGGCACGATGGGCGCCGACAACCCCTTCGGCCCGCAACACTCGCCCGACTGGACCGACGTCGGCTTCTCAGTGTTCGACAACGGCTACGAGATCAACGTGTCGCGACTGGCCGACTACGCCATCGAGGACGGTGGGGCACGGCTCGCCTGGTCCTGGCCACACCCTGACGGCTACGTCACCGCTGTGCTCGGGGACTACGACCGCATGACCAACGGCGGTCACCTCTCCTCCTGGGGCACGCTCGGCGAGGTCATCTACGCCGGGGCCGACGACGCCGTGTCCTGGCGGGTCGACGTGGAGCCCGGGCACGTGCTCGGGCAGGTGGATGGCTTCGAGCAGTTCGAGTAGGCGGGCTACAGCTCGCAGAGCTCCACGAAGGACTCGTCGCCGCAGTCCCAATAGCCGGCGCAGGCGCGCAGTGCGGCCGCGTCGAACTGGTCGACGGTCAAACTGCACTCTGCCGTACTCATAGACTCCGTGCATTCAGGGGCGCCGCCCGGCACAAATGTGCACCCGTGCTCGGTCGCACAGTCGTCCAGCCAACTCTCGTAGATCACCTCCGCGAGTTCCTGACAGTGGTCATCGTCGGAGCCGCGGCCCTCGCACCTTTCCACCCAGTCACAGTACTCTGTCGCCATCTCGGCAGTGTACGTGTCGCGAGTACCCGAGCAGCCAGCAACGGTGATGACAAGGAACATTCCCCGGATGGCAGGGGGATAGCCCACGGTCATACCGGCACGACATTGTAGAGTGTGCCGTCGGGCAGGGCGTACCACCGCATCCGGTCGTCAACCACAGCCATCAACGTTCGCATCGACTGTTGGGCCTCGCATGGGACGACCTGGCAGTCGCGCAGGCCACAAACGCCGTGGCCTGACTGCATCGCAATGAAGAGGTACTCGGTGCTCGCGTCGCGGCCAGCGAACACCGCGGCGCCCGGCAACTGGTCGACCGGCAAATAGGCACCGAAGGCATGATCCAGCACCTGGCGGTCAGCGGCGTTCTGCATCCAGGGGAAACAAGCATAGACACACTCGGGGTCCGTGCCGTACTGCGTTCGCGCCTCTGTGATGAACGCGTCGACCACGCCCTGACGCCACAGTAGGCTCACCAGCCGCGGAAGCGAGCGCCCGTCGAGCAGCTCCGACCAGCACTCCAGGTCGCCCACCACTCCGCCGAGCGTGGAACCCATCTTCTCGGTGCCACCCGCGAGGTTCACCAGCGGCGATCTTGCGTCGAGCATCCGGCCGGACAGCGCGAGCGCCGCGTCGTCCATCGCGAGGAGCTGCTCGAGCAACATCGCCGCGAGGTCCACCACCATGCCGAACTCGCGGATCGCGGCCGTCCGGTCCCACCACTGGAGCGCCTGGTCCTCGACGTTCGGCCACAACTCGAGGATCGGCTCGCGGTCCGAGCGACCGCTCATGCCCGCGAAGGGGAACGCCCACCACCGTTGATCGAGGTACACGATGGGCACCACCGGGACGGTGTCGAAGGTCACATGCACGGAGTACTGGTCGGCGGTGGTGGTGGCGCCCGTCGATGTGACCTCCGATTCCTTGCCCGAGGTCCAGTACGTGTAGCTGGGGATCGACTGCCCGATAATGTAGTGGCGCAGCGTCTTGCCGAGGACGTGCGTCTCGAACTGGCCCTGGCCGGTGAAGAGGTTCGTGTCCGGCCACGGGGGGAGGTCGAGGCTCAGCGACGGCGCGCGAAGGTCTTCCAGCGCAATCTCGATCTTCTCCGCGGCCCCTACCACCCAGTTCCAGTCGAGCGCGAGCAAGTTGTCCTCGTCGAGGCGCATGAACTCCTCGAAGCCCTCGATCAGCTCCGCGAGCGCGTCGTTGGCGGTCCAGTCCGGGTCCAGCGCGTCGTCGAGGTGCGACGAGAGCTTGCCCAGTTGTGTGACAAGCTGATTCCCGTAAAAGCCGGCTGCGAAGCCGAGGGGCACCGGGAACGCGACGAGCGAGCCGAGCACGCCCGTCAGCCCAGGTGGCCAGGAGTTCGTGCTCGTCGCGACAGAGGTCTGATAACCCTCCAGCCGCTCCCGGAATTCCTCGGGCAGCGAGAATCCGAACGCGGCCAGTCCCTGGCTCCGGGCCACCTCCCAGTTCAAGGGCCACACGAAGGCGTCCGGGGTCTCCCGCACGCCATACAGCAACCGCGGGATCTCGGTGACGCCCGCCTCCTTGTCGAGCGCAAAGCGAAACCAAGGATGCTGCCGGTCCAGCCGCGCCACCGGGATCTCGCCGAGGTAGCCGTCCGTGCCGGCAATCGCCTCGCCGTCGAGGCGTCGATCGAGGCGGTCCAGGCTGGGCGAGAGCAGCAGCGCTGCGGCGCCGGGGAGGAGTTGACCCAGGAGTGTTCGCACGCTGGCAACGTGGTGTTGGAGCACCGCCTCGGCGGCACTGAGGCGGTCGCGGTCACCCTCGCTCAACTCGCCCCCCCAGGCATCCGCGATCACGCCGTGGTCGTCGGCGCGGTAGTGCGTGAACAGCGGGTAGTGGACACCCGCCCCCCACGCAAACTCGCGTACGAACGAGTCCGGGGGCAGGACCGTCGTATCGTCCGTGGGACACGTGCGAACGAGCGCGAACTCGCCATCCACCCACACTCCCCGCCACGAGCCTGGTTGCCCGACCACGTTGTCCCAGGTCAATGGTTCTACCAGGGGCACGGCGACTAGCTCTTCAGCTCGATCTCGAGCACGCAGGTGACGCGGCCAAACTCCTGCACGCTCCCCGCGAGGTTGGCCACGTCGATGCTGTACCGCATGTTCAGGCCGAAGTTGCCATCGGTGGTGTACCAGGCGCCGATCAGCTCGGCATTGTTCGCGGTCAGGGCCAGTAGGTCCACCGGGTTGGACCACGTGCGCCCAGCGACACTCCAGGCCAACGTCACACCCCCCTGGAAGTTGGCGCCGCTCGCGCCCTCGACCAGCCAATGCACGCGGATGCGATTGATGAGCGGACCGAGCCGACGAACCTGCGGCAGGTCGTAGAGGGTGACCGTCCGCGTCTGGGTGCCGTTGGTGCGAAAGGTCTCTTCCGAGCAGAGGGTGACGAGGATCGACTTCGGCGCGCTCCCGCCGCGCGGATTTCCCATCGCGGACTCCGACGAGCCCCCCGCGCCGCCGCACGTGGCGCCGCCCACGCGCTTGATCCGCCCCAAAGAACCCTGATCGTTGTCGAAACTCATCAAACCGCTCCAGTGATGCTCTGGATGTACCCGGGCACTTGGCGGGGAGCGAACGGAAATTTTCTTCCGACGGGGGAGTCGCCGTGGCAGCGCGGCGCTGCATCACTCGCGGCCGCCACGACGGCGTTGCAGAATGGCCCGTTCGCGGATCACTGCCTGCTCGGGCGCGTTGGCAAGCCGCGCTGCGGGCCCCGTGGCCAGGACGCCAACCACGCCGAGCCGCCACTCGCCCGCGGCAGCCCGCTGGGCCAGTGTCAGGGCGTGTCGAGCAAGTTCCCTGTCGCGATTCTTGACCCCCCCCCCAGAATTCATCATTTCGTGGCGTTCTACCTCATCAATCGTCCCGATAATCCCCTCGTACAGATACCCAGCGAGGCACCGACTCAGCGCCCCCTTCGCGCCGGCTGTCGAAGGTCGCTGGTGATGCAGTCGCCGTCCAGCCACGCGCAGCACGACATCGCGGCCCGAGTACCAGGTCGCGAGCATCCAGCCCAGTCGTTCCAGGTCGTGGACGTCGCCTTCGCCAAGCGCCGGGCACAGCCCCAGCCAGGCGTCGAGCGCCGCCCCCGCCGGCGGCACGGGCGCCGAGAGGGTGCCTGCCCACCGGAGCAGGCGGGGGCGCCCTTCGACCCGGTCCTTTTCGATGTCCGCCAGCACCCCCCGGTACACGAACAGGGCAGCCGTCTCGCCAAGCCAAAAGGCGCGCAGCGTGGCCTCGCAGTCACTCCGTTTGGCCCACGCAGGTCGGGAGGAAGACGACGAATCCCCATGATCGTCCACTGCACCACCTGCGTAGGATCCATGGGTTAACACGCGACTGGCCCGCGTCCCGATCAAGGCGCAGGCGCGTGGGGACGGGCAGCCCGACGGCAGCCACCTCTCCTCTTGGGGCACGCTCGGCGACTCGAGTAGGCGGGCTAGAAGGCTCCGGTGAGCCTGCTCCACCACGACTACGCGGCGCTCGATTTCGAGACCACCGGGCTCGACCCCGACGAGGGCGACCGCGTGGTCGAGGTGGCCGTGGTTCGTGGCCGCCTCGATGGCACGCCCGACCGGTGGAGCACGCTGGTCAACCCGGATCGGCCCATGGCGGCCACCGGCGTGCACGGCATCACTGCGGCCATGGTGGCCCAGGCGCCCCGCTTCGAAGCGGTGCTCCCGGAGCTCTTGCGGAGGATCGACGGGGCCGTGCTCGTCTGTCATAACGCGGATTTCGATCTCGGCTTCCTCGACATGGAGTGCGGGCGGCTCGCGCTGTCGCGACCTGAGCAGCCGGTGCTCGACTCCTTGCTCCTCGCGCGGCGCCTGCTCGCCGTGGGCGACCACCGGCTCTCCTCGCTGCGCGAACGTTTCGACCTGCCACGCGAGGTCGAGCACCGCGCGCTCGACGACGCGCACGCCACCTTCCTCCTCGCGGCGCGGCTGGTGGCCGCCGCCGATCCCGCGGGTGAGCTCGACCTGGACGGCCTCTTGTCGTTGTGCCAGCCCCGCGACAAGGGGGAGCTCGACCGCGTGCGCGAGCGTCTCGCCGCCGCGCTCAAGAGCGGCGAACGGCTACTGGTCGACTACGTCGCCGGCGACACCGGCTCGGCCAGCCGTCGCGAGATCACCGTCACCAAGCTGGCACGTTCGCGGGTGGTGGCCCACTGTCACCTGCGCGGCGCCTCGCGCACCTTCCGCCTGGACCGCCTGCGCCTCGTCGACTAGGCCGCTTGGTCGAGGTCTACGCGACTTCGTGGAGGTTGATGTAGCGGTTGCCCTGGATGGGGATGCGACCGAGCATCACGGTGGGCTGGTCGATCTGCTTGGCGCCCACCTCGGTGAGCAAGACGCGGCCGCGATGCGCGGACAGGTTCATCATCCAGCGCGCCAGGTAGAAGGGGCCCGCCAGCTCCCAGCCCTCCGCTGGACGATGTGTGTCGGGGCGAACCCGGGCCACGCCGGGCGCGATGCCGGCCGACAGGCGGTAGCCAGCCTGGGCGGTGAGGCGCTGCAAGGCCACCGCCGTGCGCACCGCGCGACCCACCGTCTCCTTGAAGCCGGTGCCGGCCGCCCACACCACCAAGAGGCTCCCCTCCCCGCGCTCCCACACCTCGCCGCCCTGGTCGCCGATCACCGACATCCACTCCTGGGACAAGGCCGCCATCGACGTGCGCGGCGAGGCGATCGAGCGCGGCGGCGGCGAGGCCTCGAGCGCCAGCGCCACCAGGGGCTGCGGCGGGATGGTCTTGAGCGACTTCGGCGACTTCGCGGCGGCCTGGCCCGCGGCGGCCGCGTTGGCGGCGTCGATCACCTCGCGCAGGTACTGGGCAAGGTCGTTGTTGGTGGCCCGGTGGCCCTCCGAAACGATGATCTTGCTGAGCGCGTCGTACATCTCGTGGGCGTCGGCGAAGCGATCCTCGGGCAGTCGCGACAGTGTGCGCAGGATGAAGCCCTCGAGGTCCTCGCTGATCTCCTTGCGGTAGGGCCGTGGGCTCGGCACCTCGGCCCGGCGCACCCGGGCGAGCGTCTCGTCGCGGGAGGCCGCCTTGAAGAGGCGACGCCCGGTGAGGATCTCGTAGAGCATCGTCCCCAGCGAGAAGAGGTCGGATCGCCCGTCGAGGTGTCGCGACTCAGCCTGCTCCGGCGACATGTAGCTGTACTTGCCGCGGATCACGTTCTCGTTGCCGCGCTGGATCGCGGCGCGGCTGATGCCGAAGTCGGTGAGCTTCACCTCGCCGGAGAAGCTGATGAGCACGTTCTGTGGGCTGATGTCGCAGTGAACGATGTTCATCGGCTCGCCGTCGCTGTCGTGGGCCGCGTGGGCGTAGGCCAGCGCCTTGAGCACCTCGCCGGTGATGAACAGGGCAAGGTTGATCGGGAAGTCGCCGAGCGTGCGCGAGCGCGAGGCGAGCCGGGCGAGGTCGAGCCCGTGCACGTACTCCATCGCGATGTAGAGGTGCTCATTTTCCTTGCCGAGCTCGAACACCTGCACGATGTTCACGTGGCTCAGCTCGGCGGCGATGCGGGCCTCGTTGGTGAACAGGTCGCGGAATTCCTCGTCCTTGGCGAGCGTGTCGAGGATGCGCTTGACGACGAGGATCTTCTCGAAGCCCATCGCGCCGTGCGAACGCGCGCGGAAAACCTCGGCCATGCCGCCCTGTGCGATGCGCTCGAGGAGCTGGTATTTCCCAAATGCCTCGGGGGCAGGCGGGACGGTGGGCGGGTTGGGCACGCGGTCCTCCGGGCGCGGGCCCTATACCCTTCCGCTTGTGCTCCGGCCGCGCATCGTCTATGAGAGCGCCATGATCCTCGCGCTCCTTTTTGCCTGCGGCGACGACACCGCCGACACCTCGAAGCCGGCCGACTCCGGCGACACCGACACCAACGACACCCAGGAAACGGGCGAGACCGGCGACTACCCGGGCGCCGAGGTGAACGGCGTCGTCACCGACCCCGACGGCGCCCCGCTTCCCGACTTCCGCGTGAACGTGTGTCGCAGCCTCTGCATGACGGCGCGCACCGGCGCCGACGGCAGCTACACGCTCGCGGCGCTCACGCCCGAGGTGGCCAGCTACTACGTGCAGGGCGACGAGACGCTCGCCTACGCCACGCCCTACGCGCCCATCACCTGGGTGGTCGACGACGTGGTGACGATCGACATCCAGCTCCTGCACCAGGGCGACACCGAGTACACCGACGGCGGCCCGAGCTACCACGTGGGCGACCTCGAGATCGGCTTCGCCGACGGCGACATGCTCGACATCTACGACGACCCGATCACCTACGTCACCGCGACGGCGGCCCCCGAGGGCGCCCGCCCGCCGCTCGAGACCGCCGAGACGGTGGTGGCGGTGTACTACCTCGCCCCCTTCGAGGCCCATGGCAGCGCGAGCGTGCTGCCGAGCACCACCTGGGGCCTCGCCGCGGGCAGCACGGTCAACGTCTGGTACGCGGCCGAGCCCATCGAGTCCGGCTGGCTGCTCGGCGGCACCCTGACCGTCGACGAGGCCGGCACGGGCTTCACCGGCGGCGCCACCATCGAGGCGTTCACCACCGTGATGTTCACCACGCCCTAGACGCGGGGGCCGCGCGCGGACACCGTGCTTATTCTCCCCGGGTGCCTGTCTCGCCCGACCTGCGCGCCCTCGTCGCGCGCCTCCGCCGTGACTGTCCCTGGGACCGCGCCCAGGACGAGTCCTCCATGCGCCCGTACCTGCTCGAGGAGTGCCACGAGGTGCTCGGCGCGCTCGACGAGGGCGAGCCCGCCGCGTTGAAGGAGGAGCTCGGCGACCTGCTCTTCCAGGTGTACTTCCTCGCGCAGCTCGCGGAGGAACGCGGCGAGTTCTCCATCGCCGACGTGGAGCGCGGCATCGTCGACAAGATGGTGGAGCGCCACCCGCACGTTTTTGCCACGGAGGACGAGGCGGAGCCCGGGGGCATCTCCGCGTGGGAGCGTCGCAAGGCCCGCGCGGGACGCTCCCGCATCGACGGCGTCCCCGCCTCGCTCCCGGCGCTGGTGCGTGCGCATCGGGTGGCGGAGAAGGCCGCCGCCGTCGGTTTCGATTGGCCCGACATGCAGGGCGTGGTCGACAAGATCGACGAGGAGCGCGCCGAGCTTCGCGAGGCACTGACCACGGGCAACAAGGACCGCGTCGCCCACGAGTACGGCGACCTCTTGCTCGCCGCCAGCAATCTCGGCCGCTGGGTCGGCGTGAGCGGTGAAGATGCCCTGCGCATGGCCAACACGCGCTTCGAGCGGCGTTTCCGGGGCGTGGAGTCCCGCGCCGCCGCGGCAGGCATCGACCCGTCGGAGGCGGGCATGGCAGCGCTCGAAGCGTGGTGGCAAGAGGCCAAGCGGGAGGAGTCATGATCGGTGTCGTTCTCTTCCTCTTGTTCACCGTCATCCCCGTGGTGGAGACCTACCTGATCATCGAGGTGGGGTCGCGACTCGGCGCGGTCGAAACGGTCGGGACCCTCGTGCTCGCTGGCCTCGTGGGCGCCTGGCTCGGCAAGCGCGCCGGGAGCACGGTTCTCCGGGAGATCTTCGAGGGCCTCCGCCGCGGTGAGCCGCCCGCCGTCAAGCTGGTGGAGGGGCTCCTCGCGCTCGTTGGCGCGGTCTTGCTCGTGACCCCCGGCTACCTCTCCGACATCGTGGGCATCTTGCTCCTCTGGGGTCCCGTGCGCCGCTGGCTCGCGCCACGGGTGAAGGACCTTGCCTGGGCGGCGCTCACGCGACGAGGCTTCGTCTTCATGGGCGACGGCGCCCCGGGACCGGCGATGCGCGCCCGGCACGAGGCGGAGCAGAAATTCGAACATCCCGTCGTCGACTAGGGGGTCGTCGACCAGGGCGAGGTCGATTGAATCGCCTCGATGATCGGCCCATCGGCCGGCGCCCAGCGAAGCGTCGCGAGCGCCCCGATCTGTACCCACTCGAGTCGATCATGCTCGGTCGCGACCGGCTCCTCCTCGGCCTCGCACCAGTAGCCCACGAGATGGATGCGCCCGGTGGTTCCCTCCCCGGCCAGGGCACCCACCGTCACGCGACACGAAAGCTCCTCGGCGATCTCGCGGGTGAGCGCCTCGCGGTCGTCCTCCCCCGGCTCCACCTTGCCCCCGGGGAACTCCCAGGTGCCGGCGTGCTCCATCTCGGGGCCGCGTCGCGCGACGAGCACCGTCGTCCCGCGCCGAATGCACGCGCACACGACGCGAACGGGCACCACGGCTAGGGCGTGGTGGTGGCGGTGTCGGCCGTCTCGGTGTCGTCTTCGGTGCCCGTCGGAACGGGCCCGGTGACGTAGTACTCCACCTCGATGTGGGCCTCGCGTACCGGCACCGAGGCGCCGTTGAACGCCACCTGCGCGTACTCCTCCACGTAGCTCCAGCCCTCGGTGTCGTCCTGCGCCACCTCGGTAGTGGTGCCGTCGGGGTTGGTGACGCGCACCTGCATGTCGCCGTTCTCCGTGGCGTCGGCGGCGTTGCTGAGCTGGAAGTGCGTGAGCATGCCGGTGGCGGCGAGGCCGAGCGACTCCATGACCGGCGCGTAGTCCGACAGGCAGATGTTCGCCTCGACCCCCGATAGCAGCTCGATCGCCTGCTGGTAACGTTTGCCGGGCACGGCCGTCTGGCAGCCCACCTCGGCCTCGGGCCCGATGATGCCCGACATCACCACCTCGTCGTCGGTGTCGGCCTTCGCGTCCTTCAGGGCCCGGACGAGGTCGGGCACCGGGGTGAGCCCGTCGTACTGGGTGTAGCAGTCCTCGCCGGTGGCGGAGGGTCCGAAACGTCCCCCGTCGGAGCAGTCATTCTCGTCGGTGAGGTGAATGATCATCAGCATCGCGCCGTCGCGCACGAAGCCCGCGTTGAAGGTTTCCACGAGCGGCACGGTGACCGCAGCGATCGCCGCCTCGAGCCCCTTCTCCTGATCGGAGCCCCCGGTGCCCTGGACGATGTTCTCCTTGAAGGCCTCGCCGTAGGTGCAGTCGCTCGGGTCGCCGTCGAGGCGGCACTCCGAGGACAGGTAGGGCGGGTTGCCGAGCAGGCGTCCCGACATCTGGTTGGTGCTGTCCATGTCGGTGGTGATGATGCCGAGCTGGAAGTCCATGTCTTCCGTCTCGAGCTGCGTGAGGAAATCTTCCGCGGCCGCCACCACCGCCGCCTGCTCCTCCATCATCGAGGTGGAGTCGTCGATCACCCAGAGGATGTCGACCATGTTCGAGGGTGCCTGGTCGAACTCGTCGGTCTGGCGAATCCGGTTGGTCCCGTAATCGCTACACCCGATGCCCACGGGGACGAGCAACAAGAAGGCACGACGCATGGTCACACTCCGTCGTGGAATTTAGCGGATCACGGCACGGACGTCGTCAACTGAGTGCGAAGCCGCCTGCCGTTCAGGGCACCACGGTGATCTCGGACACGCAGAGGTCGTCGTAGTCCGTACCCTTCTTCGCCGAGGTGAAGCTGAGCTTGATGCTCGACGTGGTGTGCGGCGCGGCGAAGCTCAGGGGGAGCTCCATGGGCAGGTCCTTCAGCGCGATCTCCTCGCTCGAACCATCGGAGAAGCTCACCTTCGCGGTGGCGGCGCGGTTCACCTGCTTGAACAGCTCCGTCGAGAAACCGGCGCCGTTGCGGACCTTGAGCCCGGTCACCGAGGCGGTCTTGGCCAGCCGCAGCTCCACCCACTCGCCGGTGCCGTCAGACTTCTTGTTGCCCTCGCACCACATCGAGTCGGAGATGCCGTCGACCATGTTGCCGGCGTTGTAGTTGCCGTCGGTGTCGGCCGGCGCAGTGGTCGAGGCCGTGGCGCTCGACACGGTGGCCCCGCCGTCGAAAAACTTCACCTCGGCGATGGCGGTGTCGACCCCCTTGCCCGAGTAGATCCCCTTGACGCGCAGCTTGACGGTCGACGTCGACTTGGCCGACTTCAAGGTGATGAGTTGCGGCGCCTGCTCGTCGGCGAGCGTGTGCTCCTCGGTGCTACCGTCGGCGAACTCGAACACGATGTTCTTGGGACGGTTGTAGTGGCCCCAGTACTCGGTGTTGTACCAGTTGCCCGCCCACACCTGCACCTGCGACACCGAGCGGTTCTCGCCGAACTCGAAGAGCACCCAGGAGCCGAGACCGGCGCCGTCGTCGCCCTCCACCCAGGCCGTGGACTGCTTGCCGTCGCCCAGCTTCGAGGCGTCGTAGGCGGCGGTGTCGGTGTTCGCGGCGGTGGACGAGGCGGTCCACGCGGTAACCTTGACCGGGCCGGCGAGGGCGAGCGAGGCGAGAGCGCACAGGATCATCTTGATGGTTCCCTAGAAGTTGGAAGTGACGGAAACGCGGCCGCCCTCGAAGCCGGGCAGCGAGCGACACTGGCCGCCGGCGCAGCGGATGCCCGCCCGGTACGCGCCGTAGAAGGCCTTGAGGGTCGTCGCGGTGTTCGGCATCCACTGCAGCTCGCCGGCGGCGTACACCTCGTCGGTGATGTTGCCGGTGCTGTTGATCAGCGGGTTGTCGGAGTAGTCGGTGTAGAGGATGACCGCCCAGGGCGCGCCGATCTTGAGCGCCAGCGCGTTGCTCGCGTCGAGGTAGTCGGCCTGCTGGATGGGGTTGTCACCCCAGTGGTAGGCCAGCACCGAGGGGGCGAGCTCGAGGGAGAGGCCATGCCCGAGGGGGACCGTCACCGCCGCGTCGACGTGCGCGGTGGTGTCGCCCGCGTTGGTCGCGGGCGCATCGTCACGCAGGTCCATCCGGTAGCCGCCGTTGACCAGGGCGTGGAACTCGCCCCTGATCACCACCGCGCCCGTGACCCCGTGCACGATGGTCTCGGGCGTGTCGTTGAAGTGCACGCCGCCGAGGTCTTCGTCGCGGAAGGCCGCCGCCGCGACGTAGGGGGTGACGATGGCGCCGTTCTTGCCCACGTTGACGTCGACACGAACACGGCCGCCCTTGACGTCATTGCTGTTGACCGCGGCGGAGCTGTCCTCGGTGATCACGCGCTCGTACTCGAGCGACGGGCCGGTGGACAGCTCGTAGCCGTGGATCGCGGAGAAGGTGTTGACGTGCTCGGTGTCGCGACTGATCTTGCCTTCGATGAGCACGATGGCCACGCCGGGGTAGGCGCTCAAGGAGGCATAGCCGGCGTAGCCGGGGGCGTCGGCCACGGCAGGGTCGTAGGCGAAGTAGTCGCCTTCGAGGCCCACGTCGAAGGGGCCGAGGCTCGACACCTCCAGCGTGCCCCCCACGATGCCGGCGCCAACAGGCTGCCCGTAGCCAGAGAAGCCGTCGCCGGAGGGATCGGCCCCTTCGACGAACTGGAAGGCCGTGCCGTGTACACCCGCGTGCACACGCCCGTAGTAGTCGGCACGCAGGCCGTGCACGACGTGTTTGTAGTCGGGCACCATCGACACGTTGGGGTTCTCGAGGCGCAGCTGCTGGGGGTTGGTGGTGGCCTCGACGAGACGCAGCTCGAAAGCCCCCGATGAAAGCCCCACGTTCACGCCCCGCAGGGAGGTATCGAGATCGATGTCGGTGTTCTTCACCACGTTGAGCGCGTAGCCGCGGCCGAAGGCGGCGTAGCTGTCGCCGATGGTCCAGTCGACCTTCCCCGAGCGTCCCTGCAACCAGAGTTTCTCGAGGTTCACCCACCAGTTGGGATGGAAGCTCATCATCCCGTCGGTGTAGAGGTCGCGCTCGTAGGTGAGCACGCCATCGAGCTTGTAGGCGTTGGAGAAGAGGGCCACGGCGTCGAGCTGGGCGCCGAGGGTGAGCGCCGAGTTGCCGCCCACCAGTTGCAGGCGTTGTACCGCCTCCTGGTAGTCGAGAACGGGGTTGTCTTCGAAGCCGGGGAGCCGGTCGTCGACCGTGTAGTAGCGGAAGCGGAACTCCTCCAGGCCATGCGTGGCGCCGCCTGCGAGATCGTAGGGACGCACCGGCGTGGACACCGTCACGGTGTCGCCGAGATCCATGGCCTCGCCCATCACGGGCGCGACCTCCTCCGTCCCGAGCGGATCGACCACCGATTCGGCCACCGCGTCCATCGACTACTTCGCCAGGAGCTCGACGATCTCGGCCTTCAGCGTGACCTCGTCGCCCGGGTTGTAGCCCGAGTGAACCTTGGCCACGCTGCCGTCCTTGGCCACGAGCACGTTGAAGGGCAGCGTCTTGGCCGGGTTGTACTGCGACACGACCGTGGTCGTGGGGTCGCGGAGGATGGTGTAGGTGAGCCCCTTGGACTTCACCAGCGGCTTCACAGCCGCGTCGAGCTTGGCGTCGTCGGCGCTGATGCCGAGGATCACCAGTCCCTTCGCGCCGAGCTCGGTGTGCAGCGCCTGGAGGTGAGGCATCTCCACCTGGCAGGGACCGCACCAGGTGGCCCAGAAGTTCACCAGCACCACCTTGCCCCGGTACTGCGACAGCGTGTGCGACTGGCCGTTGATGTCGCGCAGCGAGAAGTCAGTGGCGGCGCCCGCGTGAGCCACCACGGGCACGGCAGCGAGCATGAACGCGAGGGCAAGAGCGAGGAATGATCGCATGGGGCTCCCGGGGCGCCGGTATAGCAGAGACGCGCCGGGGGCGGGCACCTTCGTCACGGTTCGCAACCAAAGCTTTGCGCGGGACGGTTAGCAGCGGGGCCCATGCGATCACGCATCCTCGTCGTCGACGACGAGCCTTCAATCCGCACCGTGCTCAAGGCGCACCTCGCGCGCGATGGGCACGACGTGAGCGTGGCGGTAGACGGCGCGCAGGGCGTGGCCCACCTTGGCGGTCACCCGGTCGACCTCGTGATCACCGACCTGAAGATGCCGGGGATGGACGGGATGGAGCTGCTCGCCTGGTGCATCCGGGAGCAGCCCGGCTTGCCGGTGATCGTGATCACCGCGCACGGGACGGTCGACACGGCGGTAGAGGCCCTTAAACTCGGGGCCCAGGACTTCATCAGTAAACCCTTTGATCTCGAAGAGATTCGCGACGCCGTCACCAAGGCGCTGGGGGTCGAGCGCGCGCGCCGGCGCGACTTGCTCGACGACACGCTGGTGTCGCCCGAGGGGCGCTTCGACATCGTCGGGCGCACGCCCTTGATGCAGAAGGTGTACGAGCTGGTGGCCAAGGTGGCCGACTCGCCCACGACCGTGCTCGTCACCGGCGAGAGCAGCACCGGCAAGGAGCTGGTGGCCAAGGCGCTGCATCGGCAATCCTCGCGTCGCGACGGCCCCTTCGTGACCGTCAACTGCGGCGCCATCCCCGAGAACCTTTTCGAGAGCGAGCTCTTCGGCCACGAGAAGGGGGCGTTCACCGGGGCGGCCTCGGCGAAGCCCGGGAAGTTCGAGCTGGCCGACGGGGGCACGCTCGTCCTCGACGAGGTGGGCGAGCTCGGTCGCGACATGCAGGTGAAGCTCCTGCGCGCCCTCCAGGAGCGGGTAATCGAGCGCGTGGGCGGCACGCGGCCGGTGAAGGTCGACGTGCGCGTCATCGCCGCCACCAACGTCGACCTCGGGGCGAAGGTCCTGCTGGGCGAGTTCCGAGAGGACCTGTACTACCGACTCAACGTGGTGCCGATCCGCCTGCCGCCGCTGCGGGAGCGTCGGGATGACATCCCGCTCCTCGTCAAACACTTCCTCCAGCGCTTCAACGAGCGGCTCGGCAAGCACGTTCGCGACGTGTCCCCCGACGTGCTGTCGCGACTGCTCGCCTGGCACTGGCCGGGGAACATCCGTGAGCTCGAGAATACCATCGAGCGCGGCGTTCTCCTGGGCGACGGCAGCGTGCTCGGCAACGACGCCTTCCCTTCTGCGATGTCATCGGCACCGGAGCCCACCCCGTCGACCGCGCCCGACCTGCCCCCGGTGGAGCCCGGCGGGATCGGCCTCAAGGAGTTCGTGCGCGTGCACACGGCGCGGCTGGAGCGCGACTTGATCCTAAAGAGTCTCGAAGCCGAGGGCGGCAACGTCACCCGTACGGCGCGACGGCTCGACATCAGCCGCAAGGCGCTGCAGCTCAAGATGAAAGAGTACGGCCTGCGAGACCTCGATGACGAGTGACCACGTCGTCCCCTTGCAGATTTACTACGAGGATACCGACCTCTCCGGCGCCGTCTACCACGCGAACTACCTGCGTTACTTCGAGCGCGCCCGCGAGCACCTCCTCGGCCCCGCGGAGCTGGTGCGGCTCTGGAAAGACGAGGGCATCGGCTTCGTGGTGTACCGGTGCGAGCTGTCTTTCCGCGAGCCGGCGGGCCTCGGCGACCACCTGGACGTGCGAACCCGCGTGAAGATGGAGTCCGACTACCGCGCCGTGTTTCACCAGTCGGTGTGGCGGCCGGGCGGCAAGCAAGCCATGGTCGAGGGCACCGTCCAGCTCGTGTGCGTCAACCGCGACAACAAGCTGGTTCCCCTCCCCGCCACCGTCCGCGAGCGCATTCGCGACAGCGAGCTCTGATGTTCCCCACCTGCCTCACCCCGCACATGCTCGCCCTCGACGTGGCGCGTGGTTTGCCCAAGGCCGAGCCCCGGCCCCTGTACGCCGCCCCGGCGGAGTGCATCGACCCGGTGCAACTGGCACGCCAGGAGCAGGTCGACGGCACCTACGACCAGGTGCTCACCACCGACCACTTCCTCGTGGCCTACGACGCCAGCAACGCCGCGCTCGACGAGGCCACCCTCGACCTGGTGGCCGGGGCGCTGGAACGTTCCTGGGCGGTGATGGTCGACGAGCATGGCTGGGCGGCGCCGAGCCAGACCGACAGCTGTCTCATCACCGTCGTCCTCGGCGACCTGAGCGGCGGCAACTCCGGTACCGGTGGTTGGACCAACGTCAACGAGGAGGGCGGCGTGCCCTTCATCGTGCTCAACACCGACTGGTTCGCCGACGGCGACCCGTGGATCGAGTCGCTCATCGCCCACGAGTTCAACCACGCCTCGCAGTTCGACTACAACGTGTTCTGGGACGAAGCCGACTGGTGGTACTGGGAGAGCACGGCAGAGTGGAGCTTCGAGCTCCCCTACCCCGATGCCAACACTTGGACCTACAGCCTATGGAGCTACTTCGACGCGCCCTACCTCGCGCTCGACAGTGACACCGGGTACGTGAACTACGGGCATTTTACCTTCAATACCTACCTGTCCGAGCAGGTCGACCCGGCGGCGCCCCTGCTCGCGTGGGAAGCGGCCACCGCCGACACGCACGTGGACGACGCGGTGACGGCGGCGCTCGGCACGCCCTTCGACGATCTCGTGGCGGGTTGGACGGCGCACGTGGCCTCCATGGACGTGGCCGAGGGCGAGCTGTGGTTGCAGGTGATGTCGGACTTCGACACCGACCCGTATACTGCGCATGTCACGACGTACCCATCGCAAGGGACAGTCGATGGCAAGACGGCGCCCCAGGGCCGGGGACAGAACTTCTTCGAGCTCTCGAGCGACGCGCCCCGCGACGTGCTGTTCACGCTCGACGGGGCGGCGAGTGTGAAGGACATCCCGACGGACTGGGCGGTCACCGTGTCGACCGAGACGGCCGACGGCGCGATCACCCACGTCATCCATCACGCCACCGACGGCCTCGCGCGCGTGGAGATCGACGATCTCGGCGGCGCGGTCGTGGCCGCCTACGTGGGCGTGGTGCCGCTCAACGACATCGGGGAGCGAGGCGCCAGCTACACCTGGAGCGTGGCCGATCAGCGCACCGACGGCGTGCGCGTGCCCGTCGACGAGCCCACCGCCTGCAGCTGCCAGGCCGGCGCGGCGCCGCTCGGACTCGGGGTGGTGGCGGGGATCGTCGCGAGGCGGCGGCGGGCGAGGCCGTAGGCTGTAGGCTGTAGGCTGTAGCTCGTGGCTGTGGCGGCGCTCCTGGTGATCCCTTCAATCAGCCGGAGAGGGCCTCGGCCAGAGACCTCGCTTCGATCCTGTCGCCGAGGAGTGACTCCGCGCCCGCGAACCATGCCTCGATGTACTCGGTGGTCGCGATGCGGTTGGTACTCCACGTGATGTAGTAGGCGCCGCGCTCGCCGGGGTGGAGCCGTCCCCTCGCCTGTCGCAGGGAGGCGTCGAGCATGGCCATGTCGGCCTCGGCGTGCTCGGCCGTCGCGAACCCGCAGTCCTCGGGGTCCACGCGCGCGAGGCAGTCGACGCTGTCGGCCTCGTAGCCGCTGAGGATAACCAGAGTGCCGCCGTCGTCCTCGGTCCACGCGGAGGTGCTGCTCGGGCGCCAGGGAAAGAGCCGCTGCCGATCCGGGCCCACGGTCGGCGCGGGCGCGTGGCAGCCGGTGTAGCCGGCCTCGGCACAACCCCGGTCGGCCGCGGAGGCGTAGGCCTCCGCACCCGGCCCCGCGGGGTCGAGGCTGAGCTGACAGTACTCGACCGGTCCGATGCCCGCGACCACCCCGGCGGCGAGCGAGGCTTCCAGCCAGGTGGGCGTGGCGTCGCACAGGCCGGACACAATGTCGGGGCGGCTCCCCGCGAGTGGGTCGAACTCGAGCATGCGGCGGGCGAGCTCGACTTCCCGCGACGCCGCGTCGGTGGCCGTGAGGTCGCCGTGCATGTTGACGCCCTGGCCTCGCTCCAGCGCGAGCAACGCCGCCTCGACCGCCCCCTCGTTGCGGAAGTACTCGGGACCGAGCCCGAAGCTCAGCGGGAAGTCACCCGCCGATGTGGACAGCGATTCGACCATGGCCACCTCGCCTTCCGGCTCGCGGAGCCCGTTCTCCGCGTGCACCTCGAGCACCAGCGCGAGGGCGGCGGCTTGCTCGGCGGGGACTTCGTCGCAGGCGAACAACGCGAGGATCACGAGGTCGAGCCGTAAGGTGAGGCACGGCGGGAGAGCTCGTCGACCTGGAGGGGTACGCGGAGGCTCGGCAAGGCGCGCTGCGCGCAGTCGGTGCGCTCGCAGAGGCGGCAGGTGACGCCGATTGGCACGGTGTTGTGCGGATCGTCGAGGGCCACGCCGTCGGCATACACCAGTCGCCGGGCGTGCTCGAGCGAGGTGCCGAGGCCCACCGCGTGCACCCGGCCGTCTTGTCCCCAGCCCCGCGAGTCTTCCGACACCGTCCGCGCGATGCAGAAGTAGTCGCGACCGTCGGGCATGCGGCTCACCTGCGTTCGGATCCGGCCTGGCATCGCGAAGGCAGAGAACACGTTCCACCTCGGGCACACGCCCGAGAAGCGCGCGAAGTGGATGCCGGATCCTGAGAAGCGCTTGGAGATGTTGCCGGCGACGTCGACCCGCACGAAGTGGAAGGGGACGCCCTCGGCGCCACGTCGCGACAGCGTCGTGAGGCGGTGGCACACCTGCTCGAAGCCCACCCGGAACCGGCGCCCCACCAGCTCCACGTCGTAGCGGAGGCTCTCGGCGGCGGCGTGAAAGGGCCCGTAGGGCATCAGCACCGCCGCGGCGAAGTAGGAGCCCAGCGCCGTGCGACACAGGGCCCGGGAGGTGGGCGTCGTGAGGCGAGCGTCGTCGGCGAGGGCGGCGATGGTGTCGCGAGCCACGACGCGCGCGCAGGAGCGAGCCAGCTCGAAGTTGCGGCTGCGCGTGGGGAGCCACTCCGACACCAGGAGCTCTCGCGACTCGGGCTCGAAGCGCGCGTGCACACCCGGGGCGGGCGGTGGCCCGATGCGAGCGCGCACGCCGTGGCCGTCGAGGAAACGCACGAGACCCGGGTAGAGGTCCTGCGGGTCGAGTCGCGCGTCGCGAACGAGGGCCTCGGCGGCGTCCTCGAGGGCATCGAAGTAGTTGTGTCGCGACTCGATATGGTCGGTCACCTCCTCCGGCGGGAGCCGCGATGAGGAGGACTCGCCTTCCTTGGCGTACACCTGCCCGGCGAGTGTCTCCTGCGCGGCGCGGGCGGCCTGGAGGGCCTGGTGCAACTGCACCGCCGCGCGGGCGAGCACCGGCTCCCGCGAGGCCAGCTCGCGTGCATCGGCGGTGGTGAGATCGGCGTCGTCGAGCGATGGGTCGGCCAGCGCCTCGACGAGGTCGTGCACCAGCCGGGCCTCGCCGTCGCCCCCCAGGGCCCGGAGGTCGACGTCGAGCTCCCGGGCGGCCGCGAGGAGCACCTCCGCGGGCATGGGGCGTTTCCCCGCCTCGATCAGGTTGAGATAGCTTGCCGAGATCCCTAGTTTCTGCGCGAGCGTGGCCTGCGCCAGCCCACGGCTGCGCCGGAGAGAACGGAGGCGGGGTCCAAGCGCGGTGCTCACGGGGGACTCCTTTGACAGAATTGACAGCATGACACGTTTACATTGACATCGCTCGACGAGGGCCGTCGCGTCAACGAATGAGTATCGTTCAACGGATGTTTATCACGCTACGGTTCCTGCATGTCCGGCCCCCACCCCGCGCTCGCCGCCACGCTGTTGACCCCCGAGGCCCGAGCCTTCCTCGACGGCCTCCACCGTCGTTTCGCCGGGCGGGTTGCGGCGCTGCTCGCCGAGCGCGGCGAGCGACAAGCCCGCTTCGACGCGGGCGAACTTCCTGACCTCTTGCCCGAGACGCGCGACGTGCGCGAGACCGAGTGGACTGTCGCTCCGGTTCCAGAGGTGCTCCTCGACCGTCGCGTAGAGATCACCGGGCCGGCCGAGCCGAAGATGATTGTCAACGCCCTCAACAGCGGCGCGCGAGTGTTCATGGCCGACTTCGAGGACAGCCTCGCCCCGGCCTGGGCGGCGGTGCTCCTTGGCCACGAGGCCCTCGGCGAGGCTGTCCGCGGCACGCTCCGCGTGGAAACACCCTCCAAGCTCTACACCTTGCGTCGTGAGCGCGCCCACCTGTTCGTCCGCCCACGCGGGCTGCACCTCGTGGAGGGCCACTACGCCGTCGACGACACACCAATCCCGGCCGCGCTTTTCGACTTCGGCCTGCACACCTTTCACAACGCCATCGCGAGCGTGGAGCGTGGGGCCGGACCCTGGTTCTACATTCCCAAGCTACAGTCTCACCGCGAGGCACGGCTCTGGGCGGAGGTCTTCGCCCACGCGGAGGCCACCCTCGGGCTCGCGCGCGGCACGATCCGGGCCACGGTGCTGATCGAGACCCTCCCGGCCGCCTTCGAGATGGACGAGATCCTCTGGGAGCTGCGACACTGGTCGGCGGGGCTCAACTGTGGGCGATGGGACTACATCTTCTCGGCGATCAAGACGCTGCGGGCTCACGCCGACCGCGTGTTTCCCGACCGAGGGCAACTCCAGATGAGCGCGGGTTTCCTCGACGCGTACACGCGGCGTCTGGTGTGGACCTGTCACCGGCGCGGGGCGCACGCGATGGGCGGGATGGCGGCGCAGGTGCCAGGGAAGTCGCCTGAAGTGAATGGTTCAATTTTCGCCACAATTCAGTCCGACAAACAATTGGAGCAACTGAAAGGTTTCGACGGCACCTGGGTGGCCCACCCCGGCCTCGTCGACATCGCCGCCGCCTCGTTCCCCTCGCCCAACCAGCTCGGGCGCGTGCCCGGCCCACCCCCCGGTCGCGAGGCCCTCCTCGCCCGCCCGGAGGGCAGCCGCAGCCTGCAGGGACTCCGTCGTAACGCGAACATCGCGGTTCGATACCTCGCCCACTGGCTCGACGGGCAAGGCTGCGTGGCCCTCGACGGCCTCATGGAAGATGCCGCCACCGCCGAGATCTGCCGCGCGCAGCTCTGGCAATGGCAGCGTCACGGGGCACACCTCGACGACGGCACCGTCGTCACCGAGTGGCTCGTCGCCAGCGCCATCGCCGAGGCGGGCCGCGTCGACCATCCCCGCGCCGCCGAGGCTGCCGCCCTCCTCCTCCCACTCGCAACCGGCCCCGTGCTGGCCGAGTGGCTCACTGTCCCCGCGTACAACCAACTTTGCCCCGAGGTTTCTCAATGAGCGCCCCCCGCGTCCCCCAGGCTGGTCGTTTCGACGGCATCGTTCGCCCCTTCAGCACCGATGACGTGTCGCGACTGCGCGGCAGCCTCGTCGTCGAACAGACGCTCGCCCGCCACGGCGCGGAGCGACTCTGGCAGCTCCTCCACGAGCGCGAGTTCGTGCCCTCGCTGGGCGCCTTGACCGGCGGCCAGGCGGTGCAAGCGGTCCGCGCCGGCCTCGAGGCCATCTACGTGAGCGGCTGGCAAGTGGCGGCCGACGCCAACACCGCCGGCGCGGTGTACCCCGACCAGAGCCTCTACCCCGTCGACAGCGTGCCCACCTTGGTGAAGCGCATCAACCGTGCGCTACAGCGTGCCGACCAGGTGGAACACGCCGAGGGCGGCGCGCGTCGCGACTGGTTCGCCCCGATGGTGGCCGACGCCGAGGCGGGCTTCGGCGGCCCGCTCAACGCCTATGAGCTGATGAAGTCGATGATCGAGGCCGGGGCGGCCGGCGTGCACTTCGAAGACCAGCTCTCCAGCGAGAAGAAGTGCGGTCACCTCGGCGGCAAGGTGCTCGTACCGACCAGCCACTTCATTCGCACCCTGGTGGCCGCCCGGCTCGCCGCCGACGTGCTCGACGTGCCCACGCTGGTGATCGCGCGCACCGACGCCAACTCGGCGAAGCTGTTGACCAGCGACATCGACCCGGTCGACCGGCCCTTCTGCACTGGCGAGCGTACGCCCGAGGGCTTCTTCCGCATCAGCGGCGGCCTCGACATGGCCATCGCCCGCGGCCTCGCCTACGCCCCCTACGCCGACCTCGTGTGGTGCGAGACGAGCACCCCCGACATCGGCGAGGCGCGCCGTTTCGCCGAGGCGATCCACGCGAAGTTCCCGGGCAAGCTCCTCGCCTACAACTGCTCGCCGAGCTTCAACTGGAAAAAGAAGCTCAGCGACGCCGAGATCTCGAGCTTCCAGCAAGAGCTCGGCGCCATGGGCTACAAGTTCCAGTTCGTGACCCTCGCCGGATTCCACGCGCTCAACCACGCGGCCTTCGAGCTGGCTCGCGCCTACCGCGACGAGGGCATGAGCGCCTACGCGCGCCTGCAGGCCAAAGAGTTTGCCGACGAGACCCACGGCTACACGGCGGTGCGTCACCAGCGCGAGGCCGGGACCGGCTACTTCGACGCGGTGGCCGACGTGATCTCCGGCGGGCTCTCGTCCACCACGGCGCTCAAGGAGAGCACCGAGGCTGAGCAGTTCCAGCACTGAGCGTCAGACCTTGATCGGCCCCTCGAGCCGCCCCTCGACGAACTGGCGCACCACCGGGTGATCGGTGCTGCGCACGTCGTCGGGGGTGCCCTCGAAGATCACGCGTCCCTCGAACAACATCGCAATCTTGTCCGCGATGCGCAGGGTGGCCTCCATGTCGTGGCTGATCACCAGCGAGGTGAGCCCCGGCGAGGTGTCCTGGGTGTGGCGGATGAGCTCGTCGACGTGGGCGGTCATGATGGGGTCGAGGCCGGTGGTGGGCTCGTCGTACAGGAGGAACTCCGGCTTGCGGATGAGCGCGCGCGCCACGCCCACACGCTTCTTCATGCCGCCGGAGAGCTGGTGGGGGTCCTTGTCGATGGCGTCGGTGAGCCCGACCGTGGCGAGCGAGGCAAGCACCAGCTCGCGGATCTCCTTCTCCCGAAGGCGCGTGTGCTCACGCAAGGGGAAGGCCACGTTGTCGTAGACCGTCATCGAGTCGAAAAGCGCCGCGTTCTGGAACACCATCCCGAATCGGTTGCGCACCTTCTGGAACTCGCGCTCCGGCAGGCGCGTGATGTCGGTGTCGCCGATGATGATGCTGCCCGAGTCTGGCCGCAAGAGCCCCATCAGCTGCTTCAAGAGCACGGATTTCCCGGTGCCCGAACGCCCGATGATCACCGTGATCTTGCCGAAGGGGATCTCGAGGTCGAGGCCGCGAAGCACTTCTTGCTTGCCGAAGGCCTTTCGCAGGCCCACGAGCTTGATGTCGCTCATGACAACACCGCCGTTCCCGTGTACTCACCATGTCGCGACAGCGTGCGCAGACCCCATGCCCCCAAATTTCGGACACTCGCTGGACTCATCCCCCAGAAAACAGGACAAGTCGCTTCCGCCCGGGACGGGCGCCACGAGCTAACGCCGATAATCATGGAGCCGCTGCATGCCCGCACGGCCAGAGGCCCCCGATCTGTCCTATTTTTTCCCACATGGGTAGGGGAAGTGTCCGATTTCGGGGGGCATGAGGTGCGCCAACCGTGTCGCGACACCCCTATGCAACGAGAAACTCGAGGCCCGCTCATGCCCGATTCACGCTCATCGGCGCGAGGATCAAGGTGATGAAGTAGTCGATCACGAGGATTGCCACCCCGCTGGCCACGACCGCTCGCGTGGTGGCCTGCCCCACGCCCTCGGCGCCCCCGCGGGCGTAGAACCCCCGGTAGCAGCCCACCGAGGCGAGAATGAAACCGAAGATCGCCGACTTCATCATGCCGCCCCAGATGTCGTCGGGATCGACGAACCACTCCATGCGGTTGTAGAAGGGTCCCGGGTTCACGCCGAGCATCTCAGTCGCCACGTAGGAAACACCGATCACGCCGACGAGGTCGAACATCGCGCAGAGAATCGGCACCATCAGGATCGAGGCCCCGATGCGCGGGGAAGCCAGGTATTGCACCGGGTCGACCGACATCGACTCGAGCGCGTCGATCTGCTCGGTCACGCGCATCGTGCCGAGCTCGGCCGCCATCGCCGAGCCCACGCGTCCGTTCACCATCAGCGAGGTGAGGATCGGCCCGAGCTCGCGCGTGAGCGCCAGGGTGACGGTGCTGCCGAGGAGCCCGCGCGCCCCGAATCGTCCGAAGGCAAAATCGCTCTGCACCGCGAAGACCATGCCGGTGAACGCGCCCGTCAGCATCACGATCGACAGGGACTGGTTGCCCACGAACTCCATCTGTTTGACCAGGAGCCCGATCCGGTAGGGCGGGCGAATCATCCCCCAGGTGGCCCGCGCGGTGAAGCGTGTGTAGCCGCCGAGGTCTTCGATGGTCTCGATCACCCAGGCGCCGAGCTTCTCGATGGGGTTCACGGCGCGCTCTCGTGGCGACGCGGCACCCGCTCGGAGAAACCGCAAAGGACCTCGTAGGGGATCGTGCCCGCCCACGTGGCCACCTCGGCGGCGCGGACCTCGACGTTTCCCACCTTCCCGATGATCACCACCTCGTCGCCGCTCTCCACGGGCTCGCCGAGGTCGGTGACGTCGATCATGCAGAGGTCCATGCACACCGTGCCCACCACGTCGCAGCGCCGCCCGTTGACGATCACCTGGGCCCGGCCGGACACCGCGCGCGGCAGGCCGTCGGCGTAGCCCAGGGGAAGGGTGGCGATGCGCGAGGGCCGGGCGGTCACGAAGCGGCGACCGTAGCTGACCGAGGCGCCCCGCGGCAGGTCCTTGACGAAGAGCACGCGCGTGACGACCCGCATCACCGGCCTGAGGCTCACGCCGGGGGACGGCGGCTCGCCGTAGAGCATGATGCCCGGGCGCACCAAGTCGAAGTGCGACTCCGGGTGACGCAAGACCGCCCCGGAGTTCGCCGCGTGCAGCAGGCGTGGGTGGTAGCCGCGCGCGCGCGTTGTCGCGACCGCCTGCTTGAAGCGACGCAGCTGCTCTCGCGTGAACGTGGCGTCCTCGGCCTCGCTCTCGGCGAAGTGCGTCATCAAGCCTTCCACGTCCAAGGCCTCGAAATGAGCGAGGCGGTCGAGGAAGCGCGCGTAGTGCGGAAGCGGCACGCCAAGCCGACCCATGCCCGTGTCGACCTTCACGTGCACGGCGAGGCGTCGACCCGCGGCACGCGCGGCGGCGTCGAGTCGCTCGGCGTCGCCCTCGTCGTAGAGCACCGGCGTGAGCTCGCGCCGCACGGCTTCCTCGGCCCCGTGTCGACCCACGCCGCCCATGCACAGCACCAGCCCCGCCACGCCCGCGTCGCGCAACTGCGCGCCTTCTTCCACCAGCGCCACGCCGAAGGCCTCGCACCCTGCCGACGACAACGCTCTCGCCGTGGCCACCGCCCCGTGGCCGTAAGCATCCCCCTTCACCGCCGCGAGCACGCGCACCCGCGGGCCCACGAAGGCGCGCGTCGCGACGAAGTTGTGCCGCAGGGCGTCGAGGTCGACGATCGCCGTGGTCGGGCGGAGTTGGTTCACCGCCGCGCGCTTATCGCAGCGCCGGCCAACCCCGCGTGCTAGGCGCCGCGGATGCGGATCCTGGTCACCGGCGGCGCCGGCTTTGTCCCGAGCCACCTGTGCGAGCGCCTGCTCAGCGAGGGTCACGAGGTCGTGGCCATCGACAACTTCGTCACCGGCCACCGGCGCAACATCGCGGCCTTCGCCCAGCACCCGCGCTTCAGCTTCATCGAGGCCGACGTCACCCGCGAGCTGCCGGTGCCCGGCAAGCTCGACCGCATCTACCACATGGCCTCCCCGGCCAGCCCCATCGACTACGTCGAGCTGCCGTTCGAGACCTTGTACGCCGGGAGCGACGCCACGCGCCTCGGCCTCGACCGTGCCCGCGCCGACGGCGCCCGGTTCTTGCTCGCGTCCACCTCCGAGGTGTACGGCGACCCCGCCATCCACCCCCAGGTGGAGAGCTACTGGGGCAACGTCAACCCCATCGGCGTGCGCTCGGTGTACGACGAGGCCAAGCGCTACGGCGAGGCCCTGACCATGGCCTACCACCGGTATCATGGTGTCGCGACACGTATCGTGCGCATCTTCAACACCTACGGCCCGCGTATGCGACCGAACGACGGCCGCGTGATGCCCGCCTTCTGCTCGCAGGCCCTCCGCGGTGAGCCGCTCACCGTGTTTGGCGACGGCCTGCAGACCCGGAGCTTCTGCTACGTGAGCGACCTCGTCGATGGGATTGACCGCCTGATGGAGTCCAACCTCACCGAGCCCTGCAACGTCGGCAACCCGCACGAGATGACGATGCTGCAACTGGCCGAGTACATCAATCGATTCACCGGCAACACCGCCGGGATCATCCACAAGCCCCTGCCGAAAGACGACCCCACGCGTCGTAAGCCCGACATCTCCCGGGCGAGCGCCGAGCTTGGCTGGGCGCCCAGGGTGAGCTTTGAAGACGGCGTGTCGCGGACCGTCGATTACTTCCGCGCGCTCGGCGAGGTCTAGACCATGCCCCTCAACGGTAAACAAAAGGCATTCCTCCGTGGACTCTGCCACGAGCTCAACCCGGTCGTTTTCGTGGGACGCGAGGGCGCGAGCGAGGCGGTGGTTCGCAAGACTCACCTGGAGCTCGAGGCCCACGAGCTCATCAAGGGCCGCGTGGGCGACGGCTGCGAGCTCGACGTCACGACGATCGCCACTGCGCTCGCCGAGGGCACCCACAGCGAGGTGGTGCAGGTGATCGGGTTCACCTTCTCGCTCTACCGGAAGCGCAAGAAGAAGTCGGAGCTGAAGCTCCCGGTCTAGAGTCGGCGGCCCGGGCTTTGCTAAGGTCGTGGAAATGAACCCCACGCTCGATGCCTTCGCGCCCCCCGAGATTCGCAACCGCGTAGTCGAAGCTGCCACGAAAAAGGCCGCCTTGCGACCGGACCGCTGCGTGGCCCTCGGGGTGCTCGCGGGTGGATTCATCGCGCTCGGCGCCATCGCGAGCCTCGTGGCGGCCACCGGCACCGCCGACCTCGGCCACGGGCTCCAACGGCTCCTGGTGGGCGCGGCCTTCTCCATCGGGCTCGGGTTGGTCGTGGTGGCCGGCGCCGAGCTTTTCACGGGCGACAACCTGATGGCCATGGCCTGGGTCGACGGCCGGGTGACCGGTCGCGACATCGCCCGCACCTGGGGCTTCGCGCTCCTGGGCAACATCCTCGGCAGCGTGGGCATGGCGGTGGCCTGGTGGGCCTCGGACCCGAGCGACAACCTCGTCGCGACCTTGCAGTCCAGCGTGTCGGCCAAGACGGCGCTGTTGCCCCTCGCGGCCTTCGCGCGTGGCGTCTTGTGCAACGTGCTCGTTTGCCTGGGCGTGTGGTGTGCGTTTTCCTGCAGGGGGACGGGCGAGAAGCTGCTCGCGGTTTTCCTCCCCGTCACCGTTTTCGTGGCTGCGGGCTTCGAGCACTCCGTGGCCAACGTCTTTCTCTTCGCTGCGGCGGCGTGCCTCGGTGAGCTCGACCTCGGTGGCGCCTTGCAGAACCTCGCGCTCGTCACCCTGGGCAACGTGGTGGGCGGGGTGGGCCTCGTGGGCCTCGTCTACGCCTGGATCTATCCGCGAGCGTCCTGATCAGTGGCCACCGACCACACCTCGACCACGCCTTCACGTCCCCTCACCGCCTGCGGCGGCAGCGCCTTCCAGGCGAAGCCCTCGCCGGCGGAGGCTCGCGCGGCGCCGCTCACCAGCACCGCCACGCTCACGTCCTTGGTGAGACCCTCGATGCGGCTGGCGAGGTTCACCGTGTCGCCGATGGCGGTGTACTCCCGTCGCGACGCGGGCCCCACGTCGCCGACCAGCGCCCGACCGGTGTGCACACCCACGCCCATGCGCAGCGAGGGAAGCCCCTGTCGCGACCGTGCCTCGTTCAACCGCAGCAGCGCCCCCTGCATCTCCAGCGCGCACCGAACCGCGCGCTCGGCGTGGTCGAGCTGCTCGTCGGGGGCGCCGAAGTAGGCGAGGATGCCGTCGCCGACGAACTTGTCGAGCGTGCCGCCGTGCCGAAAGATGACCTCCACCATCGCGGAAAAGTAGGCGTCGAGCCAGAGGACGACGGTCTCGGCGTCGGCCTTGGCCGCCAGCGAGCTGAACCCCCGCAGGTCGCTCACCAGCACAGTGATCACCCGGTGTTCGCCGCGGGCGCGCGTCCCGCCCGACTCGACGATCCGGTCGGCCACCGCCGGAGAGAAGTATCGTTGCAGTCGCGACTTAGCCTCCTGCTCGGACGCCGCCGCGCTCACCAGTCGCGACACCTGGGTGGTGAGCGCGGTGACGATGGCGGCAACGGTGCCGTACACGAGGATGCCGCCCACCACGCGCTCGATTCTCGACGGGTCGACCGCCCACACCATCACCCCCTGGAGCACGGTGGCCATGCCGGCCACGGCCCAGGTGATCCGCGGCGAGAGCACGAAGCCCGAGCCCACGATCACCACCGCCATGAGCGCGTTGTTCATCGCCAGCACGTAGGCGGGCGATTCCTCGCCGCCGCCGATCGCGGTCCACTGCGCCACCGCGAAGGCCGGGATGTCGACCACGGCCAGCGCCCAGGGCGACACGTCGAGCAAACGCGGGAACCGGCGCACCAGGAGCCAGGTCACCGTCGCGAGCGCGAGGTAGGCCATGATCGCCGGCTGTTGCGGCCGCCACCCGAAAAGCAGCGCCGAGCAGGTCCAGGCGATGGTGCCCACCATACGGACCGTCGCGAGGCGCACGGCGTTGCGGCGGCGCTCCTTCACGAACACCCGGTAGGCCGGCCGATCCATCACCTACATGCGCTCGAGCGGGACGAGCCCCAGGTGTGACAGCCCGCGCGCCATCACGACGTCCGCCGCCGACACCAGGGCCAGTCGCGAGGCGGCCGCGTCGCCGCCCTGCAAGACGGGCAGCTCATAGTAGAAGCGGTTGAAGGCCTCGCAGGTGCGGTACACATGCTCGGCGAGGATGTTGGGCGCGTAGTTGCGCGTGGCCGCCGACACCGCCTCCGGGAAGCGGAGGCAGGTGAGTGCCAACTCGCGCTCGAGCGGGTGCTCAAGGCGCAGCGTGCCGGGCACGATCTCGGCCTTGCGCAGGATCGAGCGGGCACGCGCTCGCGAGTAGAGCAAGTAGGGCGCCGAGTTGCCGTCCATCGCGAGCATGCGCTTCCAGTCGAAGCTCACGTCGGTGGCGGGGGACTGGACCAGATCCTGGTAGCGCACCGAGCCCACGCCGATGGCGTCGGCCACGGCGGCGCGCTCCGCCTCGGGCAGGCTCGACGACTTCTCGTCCACCAGTGCACGGGCCCGCGCCACCGCCTCGTCGAGCAGGTCGACCAGACGGATCACGTTCCCAGCGCGCGTGCTCATCGCCCCCTCAGGAAGCTTGAGCATGCCGAAGCCCACGTGCGCCATCTCGGCGGCCACATTCCACTTCTTCGCGATGCTGAAGAAGTTCGCGAAGTGTTGGGCCTGGCGCACGTCGGTGACGTACACCATCCGCGCCGGGTTCCAGCGGTCCACGCGGTAGCGCACGCAGGCGAGATCCGTGGCCGTGTAGGTGGCCGCGCCGTCCTTTTTCCGCACGACCGCCACCTGGTTGCCGTCGCGGATCACCACGGCGCCTTCGCTCGCCTCGGCTTGCCCGGAGGCCAGCATCGCCTCGACGATGGGGTCGACCAGGGCGGCGTAGGCACTCTCGCCCAGCACCTCGTCGAAGCGCACCCCCATGCGCGCGTACACGCCCTCGTACTCCGCCATTGAGCGCGCCTTGAAGTCGGCCCACAGCGCACGATTACGGGCGTCGCCCCGCTGTAGTTTGGCGGTCTCCGCGCGCGCCCGGTCGCCGAGCGTGGCGGCGCGAGCCGCGAACTCCGGGTCGGTCTTGGCGCGCTCGCCGTCGGTCTCGTCGCCGAACTTGACGTAGAGCCGCTCGAGCTCGCCGACCGCGTCGGCGGCGTAGGCCACCTCGTCGCGCCACTCGTCCCAGGCCACCACGAGCTTCCCGAAGGGCGTGCCCCAGTCGCCGATGTGGTTGTCGCCGATCACCGACCAGCCGCTGGCGCGATGCAAGCGCACGATCACGTCGCCGATATGCGTGCTGCGCATGTGGCCCACGTGCATCCGCTTCGCGACGTTGGGCGAGGAGAAGTCGACAATCACGGTGCGGCCCCGGCCCTCGTCTTCGATACCGGTCGAGGGCGACGCGGTGATCGTGGCGAGTTGCGCGGCGAGCCAGGCCTCGTCGAGCGTGAGGTTGATGAAGCCCGGACCGGCCACGCTCACGGCGCGGATGCCCGGCTTCCCTGCGAAGCTCGGCGCCAACTTCTCCGCCATCGCCCGGGGGTTCTCGCGGCGTGTCTTCGCCATGCGGAAGGCGAAGTTCCACTGGTAGTCGCCATGGGCGGCGTTGTTGGTGGGCACGACGCCATCCACCTCGGCGGTGGGGTCGACGAGAGCGGCGGCCTCGGCGCAGTAGGGGCGGAGCAGGGACGGGATCATGACGGCGGGTGACTATTCCGGCGGGCGCTCCCGGCACTCGTTGCGCTTCCAGGTGTCGATCCAACCCCGGGTGGTGGGGCTGTCCACCCAGCGTTCGTCGCTGATGGGGACCGAGCACAGCGAACGATCCGCCTTCAAGCGCCCGTTCATCGCACTGAGTATGGTCTCGCGGGCGCCCGCGAGGCACTCGGGGCCGGGGCAGCCCTCGGGGTCGATCACGAGCTTCCGGTCGATGCGCTCGCGGAAATAGGCCTTCCAGAAGAGCCGATCGGGGTCGGCCACGGCCGAGATCGCCCGCCAGGGCTCGATCGCCGCAAGAGCCTCAGCGGGCGGCTTCTCTTCCACGGCCCGCGCCGCCTCGCGAAGCAGGTGGTAGCTACATTCCCGGGCGTACTGGGTGGCCGCGCAGGCGTTCATCGCCTCGGCGGGATCGACCTTCACCACGCGCTCGGCGTAGGCAAAGAGACACTCCCCCTTCGCGCGCCCTTCCGAGATGCGGTCGCAATCCGAACGAACGCGCCGGTCGTGCTCCCGCATCGCCGCGAGGAGACAGTCGTCACGGGGCTGGGCGCGGAGCTCCTCGCAGGTCGCGACCGCAGACTCGTAGGACTCCGCGGTGGTCGTCGACTGGAGGCGTTCCGCCTCGCTCAGGGCACAGGCAACGAGGAGAATCAATCGTACTGGCAGGAGCCGGGGACGCCGCCACAGTGGCCGCAATCGGTGCTCGGCATGTCGCAAGCCGCACCTGTGTCGCTGCGGAAGGCGGCACCGCCGCCGGGCCCGGCATGACCGACGTTGTGCACCGAGATGAGCTTCTTCAGCTTGCCGCCGGTGTCGCAGAAATGTCCCGCGTCGGGACCGGCCTCGGGCTCACGGCCCCCGCGCACCAGGGCCTCGACCACGTCGCCGCACTCGCAGCGGTACTCGTAGATGGGCATAAGACTCTCCGTCTCGCGCCAGCATATACACGCCCGCGCATGGACGAAGCCCTCCTGGTCAAGTTCTTCGAGGAGCAGATCCCCTTCAACAAGCACCTCGGCATGAAGGTGGAACGGCTCGAAGAAGGCGGTGTACGCCTGCGCGTGCCCTTCGCCGATCACCTCGTGGGCGACCCCTTCCGTCCCGCGCTCCACGGCGGCGTGACCTCCGCCCTCGCCGACACCGCCGGCGGCCTCGCCGTCTTCGCCCGCGTGGGCCTGCTCACTTGCCGTGTCGCGACCGTGGATCTGCGCGTGGACTACTACCTCCCCGCGCGCCTGGTCGACGTGGTGGCCGAGGCCGAGGTGGTTCGTATCGGCAATCGCGTGGGGGTGGCCCGCATCCTCGTGCGCCAACCGGGTGACGACGGCCAGCTTGGCGAGCCGATCGCCGAGGGCAAGGGCGTTTACAACATCATCAAGCTCAGGGCTTGAGCGCCGCCCACGGCGCAGGCTCCCAGCCTGGAATCGCGATCACCAACACCCAGTCCAGCGCGGCGAGCGGGTCGCCGTGGGGAAACGGGACGCGAACCTTCGGAAGATCATCCAGATTAGGAGCCACGTGGCAATGAACGAGGGCATGACCGCAGGCCCCGTGCCCGCGTGGCTCCGGATCGCGGTGGACGGCGACGACGAGCGGCTGGCGCCCCGCGCCCCGCGCGTCAAGACGGACGTCGAACTGGACGACCTCGGAACGCTCCACTATGAAGCGCACCAGAAGCTCGGCAACCACGATGTCGTGCGACGGCGGGAGTGAAAGCGCGCCGCCCCCGAGGAAGTACTCGCGCCTTCCTCGCACGGCCTTGTGGGTGAAGCGATGGGGAGAGGCTCCAACGACCCCGTGGTGGTCGCCGAGGCGCTGGAGGCGACGGCGCACTCCCTTGACGGCATCGTGCTCCGACGGTGGTGCACGATGGGATGCCAGGAGCGACCGCCACGCGGCTAGGGTGTCCTCGCTCACCCGCGCGCCCCGCCGGTGCCGACCAGCAGGATCGCGCGGTATAGCGTCGCGAGCGCGTCTGCGCTCTCACCCCATGTGCCGGCGCGCCACTGGGCGACAACGGACTCGGGATCAACACCACGGGCCACGAACTCCTGACGCGCTGTGATCGGGTCCAACTCCGCCTCCCCCGTCGGGTCAACGTCGTTCCCGACCGCGATGCTCCAGAGGCTCGGCGCCTCCCCGAGAAATGCGGCCGCTCCGGGCCCATCCCGAAGCAGGAACAACACCAGGGGCGACATTCGTCTCGAGCTCAGCAGCTGGTCGCGACGGCCATCGAGTTCGAGAACGGCGGCGCGCTCGTCAATGGGCACCAGGAGGACCAGTTCGATCGGGTGCGCCAGCGCCTCTGCCACGGTCGCTACCCGCACGGTGCCAGAGTGTCCCGTCCAGAGACTTGCCACATCCTCCACGGCCCAGTCGAGCAAACCAAGATCTTGATAATAGACAACGGCCACCCCCCCTCGGTCGCGACGGAGCGCGCTGGCGACAGCGAGGGCCGGGTCACCGCCGGTCACGCGATCGCCTGCACCAGCGGGTGAGGCAATACCTGGAAGTCTGAGCCTGAGTCAACCTCCAGCATCAGGCCCTGCGACAGCAGTCGAACCCGACGCTCAAGGTCCATCGCCCGACCATCCGTGCCTCTCAGACCCAGCATCTGCTCCATGTCGCCGGGACGCAGCGCGCGGCGGAAGCTAGCCCTGAGGTCCGCGATGGCAGACTGGATGTCCTCTGCCGCAGGCTCCGGCGCCCCCCGCATCCGTGCGTAGGTGTGCGCCTCCAGCAGAAGTTGCTGGAACGTGCGAGGGATGCCGCCGCAAGCGTCGTACGCCGGTGCCATCAACGAGGACGAGGCCGGCAGCGCGCCGAGGCGAAGGCGCGCCAGCTGAAGAAAGAAGTGCGCTTCCTCCGCCGTTCCTTGCAGGAGCGGTCGCAGGGTGAAATGGTGCTCACCCGACGCCACCAGGTCCTCGCCGCCGGGGCTCGTTCCGTACGCCAGGCGCCAGGGAAGAGTCGTCACGACCGCTGAATGCGGGGCGAACCGCCCGACAAACGCAAATACGCGTCGGTCTAGGCCAGCCCCGCACTTTTCGAGCCCATCCAACACGAGCACCACGCGCTTCGGCTGGCTGCGCGCCAGGTGGGCAACGAGGCCGATCGCGAGTTCGTCAGGTGGCGGGCCCACGCTCGCTGAGACGAAGGTGCTCGGAAGCTCGCCTTCCACGGCGTGTAGTGCGGAGGCGTCAGCCAGCGCCTTCGGAAGCGACAGGCCGCTTCCGAAGCACGCTCGCGCCGCCGCCCGAGCGACGAGCCAACCCACGACTGGCGACTCTGCCTCCCGCATGTTCGCCTCGCGATCGACACGGACCATCACGACAACGTGCGTGCCGGCGAGCAGGTGTGCGGCGCGCGCGAGTTCAGTGCTCTTCCCGATCCCGGTGGGCCCGACGACCAGTTCCACCTGCCGACCCGCAGATATCGCCGCCGCGAGGCGCTCTGCGTTCCGGCCCGGGCGTGGGACGTACAGAGGCGAGTCGCCGTCGAGCGGGCGATTTGGGTCGAGGGCTTCCCAGTTCAGTTCCACGAGGCGAAGCTAATCGCGCCCATCCGCCGTGGCCCCCCCCTGCCGCACCCTCCCCAGCAAACGCGCCGCGTTGTCGTGCAGCACCGCGCGTCGCAGGTCCTCGCGCCCCTCGGTCGCGACGAGCACCTTCGCGATGCCGATCGCCTGGGGATAGAAGGGCCAGTCGCTCCCGAAGCAGATGCGCGAGGGGTCCACCTCGGCGAGCACACGTTCGATCACCGGCAAGGACTGCGAGGCGAACTCCACCCACACGTTGGGGAACTCCCTCGCCAGGGCGATCGCCTTCTCCGGCTGCAGGGCACCCGAGTGACCGAGCACGAAGGTCGTCTCCGGGCTCGCTTCGATGGCGGCGCGGTACCGGTCTACCTGGCAGCGAGCGCGCGCCCCCTCCCCTTCGATGCCCACCGGGCCGCAGTGGAAGAAGATCGGTAGACCACGCTCACCACACATCCGGCACAGGGCAATGGTGCGCGGGTGGTCGGGACCGAGGATCTGCACGGCGGGGTGAATCTTGATGCCGCGAACCCCGAGCGCCACCTGCTGGTCGAGACGCTCGGCGAGCCGAGGCGCGAGCGGGTGCACCGAGCCGAAAACGACCAGGTCGTCCCGATCCGCCGAGGCCCGCAGCCACTCGAGTGCGTTCCAAGACAAGAGCGGCCAGTCGATGGCCAGGAGCACGCTCTTCACCACCCCCGCCGACTTCATCTCGCGACCGAGGTTGCCGGCGGTGTGGGTGGTTCGCATGGCGCCACCGGTAAACACGCCCCACACCAGATCGCGCTCCATGCGCTTGCGGTCTTCGGCCGTCAGATACTGGTTGAGGTATCGGTCGAAGGCGAAGGCACGGTCGCGCGGCAGGTAGTGCCGCACCTCGCCGGTCTCGGGCCGCAAGTCCACCCGGTTGGGCACGATGAAACTCTGCGCGAGATGGGTGTGCACGTCGATGGCCGGTCCCACCGCGGGGTCGAGTTTCAGTTGCCCGTCAACCACTCTGAACCAGGGGAGGCGCGCGAGGTCGTGCAGGTTGGCGTAGTCGTGTGTCACAAGTTCCTCCCCAGCAATAACAATCCTGCAACGAGCAACATCCCGTCCACAGCCCGACGGAATCGCTCGGCGTCGATGCGCGCGTGCAGCCACTGGCCGGCCACGCTGCCCACGAGCAGGCTGGGCACGAGCACCGCGCTCGCCCGGGCGCTCTCTTCGCCGAGCACGCCCTCACGCGCGTAGAGCGCCAGCAACAAACAGCTCAGCACCATCCACAGGGCCGAGAGCGTGGCCCGGAACGTCGTCTTGTCGAGACCGAGTCGCGACAGGGCGATGACCACCAGGGGCCCTCCCGTCCCGAAAGCCCCGTGGACCACGCCCGCCGCCGCCAGGGTGCCCTGCGTCGCCACCGGGCCGAGCATGGCCACGGGCCCAGCGAGACGGTACGCCCCGACCAGCGCCACGAAGCCGCCGAAAGCCGCCTCCAAGGCGCCGTGGTGCGCCGAGAGGCCGGAGAAGACCCACGCCCCGAGTGGGAAGCCGAGCACCATGGCCGGGAGCACGCGGCGGAACAAGAGCGGGCGGTCGACGGCCGACCAGTCCCGGGCGACGATCCATGTTGAAAGCAGTAAGTTCACCGGCACGTGGGCCGGCAGGTACTCGCGCACTGGCATGAAAAAGCTGGCGAGGGCCACCGCCACCACCGTGCCCCCGAAACCAGTGACGGTCTCCACGAGGAAGGCCACCGCGACCACCAGCGCGAGGCCGATCATCCCTCGTTGTCGTGGCCGTCGAGCCAGCCGAGCACGAGGTCGCCCACGAGCTCGCGGTCGGGCATCGTCGCCAGGGCACCGTAGATGGCGCCGTCGGCCTCAGCGGCGAGGCCGTTGTCGCGCACCTCGGTGGTGATGGCGCGCAAGTCGTCCAAAAAGGCATCCTCCACGCCCGCGTGCGCGGCGGAGACGATCATCTGCACGCCGCTCGGGGCCTGCAGCCGGTCGAGGTGCCAGCCGAGCCGGCGGAGCCGTTCGTCCACGGCAAAGACGTCGAGCCCATCGCCGGTGAACGCGATCACCGAGTGACGCGCATCGCCCAGGAGGCGAAGCCCCGGGATGGCCGCGATGCCTTCGCGCAAGAGCTGCGCCGAGGCCAAGACCTGCCGCGTGAGGCGCACGTAGCCGTCGCGACCCAGATACTGCTGGATGGCCCAGGCCGCGGCAATGGCGCCGCCGGGACGGGTGCCGGCCATGGTCGGCGAGCCATAGAGCCCGCCCGGCCAGTCGATGGTCGCGAAGAACTGGTGGCGTCGAAGGCTTCGGTCTCGGTAGAGCACCAGCGACGCACCCTTGGCGGCGTAGCCATACTTGTGCAGGTCGGCCGAGAGCGAGGTGACACCCGGCACGCGGAAGTCGAAGGGCACCGGCTCGTCGGCGAAGGCCAAGACAAAGCCGCCCAGGCAGGCGTCGACGTGGCAGAGCAGGCCCCGATCCCGGGCCAAGGTCGCCAGGGCGGGAATGTCGTCAACCACGCCGTGGGGGAACGAGAAGGCGCTGCCGACGAGCATGATGGTGTCGGCGTCGATGGCGGCTTCCGTCGCGACCAGATCAGCGCGAAAGTCGGCGCCCACGGGCACCTTGACCAGGCGCAAGCCGAGGGTGTGCGCCGCCTTGTCGAAGGCCGGGTGCGCCGTGCTCGGGACGATCACCGTCCTCGCGCCGCCCCGCTCCGCTCGGCCCCAATCACGCGCCGCCTTCATGGCCATCAGGATGCTCTCGGTGCCGCCTGAGGTCATCGATCCGCAGCTCGCACCGCCAAAGAGGGCACAACCGTTCTTGAGCACCTCCTGCTCGAAACGGCGCAGCGAGGGGAAGGCGTCCATCGAGAGACCGTTCTCGTGGATGTAGCTGGCGTAGGCCTGGCGAATGACTTCGAGCGACTCGTCGCCCGCGAAGTACACCAGGCTGAAGGTGCGCCCGCGCTTCCATTCGGCGTCGCCCTGGTGCGCCTCGGCGAGCGCGGTGAACACCTCGTCGCGGGACTTTCCGTTCTGCTGCACCAATCACCAGGGAAAGCCGGGCGCTATCACATTAGCACCGCGACCATGTTCCTCCTCCTCGCCTGCCAGGACTACGACCTCGAGACGACGAAGTCGCCCGCCGAGGAGAACGACACTGGCGAGGTCTTCGAGCCCGAGGCCGACACCGCCACCGACACCGCCGACGAGCCCGACAGCGGCGAGATCGTCGACGACCCCGAGATCGCCACCGAGGCCATCTACCTGAGCACCGGAAACACGCTCTACGGCTACGACCCCAACACCAATTCCGCCTCGGCCGTGGGGATGTTCACCCTCGGCGGCGTCACCGTTACCGACATGACCGACATCGCGATCGACCTCACCGGGCGCATGTACGGGGTGGCGTACGACGAGCTCTACCGCATCACGCCGGCCACGGCGGTGCTCACCCACGTGGCCACGCTCGACGCGCAATACAACGCGCTCACCTTCGTGTCCGACGGCACCCTCGTGGCGGCAGGCGACAACCAGGTGGTGAAGGTCGACACCAGCACTGGTCGAACCAGCCGCCTCGGTCGCAACGACTACATCTCCAGTGGCGACATCGTCGGCCTCCCCGATGGTTACCTGTACTGGTCTGTGGAGGGCGGCAGCGCCGACGACCTGGTGCGGATCGACCCCGCGTCCGGCGACGCCGTGCGCCTCGGCAGCATCGGCCAGAGCGGGGTGTACGCCCTCGGCTACGCCTACGGCGCGCTCTACGGCTTCACCTCCGGCAACAAGGTGCTGGTGATCGACGCGAGCACCGGCCGCGCCACCTCGTCCGACACGTTGACCGGGAAGTGGTGGGGGGCGACGACCAACCCGGTGCTCTGGTGAGCACCCGGGTTGGTCGGAGCCGGGAGACGCCCGGCGCGAGCGCTGCGAGCGCACCCGGCGACAAGCCGGGTAGGGCGACGACCCCGCCCCCGGAGCCGCGCGCAAAGCGCGGCGTGAGGGGGCGACGACCAACCCGGTGCTCTGGTAGCCCGCGATGACCCTCCCCCGGATCCTCCTCGCCGCCACCCTCCCCTTGCTCGGCATCGGTATCGCCGTGGCGCGCGGCAAGAAGGCCGTCGAAGCCGACGTGCCGGTCCCCGTGCCGGCCGTCGTCACCGAGCCCGCGCCGGTGCCACCCGCCGAGCCAGCGCCTAGCTTGTTCCCCGCCGGTCTCCCGGTGGTGATCGATAGCCTCCCGCCGGGCGTGGCCTCGCTCTCGGCGCAGTCCTGCAACGCCTGCCACTGGACGGCCCACGACACCTGGGAAACCAGCGCCCACGCGGTGGCCTGGGCCGACCCGCTCTACCAGGCGGCGCTTCGCTCGGCCGGCAACTCCACCACCTGCCTCTCCTGCCACCTGCCGGTGGCGGCGCAGCACGACCGGCTCGCCAACGGCTACATCGACGGCGACCTGTCGCGACCGCGTCTCGAGGCCAACGCGAGCTTCGACGCCACCTTGATGAGCGAGGGCGTGAGCTGCGTGGCCTGCCACGTGCGCGAGGGCAAGGTGCTCGGCACCTACGCGAGCGACAACGCGCCCCACCCGCTGGTGAAGTCCGAAGAGTTGTCCTCCAGCGCGCTCTGTGCCACTTGCCACCAGTTGAGTTGGCCCGAGGCGGATCGCCCCTTCTACGACACCTACGGCGAGTGGGAAGCCAGCGCCTACGCCAAGGCAGGCGTCGATTGTCTCGACTGTCACATGGCGCCCGTGGCCGGGGTGTCACAGCCTGGCGTGAAGGGCACGGTCAATGCGCACGTGTCGGCCACCGGCCTCGATCGCGCGCTCACCACCCTGGTCACGCTCCCTGGCGCCTCGCTCCAGCGCGGGCAGGCGGTGCCGGTCACCGTCACCCTGCTCAACAGCGGCGCCGGCCACAGCGTGCCGACCGGCAACCCCTTCAAGAAGTACGCCATCGAGGTGGTCTTGCTCGACGCGGCCGGGAAGGAGCTCGCGCCCCCGCAGGGCTTCTCCCTCTCGCGCACGGTCGACAGCACCCCGCCCTGGCGCACCACCCACGACGATCGCCTCCGCGCCGGCGACAAGCGGGAGTGGACGGGCACGCTCACGCCCAACGCCAAGGGCCTCGCCGGCGCCGGTGCGCTGGTGGTGCGCGCGCGGCGCGACGCGAGCGTCACCGAGCTGCGTCGCATCCCCATCGATATCCGCTAGCTCTCACCCGGCTTTCCCTGATCCCCAGGGCGAAGACCGACGCGCCTGCGGTACGATGGTTGGATGCGCCTCTTGCCTCTGGTCCTGTGGTTGTTTGCTTGCGGGTCGCCCGCGTCCCCCGAGGCACCCGATCACTGGCGCGTCGTAACCGCCCCGAGCTTTGCCGCCGCCGAGCACGAGATCGTCGAGCGCGACGGCGCCTACGTCGCCACCTTCCCGGCGATGGGCATGCACGCCGAGTTCGATAGCGTGGGCTTGTCCCTCGGTGACAGCGGCCTCGGCCTCGCGGCCTGGGGTCGCCACGACGACGCGCTCCCCGTGGCCGCCGTCGCCCCTGCCCTCGGCCAATCCCTCCCCGGCCTCGTCGATCCCGCCGGTCGACCCATTCCACGGCTGGAGTACGACCACGCGGGCGTGACGGAGTGGTGGGCCGGCCAGCCCGATGGCCTGGAGCACGGCTGGACGATCGACGCTCCACCGCCGGGGACTGGCCCGCTGTCCTTTGAGCTACGCCTCGACAACCTCGACGTCATCGACGTCCAGGCCGATGCCGTGCAGCTCATCGATGGCGACGGTCGGCTCTACGACTACCAGGGCCTCGCCGCCTTCGACGCCACCGGGCGTCCCCTCCCCTCGCACTTCCAGCTTGGCCCCGAGGGCCTCCGCGTGCTCGTCGACGACCGCGACGCGGCCTACCCTGTGGAGGTCGACCCGGTGCTCAGCACCGCGAGCGCAACGCTGACCGGCGCCTCCACGAGCAGCCAGTTCGGCTACGCGCTGTCGAGCGCGGGCGACGTCGACAACGACGGCTACGACGACCTCATCGTCGGCTCGCCCTACGCCTCCTCCCTCGCCGGTCGCGCCTACGTGTTCCACGGCAGCGCCTCGGGCCTGTCCACCACCGCCACGAGCACCCTCTCGGTGTCGAGCGCCTATCTATGCGGGAGGTTCGTGGCGGGCGGCGGCGACGCCAACGGCGATGGTTACGACGACGTGGCGCTCTCCTGCACCTACAACGGCTACGTGCGCGTGTTCCACGGCTCCGCCAGCGGCGTGAGCACCACGTCCACCACCTCGCTCTCGGGCAACGTCACCTCACGCTACGGCCAGGCCCTCGCCCTCGACGGCGACGTGCATAACGACGGTTACGACGACCTGGTGGTCGGCTCGCCGGGCCACTCCTCGGCCAAGGGGCGGATCTACGTGTACCGCGGCAGTAGCACCGGCATCAGCAGCAGCTCTTCGACCTTCGATGGTCCCGACAGCGGGGCCTACTTCGGCCAGGCGCTGGCCTACGCGGGCGACGTCGACAACGACGGCTACGACGACGTGATCATCGGCGCGCCCTACTACAGCGACAGCGAGAGCTACCAGGGGCGCGTCGAGGTGCACCACGGCAGCAGCTCGGGGGTGTCGTCAACCGCCACCACCGAGATAGACGGCGCGGCAGCAGCCGACATCTTTGGTTACGCCGTCGATGGCGGGGGCGACGTCAACGGCGACGGCTACGACGACGTCATCATCGGCCAGTACGCCGCCAGCGCCGAGGCCTGGGTACACCACGGCTCCGCGAGCGGCGTGTCCGCCACTGCGGCGACCACGCTCACCGAGTCCGACACGAGCTTCGGCACGAGTGTCAGCATCGTCGGCGACACCGACAACGATGGCTACGACGACGTGGCCTGCGGCGCAATCAACGCGCAGACCGCCTACGTTTACGCGGGCAGCGCGGCGGGCGTGGGCACCACCGCCGTCAACAGCTTCTCCTCGTCGAGCGGCAACGACTACGGCAACGCGCTCGCCGGCGCCGACGTCAACGGCGACGGCCACGCCGATCTTGCCGTGGCCGACTACGCGGATTCGAGCGGCTACGGCAAGGTGTACGTGTACCTCGGCTATGCCGACGCCGACGCCGACGGCTACCTCGTAGGCGGCGAGGGCGACGAGGACTGCGACGATGGCAATGCCAGCGTCAACCCGGCCGCGAGTGAGACGGTGGGCGACGGCGTCGATGCCAACTGCGACGGCGCCGAGACCTGCTACGACGACGACGACGACGACGGCTACCTCGACACCACCGGCGACACCGTGCTGAGCGCCGACACCGACTGCGCCGACCTCGGCGAGGGCTCAACCAGCACGCTCACCAGCGACTGTGACGACAGCGACGCCTCGGTGAGTCCCGCCGCCACCGAGTCGACCGGCGACGAGGTCGACCAGGACTGCGACGGCGCCGAGACCTGCTACGACGACGACGACGACGACGGCTACCTCGACACCACCGGCGACACCGTGCTGAGCGCCGACACCGACTGCGCGGACCTCGGCGAGGGCAGCGACACGAGCCCCACGACCGACTGCGACGAGACCAACGGCAGCATCTACCCCGGCGCCACCGACACCCCGGCCGACGGCATCGACGCGGACTGCAACGGGATGGAGAGCTGCTACGCCGACCAGGACGGCGACGGCTACCGAACCACCAGCACGGTCAGCTCGATCGACAGCGACTGCACCGATGCCGGCGAGGCGCTGTCGACCGACCCGAGCGGCGACTGTGACGACGGCGACGCCGCGGTGTCGCCCGCCGCCAGCGAGACCACCGGCGACGAGGTCGACCAGGATTGCGACGGCACCGAGGTGTGCTACGCCGATGCCGACGGCGACGGCTACCGGAGCGCCAGCACCGTCGCGAGCGCCGACGAGGATTGCGACGACGCGGGCGAGGCGCCGTCCACCGCGACCGTGGACTGCGACGACACCGACGCCAGCGTGAACCCCGGCGCCAGCGAGACCACCGGCGACGAGGTCGACCAGGACTGCGACGACGAGGAGTCTTGCTACGCCGACGCCGACGCCGACGGCTACGCCGGCGACGACACAGTGGCCTCGCTCGACCTCGACTGCGACGACGCCGGGGAGAACGGCGCCACCGACCCCGACGGCGATTGCGACGACGGCGATGCCAGTGTCAACCCCGGTGCCGCCGAGGTGGTGGGCGACGGCCTCGACAGCGACTGCGACGGCGCCGAGAGCTGCTACGCCGACAACGACGGCGATGGGAGCGGCGGGAGCACCACGGTTGCCACGTCCGACGCCGACTGCACCGACGCGGGCGAGGACTCGGCCAGCGACGATTGTGACGACACCAACGCGAGCGTGAACCCCTCGGCCGCCGAGACGGCCGGCGACGAGGTCGACCAGAACTGCGACGGTGCCGAGCGCTGCTACGTCGATGCCGACGGCGACGGCTTCGGGGGCACCGCCACGGCCGCCTCCGCCGACACGGACTGCGACGACGCCGGTGAATCGACGCTGTCCACCGATTGCGCCACCGGCAACGCCAGCGCCTACCCCGGGGCCACCGAGACCCCGGGCGACGGCGTTGACAGTGACTGCGACGGCAGCGAGGCCTGCTACGCCGACAACGACGACGACGGCTACCGGACCGGCGAGAGCGTCGCGAGCGCCGACGCGGACTGCACCGACGCGGGCGAGGCCCTGACCAGCGAGCCCGCGGGCGACTGCGACGACGACGATGGAACGGTCAACCCGGCGGCCACGGAGGGCACCGGCGACGAGGTCGACCAGGACTGTGACGGCACCGAGAGCTGCTACGCCGACGTGGACGACGACGGCTACCGCACCGCCGACACCGCGAGCTCGGCAGACGACGACTGCACCGACAGCGGCGAGGCCAGCGATTCCCAGCCAAGCGACGATTGCGACGACGGCGACGCGACGGTGAACCCAGGGGCGGCCGAGACCACCGGCGACGCCATCGACGCCGACTGCGACGGCACCGAGACCTGCTTCCTCGACGAGGACGACGACGGCTACCTCGACGACGAGCCGGGCACGATCGAGTCGAGCGACCTCGATTGCGACGACGCCAACGAGGGCTCGACCGGAGACGACGACGGCGATTGCGACGACACCGACCCCGCCTACAACCCAGCTGCCACCGAGACCGACTGCACCGACGCCAATGACTACAATTGCGACGGCTCCGTGGGCTACGACGACGCCGATGGCGACGGCTACGCCGCCTGCGAGGAGTGCGACGACGGCAACGCCACGGTGAACCCGGCGGCCGCCGAGACGGCCGGCGACGGCGTCGACCAGGACTGCGACGGGGAAGAAACCTGCTACGTCGACGTCGACGACGACGGCTACCGCCCCGACACCAGCACCAGCGTACACAGCACCGACACCGACTGCCTCGACAGCGGCGAGGGCGAGCGCGGCGACCCGAGCGACGACTGCGACGACAACGACGCGAGCGTGTACCCCGCGGCCACCGAGGTGGTGGGCGACGAGATCGACCAGGACTGCGACGGCGGAGAGAGCTGCTACGCCGACGCCGACCTCGACGAGTACCGCTCCGACAGCGACACCGTCGAGAGTACCGACGAGGACTGCGACGACGTGGCCGAGGCCGCCGCCAGCGACCCCGCCGCCGACTGCGACGACAACAGCTCGGCCTACAACCCGGGTGCCGAGGACGTTTGCGACGACCCGAACGACTACAATTGCGACGGCTACGTGGGCTCCGACGACAACGACGGCGATGGCTACGTGGCGTGCGACGATTGCGACGACGGCTCGAGCGCCGCCAACCCGGGCGCGGAGGAAGTCTGCGACGAGGCCGACAACGACTGCGACGGCTACAGCGACGAGAACCCCGTCGACGGTCACTCGATCTACATCGACGGTGACGACGACGGCTACGGCGACCCCAGCACCGGCTTTGTCACCTGCGAGGACATCGAGGGCTTCGTCGACAACGGCGACGACTGCGACGACACCGTCGACACCGTGAACCCCGCCGCCACCGAGGTGCCCGGCGACGGTATCGACAACGATTGCGACGGCTTCGACGGCGACCCGCCCGACACCGGCGACACCGGGGACTCCGGGGACTCCGGCGACAGTGGCGACACCGACTCCGGCGTCGACCCGGATCCCACCGACTCCGGCGATGTCGATCGCGTGGGCGGGCTCTACGGGGGGCTCTCGTGCAACGCGGGGCCTGGGGCAGGCTTGGCGGCGGTGGTTAGCGCGCTGGCGCTCTGGCGTCGGCGGACTCCAAGGGGGCGTGAGGGGTGTTGATCTCTCCCGCCCGGAGGAGCGTCTGGCCGGGTACGCGGGGCTATTGTTGCTTTTGGACAATGCTCTTTCCCGAAGAAACAGGGTTGACAGGGGGGGGGGAGCCGTCGCTTACTCTGGTGGCACGCAACGAGGCGTGCCATGTTGAAGGGTTTGAGGTCCATTTTTCCCACGGTCGCCGTCGTCACGGCGCTCATCGTGGGAACGCTTTCCCACGAGGCGAACGCGACGCTTCGTCGCACCGCCGGGTCGTGGCTCTTCGGTCCGGAGCCGGTGTGGACCGATGGCACCACCAATCCCACGTGGCACGCGCTGAGCCAGCCCATGTCCAGCGCTGGGTTGCTGAAGGTGCGGGTGTCCACGGAGCTCGAGGAGACCTCGGCGAACTGCAAAATCCGGCCCGCGATCCGCTGGTCCAACGACGGGATATCCTGGGACTCCGACGTCAACCTCGTGGCGGGATACCGCACCACGGTGGGCAGCGACTTCGGGTCCACCTACATCGATCTGATGGCGCTCGGCACGCCCAAGCCGTGGGTGCAGTTCGGCGTGCAGGCCGCAAACAACAGCGGGGTGCGCGTGGAGATCTGCAGGGCAACGCTGCTGGTCGAGCCAGAGTCTGCGTTGTAGCGGTGGGCAGTCGCAGTCGCAGCGGGTCGCCGGTCCTCTCACAACGGACAGTGTGTCGGATAGAGGGGCGACGCCTGACCGTGGCGCTCGCGCTCACGTCCATTGGATGTGAGTCCGACTGGAATGCCACCGAGTACAAGGAGGGCTACGAGGAGGAAGGTGAGGTCTCAACGTCGGAGCTAATCGAACCGATCGACGAGGGCTCGAACGACGACTGCATCCTCATGGACCAGGAACACGACAACGTAGCATGGGTTACGCTTCGCTCATGGCCGCAAGGCTACAACACCTCCTACCCATCGACTGACTGGCTTCGGTTCTGCGCCACGCGAGCGACGAACGACGATGGCAGCAACGTCCTTAGCTTTGGCGGCGTCTCGATCGCGGAGTTCGAAGTGCGAGGCTTCAACAACGCTGTGATGCCAAGCGACCCGCTCCGAGTCGTCGGCATCGACGAGTCGGACGTGAGCGCTGTCGACAACGGCAGGGATCACCATTACCCCAACCGCGGAAACTACTACTCGGGCTGGCTGACCGCAGAGTCCACCGGATTCCCGTCGGGGACGGGAGAGGAAATCGCCACATGGCGCGCGAAGGGGGACACGGACGCGGAGATTGGCGACCTGAATGCCTGCTATCCCCTGTGTCGCTGGCGCGCGATCTACGTAGAGATCATGGACTATGAGCGCGGTGTGGCAGAGGAGTGCACCGACTACTCGGACTACGTTGCCTTCTGCCGGACAACCGTCGAGGGTCGCCTGGACCGTACCTCTGCTCGCGCACGATGCGACGCCGGACGAGGGCGTTTCTTGCTCCTCCCAACTGCGAGGCACGACAAGAACGGCGACGGCCTTGCAAGCTACCTCCTCCGTCCCGTTCAAGTGGCGGGGACCGCGCAACTCACGGCCGACGCGTCGATCATTTCCGCCCGGCTTCTCGACGCAGACATGGACGCCGAGGTGCGAATGCAGGCCGGACCAACTCGCTCGCTCCGGATCACAGCCGACGATGAGCTTATCAGCCCCAATGGTCGCTTCATCCCGCTGAGCGCCGCAGGGGTAGCGCCTAGTGAGTGCCTCGCAGATGACGTCGCCGGATCCGCGCCCTTTGTCGTCGAGCGGGTGTCGTCGCTCCCGACCGAAGGCCTCCATGCCGACCTGGAGTGGGACTGCGACCAGACCGGCGCCGCGGAACGCGTGGATCTCCGAGCCGGGGCAAGCTTTAGCCTCTCGGACCTCGACTGTGGCTTGGATTGGGATCAGCGAATAGTGCTCCGCACCGGACCCGGCTCGGGTCGGTCCATCACAATTGAACCGTACGGGATGCCAGACGTCGTAGCGCAGCTCCCGGTGACGGACCTGATCAGTGAGCGCGCGATCCGGGCGACCATCGGTGAACTCACGGTCGAAGCGAGTGTCATCGGTACCGCCGATGACATGAGAACGCTGGTCCTCGATTCCATCACGTACCGAGGGGCCCCGCTGTGCGGCAACCGCACCATCGCTCTCCAACCGGAGTAGAGCTGTCGCATGCGTGTGCGATAGCCCTATTGGCCTGCGGGTGCGCGCCCGGAGTGGAAGCGTCGGCCGCGGTGGACTCCTGGCCACGTTTTCTCGCCGAATGCGCCGCCGGTGGTCACGAACGAGTGCTCGCCCTCGCCGACGCGGACTCCGACTCGCTCGCATATGTCTCGGCTGATTGTCGAGAAATCGTGCAGACACGCCTCGGCCTAGACTGGGCGTCCTTCGGCGAGATCGCTCACCAATTCAAGGCTCCCGCCACGCGCGCGGAACTTGTTCTCGCGGGTGCGATCGTCGCATCTACGCCCGGCCTGGGGTCAGAGACGGAGTGGCTCGCCGCTGACGCACCACCATCGCTGGCCGCGTTTCTCCGCGGAGACCTGGCCGGAGAACGGCGCGGCGACGACGTCGCCCATGCTTGGTTCGATCTCCTCGGCGAGATGATAGTCTCCACTCGGTACGACCCATGGATCACGCGCGACTCGGGCGCCTGGATGGCGTACGGCGACGGCACGCTCGTCGTCGGCGACGTCGGGGATGCCGACTGGGAAGAAGGAGGCAGCGCTACCGACGCGCTCACCGCGTTGGCCCACGCCAGCTTCCTGATGCACGAGGCCTCGCACGGCGTAGTACCAGGTCATGTCCCGTGCGAGGACGATCCCGATGTAACGTGCGACGCGACGGTCGACGGCGCCTACGGGGTGCAGGCCTGGTGGCTGACCTCCTGGCTCACCGCCTACGAGTGGGACGTCTCGGAGGAAACCCGCATCCTTGGCTACACGCTCCGCTACTACGCCTGCGAGCGCATCGAGGACCACGACGGCTTCGAGCCCTGCGGCGGCTGACCAGCCCTTCGGTGCTCACGAAGCTCGCGACGTGGTAGGCTGCCACCGTCCACGGCGGTCCCATGTTCCTCGCCCTATTCGCGTGCATCGTGCAAGAAGCCCTCCCCTGCGGCGAGGGCACCCACGAGGAGGATGGCGCTTGCGTGGCCGACGAGGACAGCGCCTCGGCCGACTCCGGCGACAGCGCCGACGCGGACGCCGACAGCGACAGCGACACCGACGCGGATGGCGACGCGGACACGGACGGCGACGCGGATGCGGACAGTGACGCGGACGCGGACAGCGACGCCGACACCGACACCGACACCGACGCCGACTACACCGTCTGCGCGACCGGAGGTGCGCCGTACTCCGAGATCCAGGACGCGGTCGATGACGCCGTCGATGGCGACGTGATCTACGTGTGCGCTGGCACCTACGAGTACGTGGAGATTTCCCGGCTGGAGCTGACCATCACCGGCGAGTCGAGGGACGACGTGTGGATCGACGGCGACGGCCACACCGCGCTGGTGCTCGACGACTCCGATCTCGTGCTCTCCGACATCTCGCTGACCGGCAACGAGTCCGATAGCGGCGAGCCCGCGATCATGCTGGCGGAGGACAGCACCGTCACCATCGAGAACGTGGTGGTCGACGGGGCGAGGGCGACCGGGCCCGGCGTCGGCGGACTGATCTTCTCCGACTGCACCGTGAACATCTCCGACACCGACTTCGCCGACAACCAGCTCACCCACTGGGTGATCGAGGCGGTGGACGGGAGCCTATCGCTGACCCACTCGAAGTTCCACGGAAGCGCCGTCCCCTCCGGCCAGACCTACGGCGGCCTGGTGATCAACGTGGCCTACGGCGACGCGGAGATCGCCAACAACCTCTTCTACGACAACGCCGCCACCAGCAACGCCGTCATCGCCCAACTCTACCCGAACGGCGCCCGCCACTGGGTGTACAACAACGTGTGGTACGGCAATACCACCGTGGGCGACGGCGCCGTGTACCTCTACGAGGGCGTCACCTTCGTGAACAACATCCTCTACAACCCGGACTCAAAGGGCGTGTACGCCTACGGTGGCACCACGACACTGTCCTACAACGACAGCTACGGGCACGAGGAGTACAACTTCAAGGTGGTCTCGAGCGGCGGCACCCAGACCGACAACATCGAGTCCGATCCCTGGTTCAGCAACCCATCGAGCGCGGACTTCTCGCTGGATACGGGCTTCTCACCCTGCATCGACGCGGGCGACCCGGCGAGTGGCTACGACGACCCGGACGGCTCGCGGAATGACATGGGGGCGTATGGGGGGCCGGGGGGTGCTTGGTGACGAAACGGTGGCTCGTCCTTGACCGCGTACTGGACGTGGACGCCGCCCTCATCCAGGGTGATCCTTTCGAGCAGCCGGTCGAGAGCCTCGCGGCGTAGATCAAGCGGCTTGTCGGTCCAG